>ERZ834798.2352-NODE-2352-length-13961-cov-2.749029_pt1 | contig 13961 bp, 16 predicted proteins | sample MGYA00519689_ERZ834798 | MGnify/ENA primary metagenome ERZ834798 (study PRJEB31850, sample SAMEA3708761) | human gut metagenome | biome: human gut; feature: human-associated habitat; material: faeces | place: China | collected 2014 ...
TGTTTTCCCAAAATTTCCCTGTTATTTCTTTTGAAGAAAAAGAAGGTTGTTTATATTTTAAATTTTTATCTAATAAATTGTCATTTGGAATAAGCTTTCCCTGATAAGTATCAATAGTATCGAATCGAAAATTTTGTTTTACAACATCTTAAAGAAGAATTAGCAGATGTAATTATTTATAGTCAGGATTTATTAGACAAACTTAATTTAGATGTTGATGAAATTGTTGATATGAAAATGGCAATGAATGAAAAGAAATATCCAATTAAATAAGAGTTGAAAATGGCAGAATATGTCATTTTTTTCTTATTTTGTGATTATTTGCAAAAAAATATAATTCAGTATATAATTTGCAAGTCACTAAGGAGGAAAAATATAATGGGAGACGCTATCAAATTAATCGGGATAGTTATTGTTATCATTGGTTTTGCTTTAAAATTTGATACATTAGCTACCGTAGTTGTTGCTGGTATTGTTACAGGTTTAGTTGGTGGAATGTCTATTATGGATATTTTATCAACACTTGGATCTGCCTTTTTAACAAATAGAACAGCAACATTATTTATTTTAACATTGCCAGTTATTGGATTATGTGAACGTATGGGTCTACGTGATAAGGCCGTTGATTTTATCAGTGGCATTAAAAGTGCGACTACAGGTAGATTATTATCTATTTGGCAAGTTATTCGTACTATTGCTTCTGCATTTTCATTACGTATTGGAGGACATCCACAATTCATTCGTCCTTTAATTAATCCAATGGCACAAGCATGTGCAATTGCTAAATATGGGGAAATTGATGAAAAAACTGAAGATGAAATTAAAGGGATGGCTGCAGGAACAGAAAACTATGGAAATTTCTTTGCTCAAAACTGTTTTATGGGCTCATCAGGAACTTTATTAATTGTTTCGACTTTAAATGAAATCTTCAAATCAAACAATATTGCTCAAGAAGTAACTGCTAATCAAATTGCTTTAAATTCAATTCCAATTGCTGTTATTTCAGTTATTGTGGGTATTGGTTATGCTTTATGGTATGATCGTAAATTAAAAAAACGTTTTGGTAAAAAGCAAGGAGGAGAAAAATAGTATGTTAGAAATAGATTGGAATACAAGTACAATTTTAGCAGAAGTTTTCTATTGTATTATTGGACTTATTTTTGCTTTTACTGGAGTCAATGCTTTAAAAAATAAAGAAGTTGAAAAACGAACAACAACAGCAATCTTTTGGTTTATTTTAGCTATTACTTTCATTGCTGGGCCTTATATTCCTACATGGATTACAGGAGCATGTATTATTGTTTTAGCTATCTTAACTGCTGTTGGTTTAGTACAACCAGCAGCAATGCATATTCCTACTGCTAAAGAAACAAGAGAAAATGCAGATAAATATGGATATAAATCATTTATTCCACCTGTTGTTTTAGCTTTATCAGCAGTAGTTGTGGCTACATTCTTTACAGATTTAGGAGCAAACAATGCCATTGGTATTAGTGCTGCTATTGGTTTAATTGTTGCTTACTTTATTTTCAAACCTAAATTTTCTTTACCATTTAAAGATGGTATTCGTTTAACTGATAATGTAGGAACTACAGGTATTTTACCTCAAGTTTTAGCTGCATTAGGTTCATTATTTACAGCTGCAGGAGTAGGTGCTGTTATTGCTGCAGGAGTAGGTGCTATTATTCCTGAAGGAAATCATTTTATTGCCGTTGCTGTTTATTGTATTGGGATGGCTTTATTTACAATGATTATGGGGAATGGTTTTGCTGCCTTTGCTGTAATTACTGTGGGTATTGGTTATCCATTCTTAATTGCTCAAGGTGCTAATCCGGTTGTTGTTGGTGCTTTAGGTTTAACTGCAGGATATTGTGGTACATTAATGACACCAATGGCAGCAAATTTCAATATTATGCCAGCGGCTTTATTGGAAACAAAAAGTAAATATGCTATAATAATTTCACAATTACCAGTTGCATTAATTATGTTAGCAATACACATTGTTTTAATGTATGTATTAGCTTTCTAGGAGGAAATGAAATGAAATTATTATTAACTGCATTTGATCCTTTTGGAGGAGAAAAAATCAATCCAGCTTTAGAAGCTGTTAAACGTGTTCAAGACAAAATTGGTGATCTTGAAATCGTTAAATTAGAAGTACCAACTGTTTTCTATAAATCAATTGATACAGTTACAAATGCGATTGAAAAAGAACATCCTGATGTCGTTTTATGTATTGGACAAGCAGGTGGAAGATTTGACATAACACCTGAAAGAGTTGCTATCAATATTAATGATGCACGAATTCCTGATAATGAAGGAAATCAACCATTAAGTGGACCAATCTTTGAAGATGGAGAAAATGCTTATTTTTCATCTTTACCAATCAAAGCGATGGTTGCTGAAATTAGAAAAGCAGATATTCCTGCAAGTGTTTCCAATTCGGCAGGAACTTTTGTATGTAATCATCTAATGTATGGTGTTCTTTATACAATTGCTAAAAAATATCCATCAATGTGTGGTGGATTTATGCATGTACCATTTATTACAAGCCAAGTTGTTAATCGTCCAACGAATACACCAAGTTTATCACTTGATACAATTGTTAAGGGAATTGAAGCTGCATGTAAAGCCATTGCTGAAAATTCAGAAGATATTGTTGCTGTTGAAGGGCATACACATTAGTTATCAAAAACTAGGGTTAGAAATAATTCTAGTTTTTTTATTTTGTCTAAAATATTTTGTTGAAATTTGCAAGATAATCTATTAAATTATTTATAGGGTTATTCTCATTTGAAAATAACGGAGGGCTTATGTTAGATTCATATCAAAGAAAAATAGATTATATGCGTATTTCCATTACAGATCGTTGTCATTTTCAATGTGCTTATTGTAAAAGTGATCATCCACGAAAATTAAAACATCAAGATATTTTATCTTATGAACAATTATTACTCATTGTTGACCAAGCTATCCAATTAGGAATTAATAAATTTAAAATTACAGGTGGGGAACCAACAATTAGAAAAGATTATCTTTTCTTTATTAAAGAATTAAAGAAAAGAGAGGTAGAAGTAACTTTAACGACGAATGGTTCTTTATTTACTAAAAAAGATTTAGATTGTTTGAAAGAAATAGGAATAGATGGTATTAATTTTTCAATAGATACACTAGATTTAAGAGAATATTTTTTATTGACGCAACAGGATTGTTTGGAAACAGTTTTAGATAATTTGTTTTATGCTTATCAACTTAAAATTCCTGTAAAAATTAATTGTGTGATGGATGATACTTTTCATTTAAAGCGTTTGAATGATCTAATGGATTTGATTAAAGATAAAAAAATTGCAGTGCGTTTTATTGAACTCATGCCTTTAAATAGAGAACAACGAAATCAAAAAATAAGAGATGTTATAAAGTATTTAAAGAAATATCCAATTCAAGAATATCTAGATAAATTAGGAAATGGCCCAGCACATTATTATACGATAGAAGGTTATGCTGGTTATATTGGTTTTATTGAAGCATTACATTATAAGTTTTGTCACCAATGTAATCGTCTTCGTTTAACAAGCACAGGAAAGATCAAGCCATGTTTGTTCTATGAAGAAATGTATGATTTGAAGCCATATCTTAATAATGAAAAACAATTGCGTTTACATCTTGAAAAAGCAATTAAATTAAAACCAAAAGAACATCATTTCGAAGAAAATATTTCTTATACAAGAATGAATGAAATAGGAGGATAATATGGATTTTACACACTTTGATGAAAATGGAAATGCTATTATGGTGGATGTGTCTTCCAAAGACACTACTCAAAGAAGTGCTATTGCTTATGGTGAAATTTATGTTGGTAAAGAAATACTTGAGAAAATTGTAAATCATCAAATGAAAAAAGGTGATGTTCTTTCAGTGGCAAGAATTGCTGGAATTATGGCAGTAAAGAAAACGAGTGAGATTATTCCTTTATGTCATCCTTTACTTTTAAGTAAGATTACAGTGGACTTTAATATTAATCATGAAAAAGAAGTGATTGAAACTTATTGTAAAGTTACATGTCTAGGAAAGACTGGGGTTGAAATGGAAGCACTTCATGGCGTGAGTGCAACCTTACTTACGGTTTATGATATGTCGAAGGCTGTTAGTAAAGAAATGGAAATTAAAAATATTCATTTAGTTAGTAAAAGTGGTGGAAAGAGTGGTGATTTTAAGTGGCAGGAAAAGTAAAAGCAATCTGTTTAAGTGAAAAAAAAGGTACAGCAAAAATACCTGTTGAAAAAATCGAAGTTATTGAAAATTATGGTTTTAAAAATGATGCACATGCGGGTTCTTGGCATCGTCAGGTTTCCTTGTTATCTTATGAAACAAGGGAAGCGTTTAAACAAATGGGTTCTACTGTTGAAGATGGTTCTTTTGGTGAAAATTTACTTATTTCAGGAATTGATTTTAATGTAATTGAAGTAGGAACCTGCCTTAAAATTGGTGATGTTATCCTTGAAATTACTCAACTTGGAAAAAGCTGTCATAATCACTGTGCCATTTATCATCAAGTAGGAAAATGTATTATGCCCACAAATGGCTTATTTTCACGTGTTTTAAAAGGAGGAACGATTCAATTGAATGATTCAGTTGAAGTTTTAAAAGAAAAAGATAAACGTTTGCGTGTGGCAATTTTAACACTTTCTGATAAAGGTAGTCAGGGCTTAAGAGAAGATTTAAGTGGCCCTTACATCCAAGATTATTTTAAAGAAAGAGGATATTATGTCACTTCTTATGAAATTCTTCCTGACGAACAAGCTTTAATTGAACAAGCATTGATTAACTTATCAGATCGTTGTCATAATGATTTGATTATTACCACTGGTGGAACAGGATTAAGTATGCGAGATGTTACACCAGAAGCCACACTAAAAGTAGCAACACGAAATGTACCGGGTATCAGTGAAGCAATTCGCTATGAATCAATGAAATATACTAATCGTGCTATGCTTTCAAGAGGCGTATCTATTTTAAGAAACCAAACATTGATTATTAATTTGCCAGGAAGTTTAAAAGCTGTTAAAGAAAGTTTAGATATTATTATTGATCCTTTAAAACATGGGTTAGAAATTTTAAAAGGAGAGGCACATGATTGTGCTCGAAATGATGGTTGATTTATCACCTCTTTATGTTTCTTTAAAAACAGCAATTATTACAATTATCATTACTTTCTTTTTAGGTTTATTTCTTGCAAAATGGACATTGAATCGAAAACATGATTTAACGAAAATTATTTTAGATGGTATTTTTACCATGCCTCTTGTTTTACCACCAACCGTTATGGGATTTTTCTTGCTAATGATCTTTGGGGTTAATCAACCTATTGGAAAACTGTTCTTTCATGTTTTTCATTATAAAATTGCTTTTAGTTTTTCAGCAACAGTTATTGCTGCTGTCGTGATTTCTTTTCCTCTAATGTATCGTAGTGCCAAAGCGGCCATGGAACAAGTAAATCATGATTTGATTGATGCAGGAAGAACACTGGGAATGTCAGAAAAACGTATTTTCTTTACAGTCATTTTACCTGAAGCTATGCCAGGTATTATTAGTGGGGGTGTTTTATCTTTCGCGAGAGGTTTAGGGGAATTTGGAGCAACGGCTATGCTTGCAGGAAATATAGTTGGAAAAACAAGAACTTTACCTTTAGCGGTCTATAGTGAAGTTATGTCAGGAAATTACGATAATGCAGGTGTTTATGTTTTTATTATCGCTGTTATTTGCTTAATAGCTGTTATTGGTGTCAATATTTATCAATACTCTCTTAAGAAAAAAAGGAGTTTTTAGATGAAATTAGAAGTTGTAATTTTTAAAAAATTGGCAGAATACGATTTAGATGTCTGTTTTGAAAGTCATGAAGACCGACTTGTCTTAATGGGACCAAGTGGAAGCGGTAAGAGTATGGTTTTAAAATGTATTGCTGGAATTATAACACCGGATGCAGGACGTATTGTTTTAGATGATGAAGTTTTATTTGACAGCAATTTAAAAATTAATATTTCCCCACAAAAAAGAAAAATAGGATATATGTTTCAAAATTATGCATTATTTGATCATATGAATGTTTATCAAAACATTGCTGCTCCTTTAAAAGCACGTCACGAAGATAAACAAGTGATTAAAGAAAAAGTTCAACAAATCATGGAAGACTTTCAAATAGATGATTTACAAAAAAGATATCCTCGTCAGCTTTCAGGAGGACAGAAACAACGTGTTGCTTTAGCACGTTTACTTGTTTATGATACAAAGATTGTTTTGTTAGATGAACCTTTTAGTGCTTTAGACGAAACACTGAAAGAACAGTTACTTAATGAAACAAAGAAAAAACTTGTTGAGTATCAAAAAAAATGTCTGTTTGTAACACATAGTCCAAAGGAAATAGAAATGATGTGTGGTAATAAATTAAAAATAAAAAGGGGGAGATTGGAAAAATGAAAAAGTTATTAAGTTTAATGTGTAGTTTATTAATAATTGTTACTTTATGTGGCTGTTCCTCAACTCAAGATCAACAAGAAGAAGTAACATTGACACTTGCTGCTGCTGCAAGTTTGGAAAATGTGTTTGAAGATAAACTTATTCCTGAATTTGAAAAAGAAAATCCAAGTATCAAAGTGCAAGGAGTTTATGATTCAAGTGGTAAATTACAAATTCAAATTGAACAAGGATTAAAGGCAGATGTTTTCTTTTCTGCAGCAACAAAACAAATGGATGCTCTAGTTGATGAAAAATACATCAATGATAAAGATGTTGTTAATTTATTAGAAAATAAACTTGTTTTAATTACAGGAAAACAAACTACAACAGAAGTTAAAGATTTTGCGGATATTGCAAAAGCAGAAACAATTGCGATTGGAGATCCTGAAGTTGTACCTGCTGGTCAATATGCAAAAATGGCATTAACTCATTTAGGATTATATGATGCTTTAACTTCAAAATATAGTTTAGGTGGAAACGTTACTGAAGTGTTAAACTGGGTTGCTTCTTCTTCAAGTGAAGTAGGTATTGTTTATTCAACGGATGCTAAAAGCAGTAAAGATGTAAAAGTTCTTGCAACATGTGAAAATAGTTTATTAGATGAACCTGTTATTTACCCAGTTGCAAAACTTGCTCAAACAAAACATAGTGATGAAACTGAAAAATTCATAAAATTCATTCAAAAGAAATCTTCTTTAAAACAATTTGAAAATTACGGGTTTACTGTTAATAAATAATATGAAAGAAATTAAAACAGAAGATGCTATTGGTAGTGTTCTCTGCCATGACATCACAGAAATTGTAAAAGACCAAAGAAAAGGTCCTCGTTTTAAGAAGGGCCATATTATTAAAGAAGAAGATATTGAAGTATTATTGAATTTAGGGAAAGAACATCTTTATGTTTTTGAAAAAGATGAAACAATGATGCATGAAAATGATGCAGCAGAAATATTATGTAATCTTTGTTTCAATGAATATATGAAAAAAAGCGCTATTGGTGAAGGAAAGATTGAACTTACAAGTACAATTGATGGATTGTTTAAAGTAAATCGAGAAGAACTTTTTAAGGTCAATTCTTTTGGACAAATGATGATTGCGACAAGACAAGGTAATGTACCTGTAAAAAAAGGGGATAAACTTGCAGGCATGCGTATTATTCCACTTGTTATTGAAAAAGAAAAGATGCAACAAATCCAAGAAATAGTTCAAAAACCTATTTTAAAAATCATGCCTTATCAAATAAAAACAGCAGGAATTATTACCACAGGTTCAGAGGTTTATAAAGGGAGAATTAAAGACACATTTACGCCAGTCATCGTAGAAAAATTAAAAGAATACGGGGTAGAAGTTACTTACCATAGTTTATCACTAGATGATCATGAAATGACAACTAGTAAAATCAATGAAGCCTTAAAACAAGGAGTGGATCTTGTTTTATGTACAGGAGGAATGTCTGTTGATCCTGATGATAAAACGCCACTGGCGATAAAAAATACAGGTGCAAAAATTATAAGCTATGGAGCACCTGTTCTTCCTGGAGCAATGTTTTTATTAAGTTATAAAGGCGATGTTCCGATTGTTGGATTACCAGGATGTGTCATGTATTCACGTCGAACAATTTTTGATGTTGTTTTACCAAGACTTCTTGCTAAAGATTTAATTACCAGTGATGAACTTGCCTTGCTTGGTGAAGGAGGACTTTGTTTAAATTGTCCTGTTTGTACTTTTCCAAATTGTGGACTTTCAAAAGGATAAAAATGACTTATAAAAATCCACAGAAATTTGATTTAAAGATTCGTCTTTATAACCAAGAAAAAAGCTTTGGTAAAGGTGTTTATGAACTGATGAAAAAAACACAAAGTTTTGGTTCCTTATCAGGAGCTTACAAAGATATGAAAATGTCAAATTCAAAGGCATGGAAAATTTTAAATAGAGCGGAAGAAGATTTAGACATGCCTCTTGTTGAACGTATTAGTGGTGGTAAAGATGGCGGTGGTAGTAAACTTACTCAAGAAGGCGAAGAATTGTTAGAAAAGTATGAAAAATTTATTCAAGAAATGAATGAATATGCGAAGATTCGGTTTAAGGAGATTTTTGAAGATGAATAAACAGGAATATTTAATTATTACTTTTCATTCATTAGATGATGCAATGGATTTAGACGCTAAACAAACAGCTTCTATGAAAGGACGTCTTATTCCTAAACCATCTGTTATTGATGCAGGATGTGGTATGTGTTTTTCTTGTCAGAATAAAGAAGTGGAAAAGTGGAAGATTTTTCTTGAAGAAAATCAAATTCATTATGAAAAAATAGTAAAGGTTGTGTTTTAAATGAAAGAAAAACTTTATTGTAAAAGTGGTGGCTGTAGTGCTAAATTAGGCGCTAAAAAATTAACTCATATTTTAGAAAAAATCGATAAATATCCCAATTCTAATTTACTTGTTGGCTTTGATAGTCATGATGATGCCTCTGTTTATCAAATCAATGAACATCAAGCCATTGTTTCAACACTTGATTTCTTTCCACCAATGGTAGAAGATCCTTATTTATTTGGACAAATTGCAGCAACGAATGCTTTAAGTGATGTTTATGCTATGGGTGGAACTCCTTTGACAGCTTTAAATATTGTTTGTTTTAACGATCAAGATGATTTAAATATTTTAGGAAAAATCATTGAAGGTGGAAATGATAAACTAAAAGAAGCAAAAGTTGTTTTATCAGGAGGACATTCCATCAAAGATGAATCAACAAAATATGGCTTAAGTGTTACCGGAATAGTAGATCCAAATAAAATGATTCAAAATAATGGTGTACAAGTGGGAGATACATTAATTCTTACTAAAAAACTAGGAGTAGGTTTGGCATTAAATGCTTATCGTTTAAATGATGCACGTCAAGAAATACTTGATGAGGTTTTTAAGAGTATGACAACACTTAATAAATATGCATTCGATGTTTTAAGTAAATATACACTTCATGCTTTAACGGATGTGACAGGTTTTGGGCTCCTTGTTCATTTAGATGAAATGCTCAATGAAAAGGCAAGTGCATTTTTAGATAAAGAAAGTATTCCTTATTTTAAGGATTGTCCTTATTATGTTGATGAATTTTATTTAAGTGGAGGCGCTCAGCATAATCGTAATGCAATGAAAAATAAAGTTTGTTTTAACGAGGAAAACTTTATTTTAGAAGAAATTCTTTATGATCCACAAACAAGTGGAGGACTTCTTGCCAGTGTTGCAAGTGATGATATAGAAAATATTTTAAATGATTTTAACCAAGCAGGACTTGCTTGTTATGTGATTGGTAAAATCGTTGAAAAAGATCAATTTAATATTTATGTACGTTAGGAGATTATTATGGAAATTTTAGATGCTCGAGGACTTGAATGTCCATTACCAGTTGTAAAAACAAAGGAATTATTAAAAGAAATTGATGAAGTAAAAGTACTCGTTGATAATGAGATTGCGATTGAAAATTTAACAAAATTTGCAGGAGTAAGACATTATCAAATTGTTACAGGTGATGATGGAGATGATTTTTATGCAATTATTGCTAAAGAAGGTATTGATGAAGAATTAGATTTTAATGAAAAAAGTGGAGATGTTGTTGTTATTTCAAGTAAAACAATGGGAAGCAATGAAGAACTTGGTGTTGTTTTAATGAAATCATTTATCTTTGCACTTACAAAACAAGATCAATTACCTAAAGAAATGATTTTTTATAATGAAGGTATTTTCCTTACTACAAATGAGGGAGATATTTTAAATGATTTAAAATATCTTGAAAGTCAAGGTGTTGATATTGTAAGTTGTGGAACATGTCTCGATTTCTTTAAACGTAAAGAGTTATTACAAGTAGGAACTGTTACAAATATGTATGATATTGTAGAAAGAATGGAGAAGGCTGAAAAAATTATTAAGCCATAAAAGATAAATGAAAGATTTAGTTATTGTAAGAGGTGGTGGCGATATTGCTACAGGGACCATTTATAAACTTTTTAAATGTGGATTTAAAGTCTTGATTTTAGAAATTGAAAAACCTAGTGCCATTCGAAGAAATGTTGCTTTTTGTGAAGCTATTTACGATACGCAAAAACAAGTAGAAGATGTCACTTGCCATTTAGCACATGACTATAATGAAGCAAAACAATTTTTAATGGAAAATAAAGTGACGTTATTGATTGATCCAGAGGCTAAAGCTATTGATTATTTCAAGCCAGAGGTTGTTGTTGATGCCATTCTTGCCAAAAAGAATTTAGGAACAACAAAAGAGATGGCTCCAATTACCATTGCTTTAGGTCCGGGATTTATGGCAGGTAAAGATGTTGATGTTGTTATTGAAACGATGCGAGGGCATAAACTTGGAAGAACGATTTATCAAGGAACTGCTTTAAAAAATACAGGTGTACCAGGAGTCATTAAAGGCTATGGAAAAGAACGTGTTATCCATTCTCCTAATGCAGGAACTGTAAAACATGTAAGGCATTTAACAGATATTGTTAAAAAAGGTGAAGTGATTGCTTACGTTGATCAAACACCGATTTATGCGACAATGGATGGATTACTTCGTGGCTTAATTAAAGAAGGTTTTGTAGTCACTCAAGGTTTTAAAATGGCAGATATTGATCCACGTGAAGATGAATATGAAAATTGTTTTACTATTTCCGATAAAGCACGCTGCATTGCTGGTGGAGTCATTGAGGCAATCTTTTATTTAAAAGGACATAGAAATGATTTATCTTGATCAAGCAGCAACCAGTTTTCCTAAAATTAAAGAAGTTCAAGATGCAGTAATTGATTGTATGAATCATTGTACCAATGCGAATCGTTCTACCAGTACGACAAGTTTAAATGCGAGTCGTTTGATTTATCAAACACGCAAACTTATTAAAGAATATTTTCATGTACCTCAAGATGGATGCGTGGTCTTAAATAGTGGAAATACGGAAAGTCTCAATACATGTATTAAAGGTATTCTCAAAAAAGGTGATCACGTGATTACGACCTACGCTGAACATAATAGTGTTTTAAGACCGCTTTATCAATTAGAAAAAGCAAATATTATTACCTTATCTATTACCTCACCTACAGTAGAGGGTATTAAAAAAAATCTTCAAAAAAATACAAAAATGATTATTGTAACACATAGTTCCAATGTGACGGGTGAAATTTATCCAATTGCTGAAATTGGAAAACTAGCGCACGAACATGGTATTTTGATGATGAGTGATATTGCCCAAAGTGCGGGACATCTTCTTATTGATATGGAAAAGATGAATTTAGATATTTTATGTTTTAGTGGTCATAAAGGATTGCTTGGAAATAGTGGAGTTGGTGGTTTTTGTTTAGCTCAATCTATAGAAATGGAACCTTTAATAAGTGGTGGAACAGGAATGGATTCTTTTAATCATTTTCAAAGTGATTACTACCCTGAACATGTTGAAGCGGGGACACGTAATATGACAGGAATTGCTTCTTTAAAGGCAGGTGTTTTTTATTTAATGAAATATCAAGATGAAAAATCAAAATACACAAATGAATTAGTTGAACTTTTATATGATGGTTTAAAAAATATTCCACAAGTTGTTTTGTATGGCGATTTTAAAGAAAGAACACCAATTCTTGCATTTAATATACAAGGAATGGATAGTTTTCAAGCGGCCGATCTTTTAAATAATAAATATGATATTGCAATTCGTTGCGGTACTCATTGTGCACCTTTGATGCATCAACATCTCAATACAGTGAAAAGTGGAATCGTAAGAGTATCACTTTCATTTATGAATACAAAAGAAGAAATACAATTTTTCATCAAAGCAATTAAAGAAATTAGTGAGGGTAATTATGATAATTAGTGTTATTGGTTCAGGTGGAAAGACAACAAAAATAAAACAGTTAAAAGATCAATATTTAAAAGAAGGTAAGACTGTTTTAATGACAACTTCTACTCATATGAAAATTGAAGAAAATACACTAGTCGATCCGAGTTATGAAGAAATTATAAATGAAATTAAAAAGCATGGTTACGTACATGCAGGTAGTAAAGCCAAAAATCAAAAAATTAAAGCTTTAGATGATGAAGTGTTAGAAAGATTAAAAAAAGAAATAGATGTAATTTTAATTGAAGCTGATGGTTCTCATGGATTACCTTTAAAATATCCAAGAAATAATGAACCTGTTGTAGACAAAGATAGTAATGAAATTATTTTAATTACTTCTTTAAAGGGACTTGGGAAACCTGTTCAAGATGTTGTTCATGGTTATCAAGAAATGAAAGTTGATGGAAATCAAAGAGTAGATAGTCTTTTTATTCAACAACTTATCAACATCTATTTAGAAAAAATTAAAAAATATAATGTTCCTATTAAAATTCAAGTAAACGGAGCAAGTTCACTTTATGAAAAAGCACTAGCTTCGTTATTAGAAAATCAAAAAGAGGTAACACTTATTAATGAAGAATGGTTCTTACCACAACCGAAACTTGTTATTTTGGGTGCAGGACATGTGAGCCAATATGTAAGTAAACTTGCTTCTATGTTGGATTTCTATACGATTGTTATTGATGAAAGAAAAGAATTTGCATGTAAAGAATTATTTCCAGAAGCAAATGAAATTCATTGTGTTTCTTTTGATAAAGCTGATTCCTATTTTCCTAAGGAAGCAAATACATGTTATGTCATTGTGACAAGAGGACATAAAGATGATCGTTTGTGTTTAAAAAAGACACTTTTTCGACAAAGTCTTTATGTAGGAATGATTGGAAGCAAGAAGAAAGTTAGACAAACCTATGATGCTTTATTAGAAGAAGGGTATCAACAAGTTGAACTTGATAAAGTACATGCCCCTATTGGACTTTCAATAAAAGCGATAACTCCTGCAGAGATTGCCGTCAGTATCATGTCTGAAATTATAGCTATTAAAAATGCACATCAATATTCAAGCATGACAAGTGACTTATTAGAAGTACAAGGTGATGGTGTTTTATGTATTATTACCGATAAAAAAGGATCAACACCACGTACAGTTGGTAGTATGATGTTTATAAATGAAAAAGGAATTATTGGTTCTATTGGTGGGGGAAGAGAAGAATATCAAGCTATTTTAGATGCTAAGAATTGTCATGAGGTAATGATGAAACATTATGAATTAAATAATAGCGAAAGTGCTAATTTAGGAATGATTTGTGGAGGAAGTAATGATGTGTTATTTCTTCCTATAAAGCAGCATTAGCTGCTTTTTTTATATCTATAAATCTAGATGTTTCCTTAACATTTATTGTTACATGTTCCTGTCCTTCAATTGTTAATTTTTGATTTTCATTTATCTGTATAAATTCATTTGCTTCAATGTCCTGTAATATAGTTACTACACCGTCACCATCATTTGTACTTAAAGCCTCATTTACAGCTTCTTTTAAAGTATCAAAATACTTATCATTGCACCTG
>ERZ834798.2357-NODE-2357-length-13938-cov-9.393935_pt1 | contig 13938 bp, 19 predicted proteins | sample MGYA00519689_ERZ834798 | MGnify/ENA primary metagenome ERZ834798 (study PRJEB31850, sample SAMEA3708761) | human gut metagenome | biome: human gut; feature: human-associated habitat; material: faeces | place: China | collected 2014 ...
GGTTGCGGTATTGTTCATTCAAAATCCTCCTGTAAATGAAAAATGCCCGGTGACTTTTCATCATCGGGCGGTGATCGGTATGGGGGAAGAAGGCAAGGCGGCAACATTAAGGTATCTATAAAACCTTTGCCGTCTTTGCCACGCTTGCCTTGTTCCTGTGTTACTCTCGGAGATGGCAAATCCATGCTGTGCCGTCTTTCTCGGTTATGAGCCTGTCTCCGATACGGCTTTTCGCCGTTCGCATGGTGCGTGAGGAAATCCCTCGGTCATTGACCGCTTTTTCCAGCTCTGCACTTGGCATTTTCTTTCCGTTTGCCAGCAGTTCCAGTATCAGCATTTCTGCCTGTGCGGTCTTGCTTTCCGTCTTGGCTGTGTCCGTTCCGGCAAGCAGTTCATCGGCGGTAATGTCATAAGCACCTATCCATTCAAACCCTTTCTCGTCTCCCAGAGAAAAAGCAAGGGACTGTCCGGGTGGTGCAAGAGAGCTTTTCTCATGGATAAGCACCCTCGTTGTAGGATTGTCTTTCAGTTTGCCGATAAACAGCAGACTGCGGACTGCCGCCGTAATGTCGATAGAGCCTAATCCCCGGTAGGTGCTTTGCGTTCCTACGGCTTTGTTGAGGTGTCCTATCAGAACGATAGCACACCCGGTAGCCTGTGCAATATCTCCCAGACTGCGGAAGATGGGACGGGCTTCATTTGCTCTGTTCATATCCACATCTGCTCCTAAAAACGCCTGTACCGGGTCTATGATAACCAGCTTGGCATTGTTCTCCCGGATTGCTCTTGCTATGCGTTCATCGGCAAGGGTCAGCGGTATGTCCCTGTCATCAATGACAAGCACTCGTTCAAGGTCTGCGTCCGCTTCTATCAGTCTCGGCTTGACGGTATCACCCAGACCGTCCTCGGCGGTCTGATAGATGATGTTGAACGGCTCAAGGGTCTCCATACCGGGCAAAGGCTTTCGATTGGTGCAAGCCGCCGCAAGACGCATGGCAAAGTAGGTTTTGCCCTCGCCGGGGTTGCCCTGTATGATGGTCAGCTTTCCGAATGGGATATACGGAAACCATAGCCAATCCACGCTCGTCAGCTCCACATCAGCCATGCGGAGCATAGGGACAGGCTGGGCGGTTGGCAGCTCTCGCAGCGTGATTGTCTCGGCTATGAATTTGCGGTTGGGAATATCCCCTTGCTGACGGAGAACATCGTTCCAGTCTTTTCTTGCCTGGACAAGACGAATGACAGCGTTCTCGCCGGGAATAGTCTGTGCCAGTCGGGTACAGGCTTCATTTCCTGCGGTGTCGCTGTCAAGGCAGAGGAACACTTTCAAGATGTCCTTGCGTTCAGAGAGAAAACGGTCAAGAGCCTTGCCAGACACACCGCCCAGGGCAAGGTAGCTTCTCGTCTGCCAGTCCTGCGGATAAAGGCAGATAAAGGATAAAAGGTCTATGGGTGCTTCAAAGACAAAGAGCTGACTGCCGTTTCCCTCATAGCGGAACGGATAAGATTTATCAGAGCCGGCAATGTCCTGCCTGAAACTTTCCTGCGTTCCTCGCACATGAGCATATCTCGGTGTGCCGCTTCGGTCTCTGCCGACAAACACAACATTGTGCCGTTTGCTGTCCTCGTAAATATCCCCGGAAAGAAGAAAAGTCTCAACAAGCGATTTGTTGAGACCTCGGCTTTCACAAAGATATTGAATTGCTCTGTCGACTGTGCGGTTGTGTAGGGGCAAGTGGAACTCTGCGGGCGGTGCTGTGGTGGCTTCGGTCTGTCCCTCGCCGCTTTCACCTGTCAGCAGTTGGACAGCTTCGGGAAAAGACTTTCCGTAAAACTCCATGACGAAATCAATGGGATAGCCGCCTTTGCTCTGACTGTGGCGAAACCATTTGTTTCCCCGGACGGTCAAACTGTCATGCTCTTTCCAGCGGTACTCCCGCCCGCTTTTGATAAGTGTTTCTCCCTGTGTGTGGAGAAAATCTTCCAGACTGACGGCATTTGCCCGGTCAATCTGTGCCTGCGTGTAATTCATCGTGTCATATCCTCCTTTTTGTGTCGTATTTGGGGTTGATTTTGGAGCTTTTGTTCCGCTGTACGCTGATTAAATCGGACGGCAGTATCAATGTTTGACTTTACTTTCCAAAGCCGCTGTAAATCCTCTCTGACGGTCTTAAACTCGGCATAGGTGGTCTCATGCTCCTGTTCCAGCGTGTCATACTCTTTGGATAGCTTTCCCATATCCACCTTGCCGTCCGGGAACTCCTCGGTCAGCTTTCGTCTGGCGGTGTAGAACATTTTCAGCTTATCAGCGTGTTCCGTCTTGTACTTGGCTCTCGATTTCTCAAACTTGATTTTCTGCAAGCCGTCATAGACAGGCTTTAAGCTCTTGTAGGTGGCAGAGTAATCATTAAGACTGCGGATTGCTTTCATTCGGGCGTTCTGGCTGTCCATCGTTGTCTTTAAGCCGTCAACGGTGGTGCGGTGGCTCTGCAATCTGCTTTCCAAATCTTCAAGGGTGTAAATGCCGTTTGCCCGGAGATAATTGTAGGTCTCGTTCATCTCTTTCAGATTGCTGATTTTGCCTTTTTGCGAATATGCCCCGGCTTTTCGCTGGGTGTAATAATCGTTCAGCAGAGAAACAAGGTCGGGTGTCTGCGGCTTGGCAAGCTCAGCTTTTATCTCCGTTATCCAGTCGAACAGGAGAGAGATTTTCTTTCTGATGTCCTTGATAACGGCATTGGTCGCCTTGATCCAGCGGTTGAACTCGCCCTTTTCGGTGCGGATACCTTTCTTCTCCATTGCTCGGACGGTTGCTCCCTCGTGAATGGTGGGAAGTAAATCCACGCCCTGCCGTTCATAGCTGCGGTGGTCGATACGAACATCCAGACCTTTCTCCGCAAACTTGGCGTTGCACATCTCCGCCCATGCTTCACGCCAATGTTCCAGCGTTTCGGGACTGCCCCAGTCGGTAGTGGGAACGGCATTGAACACATACTTACCGTTTGCGTCTCGAATACGGTTGCCCTCCTCGTCCAGCACATATTCTCGCCGTTGTTTTATGCCCCATGTGCCGTCCTGCTCCATTGGTCGAATAGGGCAGAGAAAGTGAAAATGGGGATTGGGTGTGCCGCCGTCCTCACACTCCTTTTCGTGAAAGGACACATCAACGGTCATGCCCCGGCTGACAAACTCCCGAAACAAAAATTCCCTTGCCAGAGCGATGTTTTCTTCAAGAGAAAATTCATTCTGCAAGGAAATTTCAAAACTGTATGCAAGCTGGGCGTTCTTACCACGCTCGGCTTTTTCAACTGCGTTCCATAGGGTCTGACGGTCTGCGTATTCTTTCGGTGCATGGGGCGGCAGGAGAATGTCAGAGCAGATAACACCACGCTTTCTGGTGTAGTCGCTGTATTCGCCGTAATACTCGCTGTACAGCTTTTCGCCGGAACGATAGGCGGCAGAAGCAATCGCAGACTGACCTTTACTGCGTTTCGTTTGGGTTACTGTGAAGTGGAATAGTGCCATTGGCTTTCAGCTCCTTTCCTCTGTTTGCTTGGTTGATGTGTGTAATCTCCATGTGCCGGACGGCTCTCTGTACCTCCGGCAGACCGAAGATGTGTTCCATCAGCTCGGTCATTTCGGTGCGTGTGAGATTTTTGACCTCCGGAGCAAGGCTCTCAATCGTGCCGCCCAGATTGCAAAGGCGGTGGGTACGTTTCTGCCTTTCGCCTTTCTCCAGATATTTCTTTCTGTTCTCCAAACGCTCCAGTTTGTGCTGTTCCTGTGCAAGCCGCTTTTCCACTTGCTCTTTTTCAGCTCGAAGCTGTTCAAGGCTTTTCTGTTTTGCCATTTTGGTTGACCTCCTATTACAATAAGTTTTGGTTGGAAGCCCAGCATCCGGCTGGGCTTTTTTCCATCTCTTTGCCTAAGCTACAATAAGGGGAGCAACTGGCTGACCATGTCCTCCTTGGGCTTCCATGTCCGTAAAAAAGACTGTCAGCCATCCCCTTATTGCAGCGTTCGATTTGAGCAGGTTGAGCCTTGGAGTTCGCGTCACCCAATAGATTGAATCGGCAATGAGTAAAAGATGGATTCCGGTTGCGATTCACAGATGGGAGGAATGCAAATGAACTCTGTTGGCATTGACATTTCCAAAGGCAGAAGCACGGTTGCCGTCATGCGCCCCTTTGGAGAGGTCGTCATCTCGCCCTTTGAAGTCCGTCACACCGACAGCGAACTGAGCGAACTGGCAAGGCAGCTCAAAAGCCTGGACGGTGAGACTCGTGTGGTCATGGAGGCCACAGGGAATTACCACGCGCCAGTTGCAAAGCTGCTCCACGACGCAGGACTGTATGTTTCCGTCGTCAATGCGAAGCTGGTGCATGGTTACGGAAACAACGATTTAAGACGGGTCAAGACTGACCGAAAGGATGCCATAAAGCTGGCAAACTACGGCCTTGACCGCTAGCTCACTTTGCCGAGGTACGTTCCAGAGGAAGATACCCGGCTGTTGCTGAAGAACTGCTACCGCCAGTACCGGCAGTATTCCAAGGTGCAAACGGTTTTGAAGAACAACCTGATCTCGTTGCTGGATACGGTGTTTCCAAACGTCAACCGCCTGTTTTCAAGTCCGATCCGCGAGGACGGGAGTGAAAAGTGGGTGGATTTTGTGGCTGAATTTTGGCATTGCCGCTGCGTCAGCGAGAAATCCCAAAAAGCATTCACAAACAAATACCAGCGTTGGTGCAGAAAACACGGCTACAATTTCAGCGAGGAAAAAGCGCATACCATTCACGCCGAAGCAAGCGGACATATTGGCATCATGCCGAAGTCCGAAACGACAAAGCTGCTCGTGGAACAGGCTGTTGCGCAGCTCAGAGCGACCTCTGCTGCCCTCACCGCACTCAAACACGAAATGCAATCACTGGCTTCCATGCTGCCGGAATATCCCGTTGTCATGGATATGTTCGGCGTAGGCCCGACTTTGGGGCCGCAGCTCATAGCCGAAATCGGAGATGTACGCCGCTTCTACTCGAAGAAAGCACTCGTGGCCTACGCTGGACTGGATGCTCCACCGAATGACTCTGGAGACGTGACTGGAAAGCACAAATCCATGAGCAAAATCGGTGCATCATCTCTACGACGGACGCTGTTCCTCGTCATGAGCGTCTACTTACAGAACGCTCCTTTGGATGAACCGGTCTACCAGTTCATGGACAGGAAACGTGCCGAGGGCAAACCCTACCGCGTCTACATGATGGCTTCGGCAAACAAGTTTCTGCGGATCTACTACGCCACCGTGAAAGCGTATCTGGAGTTGTTAGAACGTACCTGAAATTAGTCACATAGGTCCTTGGCTTGCCGCCGTTTCATTTTTGGACGCTAAGCGGCTTGGTTTGGTGCGGCTTTTTTGCACACCGCATTACCTTGAAATTTCTACTTGACTTTTCTTAGCAGGTCTTTTTTGAAAATGGGTATAAAAAAAGACCGCCAACTTTTCGCACATTGCGACCAGTCAACGGTCTATTTTTCGGTATTCGGTTGTTGTATTCAGTTAGATAATTTATTTGCTATCCTTACCGAAAAAACCAATCGTAGCCATAACAAAACCCACGATAATTAAAAGAAACGACACCCACAGTGTTCCTACATATATCACCTTTAATCCTGCAAGTATCATTATAGCAATACCCAATAGCATTAAACTGTTTCCAAACATAATCTTTTTCATACGCTCACGCTCCTTTGTTAAATTATCGTTTACTATTTTCAAACTTGCTGGCGGCGAACGGTTTGTCAAAACCGTTTGCGGACGGCAAGTCCACAGGGGATAGCCGCTTTAGCGGCGCAAGGGGGTGTAGCCACCTTGACGGAACGAAGTGACGCAACATTCTCGGTCGGGCAGTTTTCTTCTGCTGACCGGGAATGAAGCTCCGCAGGACGCACTACTCTCGATAGAGAGTATAGAAGTGCGCCCTTAGAGTTCTAAGGGTATTTTTAGATAATTGGGAATGTTTCTTTGTCAAACTGCGTAACATTGAACACGATACGCCACTCGACATCATCACCAACCGGTTCAAAGTGCAGAGCAGAACAAGCAGCATGAAGTTTTTCTTGTGAATTTGTTCCATATATAACTGCTGTCGGACCATCTGCACCACCAATAACACCAACAACAAAACAGGAACTACTGCCAACTGGACGGAACGAATGATCGTCTGGTGTAACTTCTATCGGTCTATCGCCTTCATCACAGTCAAAAACCGAAATGTTCTCCATCGGTTCAGGGGTAAGTGTATAACTCATGGCAATATAATGTGTCGGATAAATCCAGCGATCAGAACCAAAACTATTTTGAGGAACTGTCTGCTGTTCTATTTCCTGCACGGTCAGTGTATGGGTTATTCCGCTAACAGGATGGGAAAACATAAATGAATCTCCGGGTGCGTGAACTTTGAAATGTGAGCCTGGAACTTGTCCTGGTTGCTGCTCCATTGTAAGAAAAAGTTTATTGATTTCAGGGTGATGCTTGGTTCCCCAAGGAAATACGTCTCTGCATATGACCCAGCCATAAGTACTATCCAGCCCATAATGGTCGATTGCCCATTTTGCTTCCAACTCATTGATAACGCCATCTGGCAGACAAGGATTAAAGCTCACAGCGCAGCCATGGGTTGTCTGTAATATTTTCTCGTTTAACTTCAAGCAAGGTTTGAAGTTAAAACAAAGTGGGTTTTCCCATTCCATCTGCATCTGTTGCTCACGGGTAAAATTTTCACATGAGTCATTTTCCCAGTCCAGATTCCATTTTTTCATGAAGTCACGGATGCTTTCTGAATCAACTCGCATACAAAAATCAACGACAAGTCCTTTGCTACATGAATAAGCTGCCGGAATTACCCAATGATATCCAGCCCAATCGAATTGTTTATCCAGCTTGATCTCTTTTCCGGCACGGTCTTTACCTCGATGTCCCCAGAAATCTCCATCAAAGTAGACCTTCCATTCAGGGGCAACCAATTCTGCCTCTGAAGTCATATCATTATCGTAATAATCTTCTGTGTATTTAATCTGACTGTAATCAAAGGAAGATTGCAGGTTTTTGATATATGTCCACGGTTGTTCCATAGGCAACAAATTCATCTTCTCTGAAATTTCCGATAAAGTTTGCTGTTGTTCCTGGGTTGTAGGGTTTTCATTGAGAAAGGCTTCAAACTGTGCTTCGTTCCACATCCACGCTTGTTCCACTGCCGCCACATCACCACAAGCCAGTATAAGCCGCAGAAAGTCGGTAAAATTTTCAGCTACTGGATGAACATAATCAGGAGAAGTATTCATGGGGCTGACAGAGAAAACCATCTCTCCAAATCCACGAATGAAACAGAAGTGGATACCATCTATCCCTGCCCATCCAAAAACCGATGCCCCTTTTGGGGTACAAAAATAATTTGTATTATCCTCACGGAGTTCAACTCCCACAGGACTTAAATCGACACCCCGCTGTAAAAATTTTTTCAAAATTCTATTCATTAAGCATCCCCCCATAAAATTAGTGCTATCACGCTCTTTATTGTAGTAAATTTTATCACAAGAGTGTGAATAAATCTACTGGCGAATGCTGAAACCGCCCGAACAGTTTCTTTCTGCTCGGGCGGCTTTCTTCATCTATTTTTCTTTCTTCTGCTGCACTTGTTCATGGGCTTCCTGCTGAACATCAGCCCAGCGGAAAAGCCATACTTGAAGTGACTTTCACTTTCTTCACATTGGGCGATTGCTGTCTGCGCCCGGAGTTCCTGCACCAGCTCATAGTCCTCTTTGCTGAGCCGCTGGGACAACTGCTCCATGAGCTTTTCACAGGCTATGACTGCCTTTCGGTATTCCGGTGATGTAGGTACAACTGTCTCGCAGGGATAAAACTCCCCATTATACATGGCTTCCAAAATCATAGCTTTACCTCTCTCAACAGTAGATTAGTTCCGTCTTGATGATTTCCTCTGCCCGGCAGCGGATGGAGTTCATTGACTGCACCCATAACATCTGATTTTCCGCTTTCATGGCTTCGGTCACGCCCTCGGCTTTCATCATCTGCCGGATAATCAAGTCCAGCCTGTCTGCCGCCTGCTCGTTCAGATCGGCAACGACGGTGTGGAGCCTGCCGGACAAAATTAGCTCGTTGTAAAGCATGGGACGGTGCAATTTCAGATAGGACTGGTGCAAGCGTCCCCAATGCCCAATAGGTCGGCGTTCCTCCGGCAGCTTCAAGTCCGGCACATAGTAGTCGCCCACCAACACATAGTCCATACCGTTCTCATGGATTCTCGGTTTCAACTCTTTCATAAAATCACGCTCCCTTTCTCGGTCCCAGCTGCGGCAAACTGCTCACCGGGATAAATACCCATCTGGCAATACCGGGATATTTCGTTCGGCAATATGTTCTTTGATCCGGATACCGGCGATGTGCTGATCTGTGATAATGACAATGTATCTGCCAATGGAATCGACAACAGCTCCGTATATGGCACACCGCGCTTCATGGCCCCGGAAATCGTCATGGGACAGGCAAAGCCGTCTCGGAACACCGATCTTTATTCGTTGGCGGTGCTACTGTTTTATATGTTTATGATGGGGCATCCGTTGGAAGGCAAGCTCGAAGCTGAGATCAAGTGCATGGACATTCACGCCATGAACAAGCTATACGGTAAGAACCCGATTTTCATCTATGATCCGAATGACAAGAGCAATCGCCCCGTCAAGGGATATCAGGACAATGTCATCATCTATTGGGAACTGTATCCGCAGGTCATCCGCGATCTTTTTATAAAGTCCTTTACAGTTGGTTTGACCGCGCCAAATAAACGCGTGACCGAAAAAGAGTGGCTTGAGGCATTTGCCAATCTGCTCTCCGGCATTGTTCTTTGTCCGAAGTGCGGCGCGGAGGTATTCTTTGATGCACAAAAACATGACAATGGCATAGCGCAGACCTGCTGGAACTGTAAGAGCATTGTTCCCATGCCGGCGACGCTGATCGTCGGGAAGAGTCGCGTCCTGCTTCAAAAAGATGCCAAGCTCTATGCGCATCATATCTACGGTAATTTCGACATGAACACCGTTGTCGGCTCTGTTGTCCAGAATCCGAAGAATCCAAATCTCTGGGGCATTCGCAATGAAAGTACGGAGAACTGGACGTATATCAAACCGGATGGAATGCAGATTCCCGTTGCAATCGGCAAGAGCGCAGCCATCGCAAAAGATGTCCGCATTGACTTCGGTCAGATGACCGGAGAATTCAAATAAACACAGGATGCTACATAGGAGGAAATTAAAATGGCAGAAGCATTGAAACGTCCAGGCGGTGAATTGGCAAGCAGACCGCTTCATTTCTTTTGGGTGGTCGACTGTTCTGGCTCCATGTACGGTGAAAAAATCGGTACTGTGAATCATGCAATTCAGTCTACCATCCCGGAGATGGTAGATGCTGCAAAGGATAATCCCAATGCGCAGCTCCTTGTGAGAACGCTGAAGTTCTCCACCGGAGCGACTTGGGTGACGCCGGACCCGGTGAACATTGAAGACTTTGCATGGGATGATCTGGATGCCGGTGGTGTCACCGATCTTGGAAAGGCTTTTGAGATGCTGGCGGCGCAGCTTACCATTCCACCAATGACGGATCGCGCACTTCCCCCCGTCATCGTGCTGCTCTCGGACGGACAGCCGACAGATGACTATAAGAAATCTCTGGATAAGTTGCTGCACTTGCCTTGGGGCAAGAAAGCTGTTCGTATCGCGATCTCTATCGGTCAGGATGCGGATGACGATGTACTCCAGCAGTTTACTGGCAACCGCGAGCTTGTCTTGCAGGCGAACAATCCGCAGGCACTCGTTAAGATGATCAAGTGGGCATCTACCGCAGCCTCGCTGGTTTCTGCTCCGGCAAGCAGACCGAAAGAAATGGATGTCGTTCCTGCTGGGAACAACACGCCCAGCGCAACAAATGCGCCTCTGGTGCTGGATATGAACAACATTCCCGATCCGGGTTCGATTGGAGCAAATGATGTATGGTGATCGGAGCTTTCTCCGGGAGAGGATGATTGCATCATGAAACGAATGGTATTCGGAGAAAGTGTGCAGGGTGCCTCCCACAAGCGGGTAGATAAAGAGTGCCAGGATAGCTTTAAGAAACTCGAATATGATGACGGGACGGTTATCATGGCAATTGCGGACGGACATGGCAGCAAGGCTTGCCCGTACAGTAAGTCCGGGTCCAGCATTGCAGTCAATGTTTTCTGCAAGGTCATGGATGAGTTTCATGCAAGTTACGCAGAAAATCTAGAAATGCTTTTAACCTACTTGAACCGTGAAGGCGATACGAAGGTCGCGCAGGCTGTTGATGCAGAATGGAAGCGGCGCGTCCTGAAAGTACACACGAACCAAAAACGAGAAGTCCTGCTTACCGAAGACGGAGAAAAAAACAAAGCGGAAATCTACAAGCAATACGGTTCAACACTCGTTGGATTGATGATTACGCCAATCTTTGTTTTCGCGTTCCAGCTCGGTGATGGTGATATCAGCTATGTCGATCAGAATGGGCTTGACCATCTTCTGGAGGATGAAAAAATCCTCGGCGTAGAGACGCACTCGCTCAGCAAAATCGATTCATGGAAAAAAGTTGTATCTGCCGTTCGACGCCGAGATGAAGCCGGCGGGCTGCCGTATATGCTGATGCTTTCTACAGATGGCTTTGCGAACAGCTACAAGAATGCAGACGAGTTTCAGAAAACCTGTGTAGACTATTTCGCCATGATCCAGCAGTACGGCGCAGATGCTGTGGCAGCAAATTTGAAGAGTTGGCTCTCCGAAACGAGTGCTATGGGCTGCGGCGACGATATTACCGTCCTGATCGCATATTTCTTCGATGACACTGCAACGGAAAGCGAGGCTGTTGCCAATGAGTGATTTCAACGAAGCCGTTGTGCTGATTGCAAAATGTGGAGAAAGGCATAAAACATATGGTATGCGGTTAGAAAAAACGGGACATGACCGATGGCTCACAACGTGGGCTTTCCCTATTAAGGAGTCGTCTGCTAAGCGCGAGGGATACGATAAAGTTCAGGTCAAGGGAGATATTTCATTTGCAGATGACTATCCCGGATGTCCTTATTGCGGTGGCCACGGGCTGACGCTTTGTTCCTGCGGGCATTTGAGCTGTACTATTTTGAGAAACAACATCTTCACATGTGAATGGTGCGGAACGCAAGGGCAAATCGGAGACTATTCCGGGGAAACGATCACTGCCGGAACAGACTATTGATCTGCTTTTTCTGAGTTTAATCGGAGACGCAATGAGAGGGCCGGACTCAAACAGCGCATAACACAGGTTTTCTTTGCGGTGCGTTCATGTTTTTTTACAACTATTTCATTTTCCCGCTATCCCTAGTTTTGCACCCTTCAAATCATTAAATCGAGGCTGCCTCAGACGATGCTGAATCGTTTTGAGGCAGCCTTTTTAGCTTATAGGGAGATTTTCAAACTTGCTATTACCAATTATTTACACTCTCTGTTCGTCTTCTTTTGCAAAGAACTCAGACCATGAGATACCTAAGCCGCGGCAAATTTGTTCAAGCGTTTCTACAGATAATTGTCCTTTCCGCCTTGCTGTATTTTTAATTGTAGACTGAGGCAGATTACAGAGCTCGGCCAGCTTGCTGAGTGTGAGGTTTCGCTCATTTGCAAGTTCTCTCACACGCTGAATTGTATCCATTCACAATCCCAACCTTTCGTGTATTGTACCTCCTATTCTACAACAAACACTGTCCGTTAATTGGTACAATTAAAGCACTCTTCCAACAATCTCAAATTGATTTTCCGGGCGGACAATCTTGTCTGCATAGTTTCGATTGTAGGAGATCAAAACAGGCTGCATATGAATAACGCCATAGCTATCTGTATAAGCGTCAACGGAGTCATTCTCCGGCTGCTGTTCTCCATAGCGTTTTATATATCCCTCACCATCATAGACAAAGATGCCAACTTGTCCAACAGAGAGTGTCTCACACTTTTGTACCCAGACAATCTGCCCATCGTGGTAAACCGGTTCCATGCTGTCTCCAGAAACTCTCACCCCAAAATCTGCGTCCGGAGGGACTGCATTTTCAGGGAAGCTGACCATCTCATAGTTTCCCTCGTCCAGAAAGGCTCCTGTGCCGGCGGATACGCACAGGTTGCTGACTGCCTTACTAATGTATCGAATCTGATTGTCATCTTTTGACTGAGGCCTATACCTTCCGGAGGCAATCAGGTCATCCCGATAAGATCGCATTTTTGCCATTCCGATTTCATTAAGTTCCGAAACATAAGAACCTGTAAAGTAGGAAATACCCTCTTCAATATGCAGTGCGTGGCAAATTGCAACAAGCTGATAGGCACTCGGGACGGTCAATCCGTTTGTCCATTTACCCAGAGCAGAGTGTGTAACATCTACACCGTAATTTTTCAGCACTTCACAAAACGCCTTTTTACTATATCCACTATCGCGGACAGCTTTGGCAAGCTGCTGTCCGATTACGTTTCTCTTTTTTTCTATCTCTGCGTTATACGGAGAAGCAGCCGTTCTAAATGGAACGACTTTTGTGTCTTCGCGGTTCATAAAAGCACCCTTTCCTTTCGTATGTTCTGATTATACACGATGAAACACTCTCACGTCAAGGATAATAGCGAATAAAGTCGCAACTGCGACCTTGACATAGCGCAATTCGCTATTATATGATAATGGCACAAACGGAGCAGAGGGAGATACGCACGTCAATCATGGAAAGTATGTGGAACGACCACATGTCTCCCTTTTTATTTTGATAGAATTATGGATAGGCTTCAGCAAATACGACTTAACAAAAACGCAAAGTAGAATTATGCCAGGAGTATCCAAGCTGGCGGCTTTGTTAAAACGGCTTTTGCGAGAAGTCAACTATACTGCCTAAAATTGATTATGCTACTGCCTCGATATAGTCAAATCCAAAGCGGCTGCAGAGTCCTGTTTCTACCGAAGAATCCTACAAATCCCCCTGTTTCCGCTTCAGTAGAAGTCACCAATATATGTAATTCGCAGGAAAACCTGAAAGCGGTGAATGACGAACGAGATGTTGGACAGATTCCCGCAACAACCTATTTCAAAGGAGAAGATATGGATTTTATCGAAGCAACGCCGCTTCCCACTGAATGCCGCTGCTGTCAAAAGACGGATTGTTACAATTGTGACCACGCATCAAAACGCTGGACTTTGTCCAAAAAGCAGGAGCTTTTGCTGCTGCGAAAGCTTAAAGAAAAGGCAATCCTGCGCTTTAAACGGCAGATTGAAGAAATTGATTATCAAATTGCAATGATGGAGGAAGCAAAGCGATAGCACAGAAGCGCGCAGAACAAGGCAGAATACTGCATGGTCATGCGGAGAGGAAGATGAATGTGAAATATGAGGGAATATCTTGTCAGTGGCACTGTCCAAACTGTGGCGCGCTAGTGCAAGGCATTAAGAATGGTGATGGTATAGCAAAGGGTGAATGCAGAAGCTGTGGCAGCAGTATGGTTCGAAAATTCATGGGGCGAAGACATGATCGTCTAGATGTTTACGCACCAAAGGGACAGGAAAGTGTCTACGCATAAAACAGAATACAGCGTGACGGTCAAAACGGTTGAGATGAAACAGGCTTCGTAAATCCGGTATCAGACCGCACGCCCTGACTACCGGATGGTTTATCCAGACATACATGAGAGGCCACCGGCAAGACAGATCCAGTAATGGGTCTGCCTTGTCGGTGGCTTTTTTGTTTTTAGTTCGATTTCACTCAGATATTCAATCAACAAAATATTCATATCGGAGCTGTACCCGTTGTCTGGCTTACCCTCCTGCTGGCGCAGTCTCTTGGCGGCGGACTGCCGGAGCTGCTG
>ERZ834798.2360-NODE-2360-length-13925-cov-4.743691_pt1 | contig 13925 bp, 10 predicted proteins | sample MGYA00519689_ERZ834798 | MGnify/ENA primary metagenome ERZ834798 (study PRJEB31850, sample SAMEA3708761) | human gut metagenome | biome: human gut; feature: human-associated habitat; material: faeces | place: China | collected 2014 ...
ACTCTATCAACTTTATATGCCATCTTACTTTTTAGGGACATTTACTGAATATCCCGAAGAGGAAAAACCTTCCGGCGAGTCCCTCTCCATGAATTTTTTAGCTAGGATGATTTTGTTTTAATTCAATTTGCGTGCTCCGTCACTGATGGTTACCGGATATACTTTCGGTTCTTTACCGAATTTTGTCTTAAAACGACTGATCGCTGTTTCGATGAATCGGTCGTAATAAGCGTCTTTTACCAGGTTAATCGTACATCCACCGAAACCACCTCCCATGATCCGTGAACCGGTTACCCCACATTCTTTGGCGACATCGTTCAGGAAATCCAATTCTTCGGTACTGACTTCATAAAGTTTGCTCATGCCATGATGGGTAGCGTATATGTTTTTCCCTACGGTTTCGTAATCACCTCGTTTTAAAGCTTCGCAAGTATCGGCAAGCCGGCTGTTTTCCTGGATAGCATAGGTTGCCCGCATGTAATCTTCTTCACTGATTTTATCTTTAACTTCTTCCAGCATTTCCAGGGTTGCATCTCCGAGCAGTTTTACTTCCGGATGATTACCGGCGATTGCTGCTGCTGCCCTTTCGCAGGATTGACGGCGTTTGTTATAGGGTGAATCGACCAGTTCGTGTTTGGTGACAGAATCGATCAATACTAATTTATAACCTTGTGGATCGAAAGGGATATATTCATATTCCATCGTACTGCAATCCAGACGGATCAGGTTGCCTGCTTTACCGAAAACCGATGCAAATTGATCCATGATACCACAATTTACCCCGCAATAATGGTGTTCTGTTTTCTGTCCGGTCAGTACCAATTCTTTTTTATCGAATCCGGCCTTGTAAATCTCATTCAGAGCAAAAGCAAAAGTACTCTCGAGGGCTGCCGATGATGAAAGACCGGCTCCAAGAGGTACATCACCTGAAAAAACGGTATCGAAACCTTTGATTTGTGCCCCCCGTTTCAGCATTTCGCGGCATACTCCGAAGATATAATGTGCCCAGGAAGCTTCGGGTTTATCTTCTTCGTTCAGGCCGAATTCGGCATAAGCTTGCAGGTCTGCCGAATAGGCCCGGACTTTGTCTGTCCCATTGGGTTTGATTTCTGCTAAGATGCCTTTATCGATGGCACCTGGAAGAACACATCCTCCATTGTAATCTGTATGTTCGCCGATGAGGTTGATACGACCGGGCGAGAAATACAACATTCCTTCGGTTCCGAATTTTTCTTTGAATAGATTTCTTACGATACGAGTATCCATGATTTCTTTATTGTTATAAATTTATTAATGGTGTGTCTTAATCTGTTGCCTGTTGCTTTCGAAAAAAGTTATCGTTTGCGTCAGGCTTCTTGCTTTATCATAAAGGAGTGCAATTTATGTAAAAAAAGCAGATTTTACAAATGTTCATCGGGATCTGAATTTATCGTACTTTTAATAATAAGGAGTACGACGATGGCGTCGGTGATATCCGGGTTTTTATTTAAAAATAGTCTAAATTACTTTTGGTAATCAGTAGATATACAGTGAGTTATTGAAAATATTTCAAAGAAAGTTGTAAAAAATGTTTTTAAAGTGTTTTGTATACACTATATTTGAAGTGTTTTTTAAACACTTATATGGGCGTTTCAAAAGTGAATAGTCCTGAAAATTTGAACATACTAAAATGAAATCTAAATCATAAATTATAGCAAAGATTATGAAAACGTTTGTATTGGGTTTGGTGGTTGTTGCAGGAATCATGAGTTCTTGTTCCCCAAAAGCAAAGGAAGAGACAACTCTTTCCGGACTGAATCCGAAGAAGTTTCAGGCAGAGATCGATGGGAAACAGGCCGGTCTCTATACTTTGAAGAATTCGGCCGGAATGGAAGTTTGTATCACTAATTTCGGTGGCCGTATCGTGTCTGTTTTGGTTCCGGATAAATATGGAAATAGGAAAGATGTGGTATTGGGGTTCGATAGTTTGGCAGATTATCGGAATATACCCAGTGATTTTGGCGCCTCTATCGGTCGGTATGCTAACCGGATTGCACAGGGAAGAATCGAAATCGATGGCGAAACTATTCAATTGCCGCAGAATAACTATGGACATTGTTTACACGGGGGGCCGGAAGGTTGGCAATATCAGATGTATGAAGCTAATCAGATCGATGGTACGACTCTCGAACTGACCCGTTTTTCTCCGGATGGCGATCAGAATTTCCCTGGGAATGTACGGGCGAAAGTGCGCTTTCATCTTACAGATGATAATGCTATCGATATTCAGTACGAGGCTGTGACAGATAAGAAAACGGTGATCAATATGACGAATCACTCTTATTTCAATTTGTCGGGTAATCCGGCTGTTGCCGCTACGGATCATTTGTTGTATGTGAATGCGGATGGGTATACTCCGGTCGACAGTACCTTTATGACAACGGGTGAGATCGTTCCGGTGGCCGGAACGCCTATGGACTTCACTCAACCGAAAGAAATCGGACGGGAGATAGACCGTTATGATTTTGTTCAGTTGAAAAATGGAAACGGTTACGACCATAATTTTGTATTGAACACTAAAGGAGATCTTTCTACTGTCGCTGCCCGTTTGTCTTCGCCTGAGTCCGGTATAGTACTCGAAGTATATACGGATGAGCCCGGTATTCAGGTGTATACCGGCAACTTCCTGGATGGAACTGTGAAAGGGAAAAAAGGGGTCGTTTATAACCAACGGGCTTCTGTTTGCCTGGAAACACAACATTTTCCCGATTCTCCGAACAAACCCCGATGGCCGTCTGTTTACCTGGAACCGGGGCAGACTTATTCCAGTCGTTGTATCTATAAATTTTCTGTAGAGAAATAAAGTGTATCGCTAAATATTCATTTTTAAATATCATTATTGTGGGAACATTAGATTATATCGTAATTGCCCTTTTTGCGATTGCCATGATTGGAATCGTTGTCTGGGTTTTCAAACAAAAACAGAAAAGTTCCGGCGACTTTTTTCTGGCCGGACGTGATGCAACCTGGTTGGCTATCGGGGCCTCGATTTTTGCCTCGAATATCGGTTCCGAGCACTTGATCGGTTTAGCCGGTGCCGGTGCTTCGAGTGGAATGGCTATGGCACATTGGGAAATTCAGGGCTGGATGATCCTGATTCTCGGTTGGGTGTTCGTGCCTTTTTATTCCAGAAGTATGGTGCTTACGATGCCCGAATTCCTTGAAAGACGTTATAATAAAGAATCCCGGACGATTTTATCGGTAATCTCTTTGGTCAGTTATGTCTTGACTAAAGTAGCCGTGACGGTATATGCCGGAGGTTTGGTTTTCAAAGAAGTGTTCGGTATTCAGGAACTATGGGGAATCGATTTCTTCTGGATCGCTGCGATCGGATTGGTGCTGTTGACTGCTTTGTATACGGTGATCGGTGGTATGAAATCGGTGCTTTATACTTCTGTGCTTCAAACTCCGATTTTGCTGATCGGTTCTTTGGTGATTCTGGTGTTGAGTTTGAAAGCTGTCGGTGGCTGGGATCAGGTGTTGGAAGCTTGTCGGGTGACTCCGGTAAATGAATATGGTGATTCGATGATCAATCTGATCCGGAGTAACCGGGATACCAATTTCCCTTGGCTAGGGGTGTTCATCGGGTCTTCTGTTATCGGTTTCTGGTATTGGTGTACCGACCAGTTTATCGTACAGCGTGTATTGTCGGGTAAAGATGAAACTCAGGCTCGGCGGGGGGCTATATTCGGTGCTTATCTGAAACTGACGCCTGTCTTTTTATTCCTGATTCCGGGAATGGTTGCTTTTGCTATGCAAAAACACGGTATTACCGTGAATGGGGAAACATTTACGATGAGTTCCGCCGATGCTGCATTCCCGACTTTGGTAGCTAAATTATTGCCTGCCGGTTTTAAGGGGTTGGTCGTATGCGGTATTTTGGCAGCCTTGATGAGTTCGCTGGCTTCTTTATTCAACTCTTCCGCTATGTTATTTACAATCGATTTCTATAAAAAATACAGACCGAAGGCTTCCGAAAAGACTTTGCTTTATGTCGGACGTGTCGCTACGGTAGTGGTAGTCGTGTTAGGTATTCTTTGGATTCCGGTAATGAAAAGTGTAGGATCGGTGTTGTATAACTATTTGCAGGATGTACAATCTGTACTGGCACCGGGTATTGCAGCGGCTTTCTTATTGGGTATTTGCTCGAAAAAAGCAACTCCGAAGGGTGGTATGTGGGGCTTGATCGCCGGATTTATTATCGGTATCACCCGTTTGGGGGCTAAAGTGTATTATACCTCGGGAGCGACTTTCAGCGATTCCTGGTTTAAATATCTGTTTTACGATACGAACTGGTTGTTCTTTTGTGGAGGTATGTTATTGTTCTGTATGCTGGTGATTGTGGTTGTTAGCCGTTTCACAACACCGGCACCTGCAGAACAGATCGTCGGCCTGACATTCGGTTCGACGACAGACGAACAAAAGGCGGTTACCCGTGCTAGCTGGAACAAATGGGATGTCATCCATTCCGCTATCATTATACTGATTACTGTTGTGTTCTATTGGTATTTCTGGTAATAAATTAAAATAGTAGTTATGTTAGAAGCATTGAAAAAAGAGGTTTGTGAGGCGAATCTGGAATTGGTGAAGCATGGCCTGGTTATTTTTACCTGGGGGAATGTCAGTGCTATCGACCGGACATCGGGCCTGGTGGTGATCAAACCTTCCGGTGTAGCTTATGAACAGATGAAACCGGAAGATATGGTAGTAGTGGATTTAGACGGGCATATCGTAGAGGGGAGTTTGAAACCTTCTTCGGATACTCCGACCCATCTGGTGTTGTACAAGGCTTTCCCGGCGATCGGAGGAGTGGTGCATACCCATTCTACGTATGCTACGTCATGGGCTCAGGCCGGTATCGATCTACCGAATATCGGCACCACACATGCGGATTATTTCAGTGGGCCGATTCCTTGTACCCGGGATATGTCTCAGGCGGAAGTCGAAGGAGCCTACGAGGAGGAAACCGGGAATGTGATTGTGGAACGTTTCCGGAAGTTGAACCCGGAATATATCCCCGGAGTACTGGTCAAAAACCATGGTCCTTTTTCCTGGGGAAAAGATGCTCACGAAGCGGTACACCATGCTGTGGTGATGGAACAAGTGGCTAAGATGGCTTTTGTGGCGCTTACGGTTAACCCCCGTTTATCTATGAATCCTTATCTGATTCAGAAGCATTTCTTCCGTAAACACGGTCCGAATGCTTATTACGGACAATAAATTGAATTGACAATGCACAGTTGACCTTTACTGTCGGGTGCATTGCCGGAATATAATAGGTAAAATAAGTAATAATTCAGATTGACTGTTGAAAATGGATAGCATTATCAATTGTCGATTATCAATTTAAAATAATTATGGCTTTCGAAAATTTTGAAGTATGGTTTGTGACAGGAGCTCAGCTGCTGTACGGAGGAGATGCTGTTGTGGCTGTAGATGCTCACTCCAATGAGATGGTAAAAGGATTGAATGAATCCGGAAATTTGCCGGTGAAAGTAGTATATAAAGGTACGGTGAATTCGGCGAAAGAAATCACGGAAGCATTCAAGGCTGCTAATCATGATGCGAAATGTATCGGGGTAATTACCTGGATGCATACTTTTTCTCCGGCTAAGATGTGGATTCATGGATTGCAGGAACTGAAGAAACCGTTGTTGCATTTCCATACTCAGTTTAATAAAGAAATCCCCTGGGATACCATAGATATGGATTTTATGAACCTGAATCAGAGTGCTCACGGTGACCGGGAGTTCGGTCACATCGTGACCCGTATGCGTAAACCCCGCAAGGTGGTGGTGGGGCACTGGCAGGATGAGGCCGCTCAGAAAAAAATTGCAGTTTGGATGCGTGTCGCTGCTGCCTGGGCCGATGCTCAGGATATGCTGATCCTTCGTTTCGGTGACCAGATGAATAATGTGGCTGTGACCGACGGGGATAAAGTGACTGCAGAACAGGTATTGGGGTATCATGTCGACTATTGCCCGGTGAATGATCTGATGGTTTATTATCAGGCTGTCGAGGATAAGGAGGTACAGGCTTTAGTGGCTACTTATTTTAAAGAATACGAGCATGATGCTGCTCTGGAACAGACCGGTACGGAAGCTTATACCAAAGTCTGGAACTCTGCAAAAGCCGAAATTGCCTTGCGCCGTTTGTTGAAAGATACCGGAGCAAAAGGATTTACAACCAATTTCAACGATCTGGGATTGTTCGATCAGATTCCGGGTTTGGCATCACAGCGTCTGATGGCTGAAGGATATGGTTTCGGGGCGGAAGGTGACTGGAAAACGGCGGCTCTTTACCGGACTACCTGGTTTATGAGTCAGGGATTACCTAAAGGATGTTCTTTCCTCGAAGATTATACCTTGCATTTCGATGGGGAAAAGAGTGCCATTTTACAGGCTCATATGCTGGAAGTATGCCCGTTGATTGCAGAGCAGAAACCACGGCTGGAAGTACACCGGCTGAGTATCGGTATCGACAGCGAAACCGCCCGTTTGGTTTTCACCAGCAAACAAGGAGAAGGAGTTGCTGCTACTGTCGTGGATTTGGGTAACCGTTTCCGTCTCATTGTCAATGTGGTGGATTGTATCAAGAGTAAAAAATTACCTAAACTTCCCGTTGCTTCGGCTTTGTGGATACCGCAACCGAATCTGGAAGTCGGTGCAGGTGCCTGGATTTTGGCAGGAGGTACGCATCATACCAGTTTTTCGTATGACCTGACTACCGAATATTGGGAAGATTATGCCGAGATAGCAGGGATAGAAATGGTTGTGATCGACAAAAACACCACCATTCCGGAATTCAAGAAAGAACTCCGTATGAACGAAGTTTATTATATGCTGAATAAAGCACTCTGTTAATTGATAATTGACAATTATTTCTGTCAATTTTCAGTTTTCAATTAGAGAAGATATGGAAAAATACGTTATAGGTTTAGATTATGGTAGTGATTCGGCCCGGGCGATCGTTGTGAATGCGCTGACAGGGGAGACACTGGCTACTGCTGTGAAATATTATCCCCGCTGGAAAGAGGGGAAATACTGTAATCCGGCGATCAATCAATATCGTCAGCATCCGCAGGATTATATCGATGTGTTGGAAGCTTCGGTGAAGGAGGCTTTGGCGGCTTGTCCTGCCGGTACGGCGGAAAAAGTGGTGGGGATCGCTTTCGATACAACCGGGAGTACCCCTGCTTTTACCGATGCCACGGGGACTCCTTTGGCGCTCTTGCCGGAATTCGCTGAGAATCCGAACGCGATGTTTGTACTTTGGAAAGATCATACGGCAATCCGGGAAGCTGCCGAGATCAATAAACTTTGCGGAGAATGGAATATCGATTATTCGGCTTATGAAGGAGGAATCTATTCGTCGGAATGGTTTTGGGCAAAAGCTTTACATGTACTTCGTGAAGATGAGCATGTCAGGGCGAAAGCATATTCGATCGTAGAATATTGTGAATGGTTGCCGGCTTTGATCACCGGAGTGACCAAGAGTGACGATATCGTCCGCAGCCGTTGTGCCTGTGGCCATAAAGCGATGTGGCACGAACAATGGGGGGGATTACCCAGTGAGGAGTTTCTGACCACTTTAGATCCTTTGTTGGCCGGTTTTCGTTCACGCTTGTTTGAAAAGACGGAGACTGCCGATAAACCGGTAGGTAAGTTATCACCGGAATGGGCTGAACGCCTGGGGTTGACTACAGAAGTCGTGGTTGCAGGAGGTGCTTTCGATTGCCATATGGGAGCTGTCGGAGCCGGGGTCACTCCGCATACTTTTGTGCGGGTGATCGGTACATCGACTTGTGATGTCATGGTGGCTACTTATGAGGAGATCGGACATAAACTGATCAAAGGCATTTGCGGGCAGGTAGATGGGTCGGTTATTCCCGGTATGGTCGGTTTGGAAGCCGGACAATCGGGATTCGGGGATATTTATGCCTGGTTTAAACGGGTGTTGGAATTCCCGTTGAAAGAGATAGTCGGAAAGAGCGATTTGCTGGATGAGGAGATGAAAGAGCGGCTTGTGGCAGAAGCTTGCAACCGGATTATTCCTGCTTTGACGGCCGAGGCTGAAAAGATACCGGCGGAAGAAAGTACGGTTATTGCTACCGATTGGATGAACGGACGGCGCACCCCGGATGCCAATCAGTTGTTGAAGGGAACGATTACCGGATTGACTTTGGGAAGTACCGCTCCCCGTATTTTCCGGGCTTTGGTAGAGGCTACCGCTTTCGGTTCGAAGGCGATCGTCGATCGTTTCCGGAATGAGGGGGTTCAGATCGATAGCGTGATCGGAATCGGAGGAATTGCTTTGAAATCTCCGTTTGTTATGCAGACGCTGAGTGATGTTTTGAATATGCCGATCAAAGTCTGTAAGACTGATCAGGCCTGTGCCCTGGGAGCTGCTATGTTTGCGGCTACCGCGGCCGGGGTATATAACCGTGTTGAAGATGCTCAGAAGGCCATGAGCTCCGGGTTTGCTATGGAATATACTCCCAATGCTGCCAATGCGAAGCTGTATGAGGAAATCTATCGGAAATACCTGAAAGTCGGGGAGTTTACGGAAAAGGCATTGTTTTGCTGATTCTGGATGACGAAGTTAGGAAATGCCCTTTGAAAGTTTTGAACGGCTTTCAGAGGGCAATTTTCTTTTAGGGGATGTCTTTGTCGTTACATGCCCGGAGCGTCTGCTGTGATGCAGATGGTGACCCGGTTTTCTTCCGGAGTGGCGAATGGCTGGACGGTATCGCCTTGGGAGTCGGCGGTGATGCGGTCGGCGGCAATGCCTTTTGCCGTGAGTGCATCGGCTACGGCCTGTGCACGTCTGGCGGAAAGCGTCTTGTTGAGACGGTGATTGCCGGTCTGCACATCGGCATATCCTGTCAGGGTAACTTGCGCTGCCGGATTTTTTTGCAGATAAACGGCAAGTTCATCCACTTTGCCGGCTTCCTCCGGGCGGATCACAGCTGAGTTGATTTTGAAGAACACATTTACCTGTATCGGCTGAAGTTTTTCTGTCTTTTTTTCAGGCACGACAACCGGTTTCGGGTCCTCTTTCGGCTCTTCCTTCGGTACGTTCCGGGGTGGGATAGAAGTCGGGGCAGCCTTTTGTGTTTTCCTGGTATATCCCTTGCCGAAGCGGATGCTCACGCCGGCAAGAATGTTGAATTGCCAGTCGGCATTTCCTGCTTTCTTCGAGTTGAAATGGTCGGATAGGGTATTGGCATTCCCTTCGAGGTTAAACGCTACGGCATCACAAATTCTGAAATCCATCCCTACTCCCAGACGGCCTGCCACGAAAGCCTTGGTGTCGTCCCATAGATATTGCAGTTTGTTTCCAGCCTCATTGAGGGCAACAGCGTCGTCGTTGTTGAAAGCCATGTTGACCCCGATACCTGCAAACAGATAAGGGTTGAAGAAACGCTTGTGATTGAATCCTCCGAGGCAGTTGGCGATGTCGAAAGTGGCCTCTGCGTTCAGCTGTGCATAATTGAACTTATACTCCTGTCGGGGATTCACCCAACAGCCTTTCCCCTGCCATCCGCTGAATCCTCCGCGCAATCCCCACACGGGCGTAAAACGGTAGCCTGCCGACAGGGCTGCTGCCGGCGACACCAGGTCGGAAAACTTACCTTCTCCGATCGTATGACCGATACCTCCCTGAACCTGCATATACCAATGCGGGCGGAACTCAATTTTCTCTGTCTCCTTTTGGGCGAAAAGAGAAGTGGTGCTTGCTAAAAGCAAGGCGGCTAAAATTGTTTGTTTCATATTCATGATAATGGATTTTGTGATTAATTCATTTTCACTCCAACGGATCGTCTACTTTGTCTTTAAGGCAAAGACTCCAACGACCAAGGTAGCGAACAGGTTTAAAATACCAGTTTAGCTTTGTGTTGTCTGATGTTAATATCCTGCATTTTATTTCATTATTGTTGGGATTCTTAAATTTAATATATTCCAACGTATAATTTGCCACCGGGAATTGTCTGTATGTTTTCATGAACTCTATAAACCCCTCCCGGTTCAAACCTTGTGGTTCGCAATCCGGTTTTGCCGTGCGCAGCAGCATCAGTGCCGAATCCGGATGCCCAGACTTCATTCGATCCATAAACATGGTGACGAGGGTTTTGACAGCTGCAGAATCCTTTGATCCTACCTTCATGACATTGGGGTCGGTAGCATAGACAACCTCTGTCTTCGGGCCCTTATCGCGGCAAGCGGCAAGACCCATTGCAAGCAACAATAACAATCCTAGTATTCTCATGTGTAAAATCGTATTTGATAAAAAAGGGGGGCGCATTCACGCCCCCTCTGTCAATGATATATCCGCTTCAATATCTTATTGACCAATGGTTTTCTTAACCACAACAGGAACAGGAACTTTGAAAGTACCCCATTTGTAAGTAACCTCTACCGGTAACTCGATGGTGATATCTGCAGACAATGCTGTACTGTTGTTATGCCAGGTGATTGTACCGAAATCTCCACTTGCGATCTTATCCGTTGTCGTTTCGGAATAATCAACCCGTGCAGCAGGATACACGTCTTTCAGTTTCTTACCGCCTAACATGATGTCATCAACATTGATAGCGATTGTTTCAACACCATAGTATTCGAAATAGTTCATGTTATCAGGAACAAATTCAAATCCTCTCCAATCTACAAACTGCATAGCGTCCTTCAAAGCAAGATCAGAACCATTGTCTTTAGCATCTTCCAAAGAACCATCGGTAGCCTCGATAGAGATTGGACGCAAGAACTTCACATCGAATGTATTGTTGGCAACATCCAACTTCTGGTCACAACCGTTAACTACATTTACCTGTACTTTTGCAGTCAGAGTTTCATTTTTACCTAGGGCTAAGTGTCCGGCATAGTTCAATACTGCTTTTGCAATGTCATTATCTTGGTAAGTTACAAAGTTGTTAGTAGCATCTGCATCTGTAGTAGTCGACAATACAGCTACAGCATCTTTAGTTGCAGTTTCCTTACCATTCTGATCCAACAGGGTTGCATTCAATGTCAGGCCGTCTGTACTTACGCTTAATTTGTAGCTATTATCATCAGAACCGGATACTATAGTTTCGTCAGGAGTAACGAATACAAATTCTTTAACTAACTTATCAGCTGTGAATGAAGGATATGTCGTTTTATCAACATCGCTAATCAGTACTTTTTGTCCAACAAATACGTCAAGAATATTCTTTTCGAATTTGCAAGTTGCATCAGTCTTAGGAACCTCAACATTGAAGTGAACTTCATAGAATCCAGGAGTTCCTTTATCTTCTGCAAACCAAGCACTTGTGAATTTAGTGTTCGCATCGTCTAAAATGGCTCCTGTAGGCTCTACATTCAATTCGGCCGGTTTCCAGGTCAAGGTTACATATACATAGTGTTTCGTATTATTGGCATTTTCTCTTACGAAACGAACGATGATTTTAGCTTCTGTTGCACCTGCAGAGAATATATTGTAAGCTTCTGCCTGAGATACCTCCCATGCCAGTACGTCGGTCATTTCGCCACCAGTATTATCCTGTTTTCTGGAGGCAATGCCCAATCTCGTCGTAACTTTCTGTGCGTTGATGGTTGTGTTAGTGAATTGTTCCAGATTCGGATCGGTATAGAATTCCAATTTGAATTCACCTTCGAACTCTTCTTTAGACATATTCAATGCGGTGTAGATACCTTCCTCTACTTTAGCCCAATTCAACGGGAAGTTGTAAGAAGCAGGAGTACAGCCAACTGTGTACTTGTCGTTGAAAGTAAAGTTTGCTACATGTAATACCTCATCGACTGGAGCAACTTCTTCTTTGTCTGTGATTTTGAATTTGATGTAAGCTACAGCTACTACGTTGTTTGCAGCAGTATCAATCAAGCTTATACGTACCAACGGCATACGACCGATGGTTGAACGATTCTGCTCAGCACCGAAAGCCTGTTGTAAACCGTTTTGTGTTGTTTGTGCACGTAAAATAGAACCGTTCATTGCTGCATGAGCACTCTGAGAAGTCTTATTGTCACCTGCAAGGTATCCAATCAATTCATACTTGTACTTGAATCCGTAGGCTTTGATTTTATCGGTTGAAGCCTTTTCATCAAGACTAATATGCTTGCTGTCAGCATCATCTGCATGTGTCGCTACCAATTCAGCTACGTCGATTCCCTTAGCATTATCCCAAAGGATAGTGAATTGCGGGTCATTGGCAATAGCTTCGGCAGCTGTAGTTACAAAATGTACCTCTGTAGCTTGATATCCTTTTGCTGCATCGGCCAAAACAATATTTTTCACTTCCCTTGCTTTAACAGCGGCATAGTCGGAAGTAATCAGGGTATCACCTTCTGCATTCTTGGTACCTACTTGCAGAGCCAAAACTGTAACTTCACCGTCTTTTTCAATGTCTTTCAGCATACCTTTGTTCAAGCCGGCCTGAACTGTCAATACACCCTTATTTACTTTGAAGTCAGTAACCTCAACATTGTGTGCACCAGCTTTAGTATATGCTTTATCTTCAGCGATGAAGAACATGTTCTCTTTTTTCAGATCGCTGACAGCAGCATTTGAAGGATTCAGGTGGTAATTTGCAACTAAATTCGGGGTTAAAGAGAAAGTTTTTCCTTCTGTGGCTTTATCAGTAGAAAAGTCGTCGTTTGCGTTAACAGTAGGCAATGTCAGAGCCTTGTAGTAGAAAGTATTGGCAGCCATAGCTTCAATTCCCTGATAGTAAAAGTCAGGTATGAATACCAAACCTTGCAGTTTTTCAGAAATCAATTTTAAGTTAACCGGTTCGTTATCGCCATATTTGATGGTGTAACCGATGACTGTACCGGCAGCATCTTTGATTTCTGTGATAGTCATTCCCGGAATGGTAACTTGAGGTAAAGTTGCTCCAGTCGGTTCGCCATCATATAAAATAGCTCCCTTTTCTCCAATAGTCAATTTTGTTCCATCAAATTCAGCCGGCGTGTCAGGCATTGTGATTGTCGGTGCAGAAATAACTTCGCCTTTATCGTTTTTTAAAGTAATGGTAACAGTTTTACCCTCTGCTTTTGTTTCCAAAGTATATTGGGTGTTTCCATCCTTAGTATCGGCATCAGCTATGGTATAAGTCACAGGATTACCGGTTGCCGGTGTGATGGTCAGTGTGCGGGTTGATTCGTCCCATTTCACATCTTTGACAAAAGCAAGAGCTCCGAAATCTTTTTTCAGATCCTCAAGGCTTTTGTTTACAGCATCGATTCGTTTATTCAGGCTGTCAATATCATCATCATAGTCTTTACAAGACTGAATTGATGTAGAGAAGCCCAACGCTGCGCACAATAAAACTGCATAAAATTTTGTTGTTTGTCTCATCTGAAATAAATTTAAAAGTGATTAGTTTCTAAAAGTTAATTGTTTGTCTATTTAATTTTTTATTAGCTATGTACAATCAGTTTTTTATTGGTTTGTATAAATATAAGATTAACATATCAATGACATAAAATAGGAAAATTCCCATGTAAATCAGATCTGATTTCTATATTGAAAACTTTATAGATATCCAACAAAAGCGAACGTTTAATTTGTGTAATCATATAACCATCCCGGGAAGGGGTGGTTTTTTTATTTGCATATAAGGTAATTTTTTGATTCTCAAACACTAACACATAATTCATCATAATTTATTTTTTTATAAAAATCATCCAATAAAAAACGTTCGTTTTCTTTATTTGCAACTATTTCATTTTTTTGCAGTTTGCTTCAGAATTCATAGAGCAAAGTAAATACTTTTTTTGGGAGATACAAAATAATTTTATATTTTTTTCAGGATCGGTGCACAAAAATTATTTAGGGACATTCAGTAAATACTATAAAATTAGCCAACTAATTCATACATAAAATAT
>ERZ834798.2378-NODE-2378-length-13804-cov-3.357844_pt1 | contig 13804 bp, 13 predicted proteins | sample MGYA00519689_ERZ834798 | MGnify/ENA primary metagenome ERZ834798 (study PRJEB31850, sample SAMEA3708761) | human gut metagenome | biome: human gut; feature: human-associated habitat; material: faeces | place: China | collected 2014 ...
GGCAATCTGGAATGAATTTTGGCTACGTTACTGTGAACGGAGTGAACAGTAACAAATTGTCAGTATATCATAAAACAAATTTCTGCTATATTGATGCAGGGTGATTTCTTCATATGCGCAGTATAATAGTATAGTACAGTATAGGTATAAGATGTAACGAATCACGTTATTCTTATATTGTGCCAAAGATACGGTCTCCGGCATCTCCAAGGCCTGGGCAGATGTAGGCGTGGTCATTTAATTCACGATCAAGATGTCCACAGTAAATCTGAACATCCGGATGTGCTTCGTGGAGACGTCTGAGTCCTTCAGGGGCTGCGATGATGCACATGAATTTAATGTTTTTTCCGCCCTGTTTTTTGACAAAGTCAACGGCTGCTTCTGCGGAGCCACCGGTTGCGAGCATTGGATCTACGATCACTGAAATTCGTTCATCAATTGCTTCCGGGAGTTTGCAGTAGTATTCGTGTGGTTCATGGGTTACAGGATCACGATAGAGTCCTACATGGCCTACTTTTGCAGATGGCACAAGTGTGAGAATACTGTTTACCATTCCAAGGCCTGCTCGGAGCACAGGGATAACCGCCAGTTTTTTCCCTGAAATCATTGGTGTCATGCAGGTTTCAATAGGGGTTTCTACTTCTACATTTTCTACAGGAAGATCCCGGAGAGCTTCGTATCCCATGAGGATTCCAATCTCTTCTACTAATTTACGGAATTCATTTGTTCCTGTGTTTTTGTTTCTCAGCATGGATATTTTATGCTGGATCAGCGGATGGTTCATAATATAAACGTTTTCCATTATCTTAATTCCTCGCTTAGTTGAATATTTGTTACTTTTTATAAATTCTACATCTGCTTACGTACAATGCGGTATTCGTCACCCATCTTGAAGTATGGACACTGATTGAAGTTTCCGGTGATGAACTTCACCATTTCATCTTCGTCAAGATTTATTTCACAGGTGTAGCATTCATAGTCGTCATCATAACTGTAGTTTACACAATATTCGCAGTTTACTGCATCGGACATTATTTACTCCTCTCTTTGTTTCCGGCATATTTCATTTCTATCCGGTATCTCCTTTTGGATTTTTTATGTTGTCTTTGTACCTGTGCAAAGTTTGCTGTTTCTGATATACTATGGTGTTAGGATCAAAAGATATTTCTTCCCTGAACTATTGCTTATAGCAATTCCATAAAATAACTATGAGGTTACATTTATGATATTATATCATATATCTGCAAAAAAATTAATAACACGCTGTACTTTTTCAATGCTCGCAGCATCTCTTATATTATGTCCGGCTGTTTTTTCCGGATGTTCGGCAAAAACGGAAAATGTCAAAAATACGGATGCCGGTTCTCAGGATCCCATCTCTGCCACTGCGATCAAACTGAATACTGCAGTTACGGTCACTATCTATGATTCTCAGGACAGAGAGCTGCTTACAGAATGCATGAATCTTTGTGACAAGTATGAGAAAATATTCAGCCGCACCGCAGATGACAGTGAATTATATCAGTTAAACCATCGGGAACTTACACCTGTGAAGGGGACAGAGGATACTTATCAGGTGTCGGCTTCTCTGGCGGAGCTGGTTTCTAAGGGACTTGATTATTCTGTATTATCTGAGGGTGCATTTGATATTGCTATTGAACCGCTGACTTCTCTGTGGGATTTTACTGCTGAAAATCCAAAAGTGCCCAAGGACAGTCTGATCCAGGCAGCACTGCCCAAATGTAATTATCACAATATCTCTGTTGATACAGATAAAAATGAGATTACATTAAAGACAGACGATACTGCAATCGAACTCGGTGCCATTGCCAAGGGTTATATCGCAGACCGCCTGAAGGATTATCTGGTTTCTCAGGATGTAAAAAGTGCGATCATCAATCTTGGCGGAAATGTTCTCTGTATTGGCGAAAAAACAGACAATTCTGCTTTTAAGATCGGGATCCAGAAACCATTTGCAGATCGAAGCGAAACTATTGCTGTTATGGACATCAGGGATAAGTCAGTGGTTTCCTCAGGAATTTATGAGAGATGCTTTGAACAAGATGGCACTTTGTACCATCACCTGCTCAATCCTAAAACCGGCTATCCTTATGATAACGGGCTGATTGCAGTTACCATTATTTCCGATCAGTCTGTGGACGGGGATGCGCTGAGCACGACCTGCTTTGCTCTTGGTCTGGAGGATGGCATGAAACTGGCCGAGTCTCTGGACGATGTACAGGCATTTTTCGTAACTTCTGATTATGAGATTCACTATACCAAAGATTTCCAGAAAAAAATCAAAGTTACGGAAACAGAATAAATCTGTCTCTGATGACTTAAATTGAAAAAACAGAAATATAAATCAACAATTATTAACTGGTGTTTTGACTTAATCAATAGATTTTAATTTTCAAGTCATACATTCCGCACTAATTTCTTGACCTAATTTGCTATTTATAAATTTCCAGTCAAATATTTTTGCCTGTTCGCTTGACTTAATTTGTTATTCTATAAAATCTCAGTCAACATACTGTTAATTATTTCATGACTTATATGAAACTTTTTTTGATTTAAGTCAATATTGTACATAGCTGACAAAAGTCCCCTGCTTATTGCTTTTCGCAACCTCCGCAGGGGACTTACCCTATTCAGTTAAACTTATCACTCAGCCTGACAGTTCTTCTGACGATTATTCATTTTCACTCTGCTATATACTGATTGCATTCAAACACTTGCAATCCATATAGGATTTCACTGATTCAGTCAGAATCTCACTCCACATCAAATTTCTCCAGGCTTTCCAGTCTTGCTCTGTATTTGGAGTCATAGGCATCTGTAAACGAAGCCTCTTTCTTCATTTTTTCGAGAGCTGCTGCTGCTTTTTTAACTGTCTGGATAGTACCGGCACCTGCTACACAGCCGCCCGGACATGCCATTCCTTCCAAAAGATATCCATTATATTTACCAATCTTGGCCATCTGGAGCATCTTCTTACAGTTCTGCAGACCTTCTGCATTCATTACCTTTACTTCCCGATCAGGATCAATACGCTTCACCGCATGGACAACCGCTTCTGCCACACCACCGCTGACTGCGAAACCTCTTCCGTCAGCACTGGCATGAAACAGTGGTTCTCCTTCCGGAATATCTTTCCAGTCCACGCCTTTGGCATCAAACATTCCTGCTACTTCCTCGAAGGTCAGCACAAAATCCACATAGCTGCGGATACTCTTACGGCTGGCTTCCAGCTTCTTGGCTGCGCAGGGACCTACGAAAACGATCTTACAATCCGGTTCCTTCTGCTTGATCAGTCTGGCAGTAAGAACCATAGGTGTCAGTGCCATGGAGATACATTTCGCCTGTTCCGGGAATAACTTCTTAGCCATCATAGACCAGGACGGACAACAGGATGTAGCCATAAACGGAAGTTTCTCAGGAACTTCCTCCAAAAAGTCCTTTGCCTCCTCCACTGTGCACAGATCTGCACCGACTGCAACCTCTCTTACATCTGTAAAGCCAAGTGCCTGAAATGCACCCCGTATCTTATTATTCTCCATACCCGGGAACTGACCTGCAATGGCAGGCGCCACGATTGCATACACCGGTGTTTCACTTTTTAATGCCATAACAGTCTGGAAAATCTGTCCTTTGTCTACAATAGCGCTGAACGGACAGCTCACCAGACACTGTCCGCAGGATACACATTTGTCCTGGTCAATCTCCGCTCTTCCATATTCGTCAGATCCAATGGCATTCATGCCGCAGGCCTTTGAACAGGGACGTTCCTGTTTGATGATTGCATTATACGGACAGGCTTCCAGACACTTTCCGCATTTGATGCAGGCATCTTCATCAATATGTGATCTGCCGCCTTCCATATGTACTGCTTTCTTTGGACAGACCTCCACACAGGGATGCTCCAGACAGCCCTGACAGCCCTCTGTGATCATTACCCTTTTCTCAGGGCAGGAATTACAGGCAAACTTGATTACATTGATAAGCGGCGGTTCATAATACTTTTCCTCAATAACGCTGGCTTCCACACCTTTGGAGATTGGCGCATGCTCTGTAACCTTTCTCAGTGACATCCCCATTGCAACACGAAGTCTCTCACCAACTACCGCTCTTTCCAGAAAAATACTGTCACGATAAGTCGCAATTTCACCGGGTACGATCTTGTAGGGAAGCTCTTCCAGCATCTCCGGAGACTGGCCTTCATATGCCATCCTCGCAATTTCCGTAAAAATTTTGTGTCTGATTTCTGTTTTGGATGAATACAGTCCTCTCATTCTTTCCTCCTGATTTTGGATTTTGATAACTGTCCAGTCATCGGGCAATTATCATTTACATTTTTGGCTCTGCTGCAAAACAGCCACCCATTATTTCCTCCTACCAGGTTTTCAGCTTTTATATAAAAAAACGAATTTCCGCTCTATTTCGTTTTTTCCTCTGCAATCATATCACCAAACTCCATCGAACTCAATACAGCATCACAATTTCATAAACTGAAAAATCATCCCCAGATTCCACTCCTCTGTTCCTCCAGATGATCCAGAATATAATTATAAATATCTACAGACACACTGTCCGGATAGTGGGTTCCGTCTACGGTGGAAAATCCCTCAGATACCAGATGGGAATATACATCTATGTAGGTAACCCCGCTCAGATTTGCCTGCATTGCCGCATTGAAGCTTTCAATCTCCGCATTACTGCAATAGGGATCATTCTGCACCGGACCTACAGACACAAAATAAGTCTGCGCTCCCCTGTTTCCCCATTCGGCAGCTTTGGAATTAATATAGCTGATGTAGTCATTAACATGATACAGGTCATTAACACCCATCAGAATAATAACCGCTGTATTGTCCTCAATCTGATCTTCTACCTGAGGCACTCCTGTAGATACCATCCAGTCATATCCCATAGAAGAAAGACAGGACCAAATGCTGTCATCATTTACCGCATCCCTCAATCCCTCTGTTCTGGAATCTCCGATAAATACCAGTTTATCTGCGGAGATAGTATCCGGATGATCTGGCTTGCTTAAAGTTCCCTGATCTGCCGGATTCTGTTTATCTGTCTCAGCTTCCTGCTCTGGTGTTGGAGTAGATGCAGGTATTGGTGTTGCTTCAGGTTTTTGTGTTAGTGCCGATTTGGATTTCGGTGTTGATTTGGACTTTGATGTTGACGTGGACTTTAACTTTTCTGTTGATTTCGATTTTTCTGTCGGTGTAACTGTCAGAGTTTTCGGTGCAGGCGGACCTGCCGCTTCTGTCCCATGGACATTTGAAAACATACAGACAGCTACAATACATGCAGTTAATACAATTTGTCCGGTTCTATATTTTTTCGTAAATATCATTCCCTTCTGCAGTAATACTTACATCCCAGGCAGCATATCCGGCCATGAGAGGATTTCTCCGGAAATAATTTCCTCGTAATCTCCCTCAATATCCTGGCTTCTGCCTGCTTCGAACACGTTTGTCTCCGCTCCCCAGACACGATCTTCATATTCCCATATATGGAATCTCAGACCGCGAAACATAAAGTCGATGCTTCCGCATCCGTTTTCCTCTGTATATTCATAATGAATTTTCTTTGTTTTTAACGCTTCCTGTACTTTTTCCAAACGCATAAAATACCTCCTGATTATCTGTACAGTACCCTCTGTAATATAATACAGATAACTTTCACTGTAAAAAATGTTCTCGTGTACACCCATCAAAAGTCAAACAGATATTCGCAATCCGCTTCGCTACACAGCTCTACATATGCTCTTAATCCTGACGCCATTATACAAAACGAATTATATCATACTCTGCTGCATAATATGTAATCTGAATGCCACTTCACAATTGCCGTTACTGTTCACTCCGTTCACAGTAACTTAGCCAAAATTCATTCCAGATTGCCTGTGGCAATGGAATTTTGGCTTGTATGTCTCGGGATAGTGGTATGTGAACAGTAACATCCTTTACTCTAATGCTGAGTTTTTTCCGTGTTTGCAATTGACATCTTAACAGGAAATGATTATGATATCTCTGACAGCGCTTTTTAGCTGTCCGGATTTCTTATCAAATCAAATACCCTGTTGCCAGTGGGATATTTGATTTGATATGAAATGAATGAGGAATGGTGAAATACGAAGGAGAGTTAGAAGTTATGAGTATTTCCATGATTGGAATTGACCATAATATGGCACCGGTGGATATTCGTGCGAAATTTGCATTTACAAAGAAAAATGCCGGTGAAGCAATGGAAAAAATAAAGAATCAAAATGGAATATATGGATGCGTGATCCTGTCCACCTGTAACCGCCTGGAGGTCTGGGCAAGTGTGGATGATGAGGTGGATGTCTGTCTTTATGACTGCCTCTGCAGGATAAAGGGAATTACTGAGGATTCTTACAGACAATATTTTGTAGAGCGTAAGGATCAGGAGGCAGTTGAGCATCTTTTTTATCTTACCAGTGGTCTGAAATCACAGATCATAGGGGAGGATCAGATCCTTACACAGGTGAAGGATGCCCTGAATCTGGCAAGAGAGAATTTTGCGGCAGATGGTGTTTTGGAGGTTCTGTTCAGAATGGCTGCCACAGCAGGAAAGAGAATTAAGACAGAGGTTCCTTTTTCTCATGGAAATCCGTCAGTGATCCATCAGGCCATCGGATTTCTGGCAGAGAAGGGGTATTCTCTCAGGGATAAGACCTGTATGGTTATCGGTAACGGTGAGATGGGCAAGGTGGCTGCTCAGGCCTTGCAGGAGGCAGGTGCAGATGTGACAGTGACCATCCGTCAGTACAGAAGCGGAGTTGTGAATATTCCGCTGGGCTGTAAGCGCATTAATTACGGTGACAGAATGGAGTATGTGCCGCAGTGTGACCTTGTAGTGAGTGCAACTGCAAGCCCGAATTTCACATTAAGAGAAGAATTGTTCCAGGGAATCCGGACAAAGGATGACCTGATTCTGATCGATCTGGCAGTTCCCAGAGATATAGAGCCATCTGTTGGAAAGCTCCAGGGGGTCACACTTTATGACATGGACAGCTTCCGTATAGAGGAAGTTCCTGCAGAACTTCAGGAAAATCTGGAGGCAGCAGGCGCGATCGTAAGAGAGCAGATGGATGAATTTTTCCAATGGCTGGATGGAAGAGACCTGATCCCAAGAATTCAGGATATTAAAGATGAGGCAGTCAATGACCTGAATTTAAGGATTGCAAAGATATTAAAGAAAACACCTATGGAAGAGGATGACAGGCAGAATCTGGTCCATGCAGTGGATACGGCAGCAGGAAAAGTAGTAAATAAACTGATCTTTGGTCTGCGTGACAGTCTGAATCAGGAGATTTTCCTTGAGTGTGTGGCAGGACTGGAGAAAATATATGAAGAATAAGCCGTATTTTCCAATGTTTATAGACTTATCAGATAAGAATATCGTGGTTGTAGGCGGCGGAAACATTGCAACCCGTCGAGTGAAAACCCTTTTATCATTCACCAGAAATATCAGAGTCATTGCTCCGAAGGTCACCATGGAGATGATGGAGCTTGGCAAAGCCGGCTATGTAGAGCTGATCACACGTCCGGTGAAGCGTACAGACTTTGGAATGGCATATATGGTGATCGCAGCTACCAATGACAGAAAGTTAAATGATGAGATCCACAGGATCTGCAGGCAGGAAGGCGTTTATGTTAATGTAGCCAGTGACAGGGAGCAGTGCGATTTTTATATGGAAGAGGGACTGGTGGTGGGAATTACAGCCAGTGGTCTGGACCATAAAAAAGCGCGCAGGATAAGAGAAGAGATTCAAAATGCCCTGGAGAGAGTTGCGCAGGAAGATGATAATGAGGAGGAAAATGATGACTGAGGTGATCATTGGAAGTAGAGAGAGTAAGCTGGCAGTTCTCCAGAGTGAGATGGTAAAAAGTTACATAGAGCAGAAAAACCGTGAAAAAAATGCCGGCTCTGAAATAACAGTAAATATCCTGACTATGAAAACGACAGGAGATATTATTCTGGATCGTACCTTGGATAAGGTGGGCGGAAAAGGACTGTTTGTAAAAGAACTGGACAGGGCATTGCTGGATGGTAAAAGCAATCTGTCTGTACACAGTCTTAAGGATATGCCTATGGAGGTTCCAAAAGAGCTTCCGCTTCTGGCCTTTTCAAAGCGTGAGGATCCAAGAGATGTACTGGTGCTTCCTGAGGGAGTGGCGGAGCTGGATCCGGATAAACCTCTGGGATGTTCCAGCTTAAGGAGAACTCTTCAGTTAGAAAAGCTGTATCCTGAGATGGAGGTAAAGAGTATCCGTGGAAATCTGCAGACAAGGCTTCGCAAGCTGGATGAAGGAGAGTATTCCGGGCTGATCCTGGCAGCGGCAGGTCTGAAACGACTGGGGTTGGAAAGCAGGATCAGCAGATATTTTACACCGGATGAGATGATTCCTTCAGCAGGTCAGGGGATTCTGGCTGTGCAGGGACGTAAAGGTGAGGATTATGGGTATCTGGACGGATACTGTGACAGGGATGCCTGGCTTGCAGGAACTGCAGAGCGCGCATATGTAAAATATCTGGACGGAGGATGTTCTTCGCCTGTAGCTGCATTTGCAGAGGTGGACGGAAACGAGATCTTTATCCGCGGTTTATATTACAGTGAAGCTACAGGAAAGTGGCTTACAGGTCAGATCAGAGGTGCAGCAGAGGATGGAGAGAAGCTTGGAATTGCACTTGCAAAGCAATTGAAATCTGACTGTGAGGGAAGATAAAAAAATTTATAAAAAGAAAATTCTTGTGATGCAAAAAGGAGAAGAAACATGGCAGCTGGCAAGGTTTGGCTGGTTGGTGCGGGACCGGGTGATATCGGGCTTTTTACATTAAAGGGCGCAGCGGTTCTGCAGCAGGCAGATGTGGTAGTATATGACAGTCTGGTAGGCGAAGGGGTTCTGGCAAAGATCCCGGAGCATGCCAGACTGATTAATGTAGGTAAAAGAGCAAATCACCATACAATGGTGCAGGAGGATATTAATAAGGTTCTTCTGGAAGAAGCTGAAAAAGGAAATAAAGTGGTAAGGCTTAAAGGTGGAGATCCCTTTCTCTTTGGAAGAGGCGGGGAGGAACTGGAACTTCTTTCTGAGAATGGAATCCCTTATGAGATCGTGCCCGGAGTGACATCTCCCATCTCTGTTCCTGCTTACAATGGGATTCCTGTGACACACAGGGATTTCTGTTCGTCCTTACATATTATTACAGGACATAAACGCGCAGGGCAGGAGTATGATATAGATTTTAAAGCACTGACTCAGACAAAGGGAACACTGGTGTTTCTCATGGGAATTGCAGCACTGGAGGATATCTGCAAAGGGCTTCTTGCAGGCGGCATGGATTCGGATATGCCGGCAGCAGTTCTTCAGAAAGGAACAACAGCAGGACAGAAGCGGGTGGTTGCTACTGTAGGTACCCTCAAGGAAGAGGTGGACAGACAGGGGATAGAGACACCTGCCATTATTGTTGTGGGTAAGGTCTGCTCCCTGGCTGACAAATTTGCCTGGTATGAGAAGCTTCCTCTGGCAGGCTGGAAGGTTCTGGTCACAAGACCAAGACAGCATATTTCAAAGACAGCAGATCTTCTCCGTCAGAAAGGTGCCGAGGTTCTGGAGCTGCCGTCTATCTGTACAGTACCTGTTGAGAATAATGGCAGACTGTATGAGGCATTTGAGAAACTGGATACTTATCAGTGGATCATTTTTACAAGCCCTGCAGGTGTGGAGATCTTTTTTGACGAGATGGACAGAAAAGAGATGGATGTGCGCAGCCTGGGACAGGCGAAGATCGCAGTGATCGGTGAAGGAACGAAGAAAAAGCTGAAAGAGCATCACCTGCTGGCTGATTTTGTGCCAGGTGTGTATGACGGAGATACTCTTGGAGCAGAGCTTGCAAAAGAACTTCAGGGAAATGAAAAAATTCTGATCCCAAGAGCCGAAGCCGGAAATAAAAAGCTGACAGAATTGCTGGAGCAGACAGGGGCACAGGTGGATGATATTGCAACCTACACTACTCGTTATGAGAAGAGCAGACTGATCGATGAGAAGAAAGAACTGGAGACAGGAAGTGTGGACTGTGTAGTATTTACCAGTGCATCCACTGTAAAGGGCTTTGTGGAAGGCACAAAGGGACTGGACTATACGAAGGTAAAAGCTGCCTGTATCGGAAAACAGACCAAAGCTGCAGCAGATGCTTATGGTATGCAGACCCGCATGGCAAAGAAGGCTACCATCGAAAGTCTCATAGAGCTTGTGGAAGAGATGAAACAGGAAAACTGATAACTATTCTGCAAAAAATGGAACAGTTATGAGAATTGTTGATAAAAGGAGCAAAAAGACATGGATTTAATTCAGAGACCAAGAAGATTAAGAGGCAGTGAAAATTTAAGAAAAATGGTAAGAGAGACAAGAATGGACAAGTCTTCCCTTATCTATCCCTTATTTGTAAAAGAGGGAACAGGAATTGAAGAAGAGATCCCTTCTATGGAAGGACAGTTCCGCTACAGTGTAGACCGTCTTCCTTTTGAACTGGAACGTCTGCAGAATGCAGGAGTAAACAGCATTATGCTGTTCGGCATCCCGGATCACAAGGATGAGGTGGGAAGCGGTGCGTACGACCCCAACGGAATCGTACAGAAAGCCCTGAGAGAAGCAAAGAAACAGTTCCCGGACATGTACTATATCACAGATGTATGTATGTGTGAGTACACTTCCCATGGCCATTGCGGCGTTCTCTGCGGTCATGATGTGGACAATGACAAGACGCTGGAGCTTCTTGCAAAAACAGCACTTTCCCACGTGGAGGCAGGTGCAGATATGGTAGCTCCCTCTGATATGATGGACGGACGTGTACGTGCTATCCGTGAGGCTCTTGATGCGAACGGACATTATGGAGCACCGATCATGTCCTATGCAGTAAAATATGCATCTGCTTTCTACGGACCATTCCGTGATGCAGCAGGTTCTGCACCGTCTTTTGGTGACAGAAAGAGCTACCAGATGGATTTCCATAACAGAAGAGAAGGAATGAAGGAAGCTCTTACGGATGTGGAAGAGGGCGCAGATATCATTATGGTAAAACCTGCCATGTCTTATCTGGATATGGTCTCTGAGGTATCAAAGGCTGTAAATGTGCCGGTTGCAACATACAGTGTAAGCGGTGAATATGCAATGGTGAAAGCAGCTGCAAAGATGGGATGGATCGATGAAGAACGTATTATGTGTGAGATGGCAGTCAGTGCATACCGTGCAGGTGCCCAGATCTATCTTACTTATTATGCAAAAGAACTTGCAAAATGCATGGATGAAGGGAGAATCGGCTGATGGGTTTATCAGAAGAATTATTTGACAGAGCGGTAAAGGTAATTCCGGGAGGAGTAAACAGTCCTGTACGTGCCTATGGCGCAATCGGTATTGCACCGAGATTTATCGACCGTGCAGACGGATGCCATATTTATGATGTTGATGGAAAAGAATATGTGGATTATATCGATTCCTGGGGACCTATGATTCTGGGCCATAATTTTCCGGAAGTAAAAGAAAGTGTACTGAAGGCATGTGAAAAGGGCCTCAGCTTCGGATGTGCAACTGCAATCGAAGTGGAGATGGCTGAGTTTATCTGTGACCATATTCCACATGTGGATATGGTGCGTATGGTAAATTCCGGTACAGAGGCTGTTATGAGTGCAGTCCGTGTTGCCAGAGGATTTACAGGAAAGAATAAGATCATTAAATTTGCAGGATGCTATCATGGACACAGTGATGCCATGCTGGTAAGTGCAGGCTCCGGTGTGATGACAAGCGGTGTTCCGGACAGTGCCGGTGTGCCTAAGGGATGCACAGAGGATACCATGACTGCCGTTTATAATGATCTGGACAGTGTACGTGCACTGATGGAGCAGGCTGACGGACAGACTGCTGCTGTTATCGTGGAAGCTGTAGGCGCCAATATGGGTGTGGTTCCTCCGAAAAAGGGGTTCCTGGAAGGGCTGAGAAAGCTCTGCGATGAGTACGGTGCTCTTTTGATCTTTGACGAGGTTATTACTGGTTTCCGTCTGGCTTTTGGCGGTGCTGCAGAATATTTTGGCGTGACCCCTGATCTGGTTACCTATGGTAAGATCATCGGTGCAGGTATGCCGGTAGGTGCTTACGGTGGCCGCAGGGAAATTATGGAAATGGTATCTCCGGTGGGAGCTGTGTATCAGGCAGGAACCTTAAGCGGAAATCCTATTGCAATGGCAGCAGGACTGACACAGTTAAAATACCTCTATGAGCACCAGGAAATCTATAAAGATCTGGAGGAAAAAGGAAAACGTCTCTATGGCGGTATGGAGAAAATCCTGGCAGAGAAAAATCTGCCTTACCATATCAATCACGTATCCTCCCTGGGAAGCCTGTTCTTTACAGAGCAGGAGGTTGTGGATTATACATCAGCCAAATCTTCAGATACAAAAGCTTTCTCTGAATATTTCAAGGGAATGCTTGCGCAGGGAATCCATATGGCTCCGTCACAGTTTGAGGCAATGTTTTTATCTGTTGCCCATACAGATGAGATCATAGACCAGACACTGGAGGCTGTCAGAAATTATTTTACCAAATAAACAGCAGAGCGCTTATCCGGTATAGAACTTAGCCCAAATTCATTCCAGATTGCCTGCGGCAATAGAATTTTGGCTTGTATGTGAACAGTAACGACAGTAACCCATGAACTGGAAAAAATACATAAAACTGAGTTCCGTAATCTTGTTCTGATTAGGAAAATGTGCTATAATCACCTTATCGTATGACATCGTCCGGCAATATCGGGACGAAAATATTATTGCTCGCTGACAGCAGACGGGAACAGAGTGAGCGATGATAAATAAACTTCAGGACAGCAGGAGGAAAAAAGCATTATGAGTGAAAAGAAATATGTAGCTTATGTGGGTTCTTATACACATGGCTCTTCCAGACAGGGAATCCATGTTTATGATGTTGATGTTGAGAATGGCACTCTTACAGAACGCAGCAGTGTTGAAGTAAGTAATGCATCCCACATGGCTGTTTCAAAGAATGGTAAGTATCTTTATTCTATCGAGGATGAGGGTGTTGCAGTATTTGAACGTGATAAGAACGGTGATCTGTCACGTATCAACAGTGTAAATATTGATGGAATGAGAGGCTGTTTCCTTTCTACAGATGTTGACGGTAAGTATCTTTATGTTGCCGGATATCATGACGGTAAGGTGACTGTTGTACATACTCATAAGGACGGCAGACTTGGAAGCCTGATGGATGGCGTATTCCATACAGGACTCGGAAGTGTTGCAGAGCGTAACTTCCGTCCCCATGTGAACTGTGTTCGTCCGACTCCGGATAATAAATATCTCTGTGCAGTAGATAACGGAATTGATCAGGTGAAGATTTACCGTGTCAACAAATTGCGCAATAAGCTGGAACTGGTAGACATCCTGAGATGTCCGAGAGAGAGCGGCCCGCGTATCATTCGTTTTAGCGATGATGGTAAGTTTGCTTATATTCTCTTTGAACTCAGTAATGAGATCAGGGCTTACAAATATGATGGAAGCGGTAAGGTTCCGGCGTTTGAACTGATCCAGACGATTGAGACAAGTGCGAAGAAGGATGTTCATGATACACATAATGCAGCGTCCGGTCTTTCTCTTGCAAATGATGGCAAGCATCTTTTCTGTACAACAGCAGGTGAGGATACAGTTTCCATGTTTGAGCGTGATGAGGAGACTGGTATGCTGACAAGGAAGTTT
>ERZ834798.2381-NODE-2381-length-13797-cov-4.761025_pt1 | contig 13797 bp, 7 predicted proteins | sample MGYA00519689_ERZ834798 | MGnify/ENA primary metagenome ERZ834798 (study PRJEB31850, sample SAMEA3708761) | human gut metagenome | biome: human gut; feature: human-associated habitat; material: faeces | place: China | collected 2014 ...
AAAATGTAATTTCTCTTTTGACGTATGGCTTTTGACTTTGCTTTTGACTTCTGCTTTTACTTTTGCCTATACCTATGCCTATACCTATACCTGCGTCTGTCCTGTACCTTTGCCTATGCCCGTGCGGCTTTAAAGACAGTTTTGCTTGTTACGCATCGACACACTTTAGATATATATTAACTACAACTGTGCTGATACGTAACACTTTTTCTGCTTGCCGCCGCAAGCTCGTCAAATACTGTTTTATTCGACAAAGCTGCCAAAAAACAAATTGACAAGCAGGGCAATTTCGGTTAATATTGTGGTGCAAACTTGCTTTGTTAATATTTTACGGTGCGCAGGCTTGTGGGGAGGCGTTGCGTGTTGAAAGAAGTAAGGAACAGTTAAAATTCATATATGCATATAAAGTATGACATTGAGTTTTATAACAAAGACCATTAAAGGAGTTCTAACCATGAAAAAGACGGTTATAACAATTATATCTATAATATTGGGTATTGCCTTGGTATTTTCACTTGCCATGCTTATTCGCAACTACATTGTTCCTGTTTTGACGATAGCAAACTCTCAAAAAAACGTTCAAGAAACGTTTTTATGTTCATCGGAGTCACCGGACGGCAAATTTAATTTAGAGGCATACAGAACGGAGCCCGGAGCAACCGTAGATTATTCCGTCAGAGTCTATATGATAAACGGAAATCAAAAAGAAATAATTTATAATGCATATCACGAATCCGAGGCTAAAATAGATTGGGTTGATAATACAACCGTTTCAATCAACGGAAAAACGCTTGATATGTCAAGTGGCGAAACATATGATTGGCGTAAGGAATAACTTTTTAATCATTACCAAATAACAAGTAATGGTAAATAGCTAATGTGATAAGGGAGCAACATTTTTCGCTTTACTACACTGAAAATCAACGCATATTTGTTTTTTCGGCGCGGTTATGGTAAACTAATAGTATAATTTTTCGGAAAGCTGCGGTGATAAGCTGTGATAGATAAAAAATATGCAGATTACTCATGGGAAAAGGCGAGTGCGCTGTTAAATATTGATTCTCCGACGGGGTTTACCAAAAAAGCCGCCGAATTTGTTAAAAAGGAATTTTCGGCTCTCGGATTTCCCGCCGAATACACGGTAAAGGGCGGCGTTCTTGCCGACCTCGGCGGAAAAGACGATAACAATGCTTTGCTTTTGGAGGCGCACACAGATACCCTCGGCGGAATGGTCGCCGAAGTCAAGAGCAACGGAAGACTGAGAATAACGCCCCTCGGCGGTATGAATGCCTGCAACGCCGAAACGGAGAATGTCAGAATATATACCCGTTCGGGCAAAATATATGAGGGCGCGCTTCAGCTTTGTAACGCTTCAATTCACGTTAACGGCGATTTTTCGACTGCTTCGCGTACTTGGGACAGCGTCGAAATCGTCATCGACGAGGACGTAAAAACCGATGAGGATACAAGAAAACTCGGTATAGAAACGGGTGATATAGTTTGCTTTGAACCGCGTACACGCCGTACCGAATCCGGATATTTAAAAAGCAGATTCCTTGATGATAAGCTCTCTGTGGGCATATTGCTCGGTTTTGCAAAATATCTTAAAGACAACGGTATAGTTTTACCGCGGCGTGTGTATGTGCACGTTACCGTTTATGAAGAGGTCGGCCACGGCGGTTCCTCGACTGTGCCGGGCGGAGTTACCGAGGCAATATCGGTCGATATGGGGTGCGTCGGCGACGGATTGAAATGTACGGAAAAGCAGGTGTCCGTCTGCGCTAAGGATTCCGGCGGACCTTACAGCTATGATACCGTAGGCAAACTGATTGAAGCCGCAAAGGCGGCGGGTGCCGATTATGCCGTCGATGTATATCCGCATTACGGCTCGGATGTTGAAGCCACATTGCGTTCGGGCGCAGATATACGACACGGGCTGATAGGAGCCGGAGTTTATGCGAGCCACGGCTATGAACGCAGCCATATAGACGGCGTTTATAATACGCTGAAGCTGCTGTGCGGTTATTTGAATGTATAAATATTAACGGAGCTGTAAAAAAATACAGCTCCGTTTTTCTACCCGATAACTTCAATATCCTTTATCCGCATCTCGTCGCCGGTGACAAGATATGTATCGTCACTGCCGCAGTGCGGACATTTTTTTGCGTATTCGGTAGTTTTATATGTTTTTTTACAGTCGCGACAGTAGGAGAGACCCTCAAGAATAATCATTTCAAGCTCGGTGTCTTTCATATAATCCGTTTTTTTCTTTGCCCACTCAAAGCAGTCCGAAAAATATGACGGAACAATCGATGAAACCTCGCCTATTTCAAGAGTCAGCTTGGTGACCTTTTTTACGTTGTTTTCCTTGGCAATCTCTTCTACTCTGTCTATGACATTCAGAACTATACCGAGCTCGTGCATGGCTTAGCCCTTGTCGCTGTGCGCTTTTTTGTAGGCTATGCGCTTCTTTTTAAGCTCTTTCGCCTCATCCGAGCCAAGATGCCCGAGTATTTTAAACGCACGTTTTGCGGAGTAGCCCATAAGTCCGCCGACCTTCTTTTCGGCAACTCTCATATCGGTGCATTTCGGATTATCGCGTACAAGATGTATTGCGTCAAATTCACACTTCGTGGTGCAAAGACCGCAGCCTATACACTTGTGCGGGTCAACATACGATGCGCCGCATCCGAGACAACGGCCGGTTTCGGTTTTAACCTGCTCCTCTGTCAAATCGAGATGTGCGTCTTTATAGGACATCTTGTAGTCGATGCTTTCATCCATACCGGCTTCCTGACGTCCTGCCGTATCATAAGACGGATATGTAAGGTCGTCCTTGTTGAGCGGTGTGAAATTGCGACGGTCACGACCTATGGTCATTGAAGCGTCGGGGCGTACATGGCGATGTAAGCTCTCAGCCGCCTCGTGACCGGCTGCAATGGCATCTATTACAAAACGCGGACCGGTAAATACGTCGCCGCCGACAAATATGTCGGGATCGTCCGTCTCGTATGTGAATTTGTCTGCAACCGGGTAATTGCCGTGCCAGAATTTAACCTTTGAGCCCTCAAGCAGGTTGCCCCATTCAATTGCCTGACCTATGGCAAAAACAATTTTGTCTGCCTTTATTTCGACAGTCTCGTTTTCGTCATATACGGGAGAGAATTTGCCTGTTTCAGGGTCTATCGTGCGAAGGCACTTTTTAAAGATGATGCCGGTAACCTCTCCTTTGTCGTTTACGATGACCTCCTTCGGGCCCCAAGAGGGATTTATGCCGACGTTTTCTTCTTCGGCCTCAAGTATTTCCTCGTTGCTCGCAGGCATGGTGTCGCGCGATTCAAGGCAGAACATCTTAACGTCCGTTGCGCCGAGACGGTGAGCATTGCGCGCGCAGTCTATCGCAACGTTACCGCCGCCGACTACCACAACATTACCGGAGAATGAATCCTCGCGGTGTTCAAAGCAGTGGCGGAGATATTCTACGGCAATAGCGGTGCCCTTTGCGTCATCGTTTTTAACGCCGGGACGTTTGCCGCCCTGACAGCCTATGGCGATGTAAAATGCCTTGTAGCCCTGTTTTTTGAGCTCATCTATGGTGACGTCCTTGCCGACTTCAACGCCGCACTTGATTTCTGCACCGAGAGCCTTGATTATGTCGATTTCGGCAGCGATAACATCCTTTTCGAGCTTGTAGCTCGGAATACCGTATGTCATCATACCGCCGGGAATGGGATTTTTTTCAAATACCGTCGGCTTATAACCCATCTGGGCGAGATAATATGCGGCACTGAGTCCTGCGGGGCCGCCGCCGATGATGGCGATTTTCTCGTCAAATGAACCGTGAACCGACTGTACCGTTTTTTCGGGAACATATCTGTCCTCGGCTTTAAGGTCGAGATCGGCTACAAATTTCTTTACTGCGTCAATTGATACCGGGTCGTCAATTTTTCCGCGTGTGCATTCGCTCTCGCAGCGCTTGTTGCAAATTCTGCCGCATACTGCCGGGAACGGGTTTTCGGTCTTTATCATAGCGAGTGCTTCACGGTATTTGCCGTCTCTCGCAAGGCGAAGATAAGCCTGTACCGGAACGTGCGCCGGGCACGCAGCCTTACAGGGAGCGGAACCCGTGGGATATGTGTTAGACATACGCGCCGTATCGCGGTAGTTCTCATCCCATGCGTACGGACCCCAAATGTTGTTGTCCGGCAGGGGAGCGTGCTTATATTTGAAATCCGTGCCGTCCTTGTGGCAGAGCTTCTGACCGAGCTTTACGGCACCTGCAGGGCAAGTTTCAACGCACTTGCCGCACGCTACGCAGTTCTCTTTTGTAACCTTGGCGGTATAGGCGCTTCGCGAAAGATAAGGTGTGTTAAACAGAAGCGATGTGCGAAGAGCGTTGCATATCTTAACATTGCAGTTGCATATATCAAATATCTTATTTTCACCGTCAATGTTGGTTATCTGGTGAACATAGCCGTTTTTTTCGGCAAGCTTGAGTATTTCAAGTGCACGTTCTTTTGTTATGTAGTGTGCTCTTCCGGTTTCAACGGTGTAATCCGCCATATCGCCGAGCTGTATGCACCAATCGTCAAAATCGTCTGTGCAGCCGTCGCCCAAAACAGCGCGTGAAGCGCGGCAGGAGCAAATACCGGCAGAAATATGACCCTCATATTTCTGAAGCCAGTATGAAATATGCTCAAGATCCACCGATTCGCTCTTGGCGTCTATGGCTTTTTCAACGGGAATAACGTGCATACCTATGCCGTCGCCTCCGGGAGGCACCATCTGAGTGATACCTGCAAGCGGAACAAACGTCATTCTCTCAAAGAATGAGGCAACAGCCGGATTTTTGGCTATTCTGTCAACGGAAGAGTTGAAAAGCTCGGCCGAACCGGGTACGTAAAAGGGTACGCGGTAACGTCTGATTCTCGGACGGTCTTTAAGCTCGTGATTGTGGTCGTAATTATCGCCGTAGTCGTATTCGAGAATGCCTATATACGACATCTCGTCAAGAAGCTTTTGCAGATCAATAGCCTCATACTCTTTGTTCATGGCGAGTAACTGTTCAAACGTGTAGTGCTTACGAAGCTTCATTTTGTTAGCAACGTCGCACATTTCGGGAGTAAGTACCTCGCGCAGACCCCAATATTCGGGATCGTCCGATGTCACTCCGCCGATCTTGTGAGCCACAACGTCGGTGATTTTTCTGCCGAGCTTCAAATAGCGCTTATCAGGGTTTTTGTCACCCTGGTATTTGCTGATGATTTTTTTATTCTGATCGGGCATACTTTTATGTCTCCTATTTAAAGAATCTTCTTACTAAGTCGCGGCTGTACTCAACGGTTTCCTCCATATCGCCGAATGCCATAACTTCACCGGCATAGAAGGTGTTGTCTTTGCCCTGCATAGCTTCAACCTTTTCATACCAACCGTCGGCATAATCCTTGCTGCCTACGTGCGGGAAATAATACCAGTCGTCTATGCGCTCAATCTTGTCAACCTTAAGACCGCACAGTTCCATATCTTTAAGAGTTGTTTCCTTGGCTTTGTCAAAGGGAACATCCTCCATACCCTCGTGGTTACGAAGAGTAAAGGTAACGAGCGGCTGATCTGTTACGCCGTCGGACCAACGGTGATAGAATACCATAAGATGACCGCGGGTCTCGTTAGTCATATTTTCAAAGAAGTAATATGAAATTTCGGGAGCGTTGCCTTCTTCGGGGCGAACGGCCATTGTAAAGTATTCCTTATGTACGATTTTTGAGAAGAGGTCCTTTTCTTCTTCACGCGGATCGCCGTAGCCGAGGAACAGCTCAAGCGGAGTGCAGATTATGAGCTTGTCAAATTCTTCGGTCTTACCGTTTACCGTTACAAATACCTTATCGTTTTCTCTCTTGATGTCTGTAACCTCCGAATTTAAGAGCGCCGGATGCTTAAGGTGATTGTTAACGCCCTCCCAAATGCTCTGTGTGCCGTCGTACCAAGTCCACAGTTTACCTGTCGAAAGGAATTGCTTAACAGTGAATGCGTCAAGATATTTTAAGACATAAGCGGCGGGGATTTCATCAAAATAACCATAGCCGAAAGAAGTAAACGGACCCTTCCAAACCGTGGTGGCGTCCTCGCAATGGTTGAGCTTTAAAAATTCGGAGAACGGCATTGAAAGGTCTTTAAGGTTGGGGTTAACGCCCTCAATATGAGCGAGTTTCATTTCCGGAGAGGGGCAGGGACCTTCATAGCGTCCCTCCGAAATTCCGCGGTGACCGTTTACATCATAGCCCTTGTATTTTGTCTCAAGAAGCTTTGACAGTTTTTTCATCTTGGATAGCTTTTTGAGCATAGCTATGGGCGACATTTTCTGAGGAGTGCCGTCCACTTTCATAAATTTGCGTCCCATAGGGGGGCCTCCGACGTGTGTTGTACCGCCGAATTCCTCACACTCATGAACTGCAAAGTAAGTGTCGCAGCCCATTACCGCGCCCATCTCTATGGTGCGGTCCTCCCATTTGCCCTGGGCATTTTTAACCTTCATTTTCGGGGAAAATGCTTTACCTCCGACTCGATCGGATTTTTCATAGATTACATAGTTATCATACCCGTTTTTTTCAAGGTACATTGCCATGCTTGTGCCGGCAGGGCCTCCGCCGATTATGCAGATGCGCTGATTCTTGTTTTCCATAAAAAGAATCTCCCTCTTTTAAAAATTCGATACGGATTTTTTTTATCCAAAACACCGTATCGGTTAAATCTTTAACAATTTAATTATAGTCTTACTTGATTTCAACGTCAATAGAATTTTCGACCTTTTTTATGTTAAAATTCACATAATTTTATATTAATTAAATCGTTGTATCGGTGTAACGTACAATAAATCAAGATGTGTTTATAAAATATGTCGTTTCGTAAAACGAAAATATTTGAATTTTATAATTTGTGTGTTATATTATAGCTATTCTTATTTTGAAAACAAAACTCAATGAGAAACGGGTGAATTTTATGAATATAATTCCGAAACCGCAAAAAATAATGTTTTCCGGCAAATATGTCCCGAAAGGCAGCGTAAACGAGAGTTTTGACGCCGATATGGGAAATGAGGAATACTCGCTTAATATAAACCGTAACGGCGTTTTCTTAAAGGGCGGCAGTGAGCGCGCCTTACACTATGCCGATATTACGTATAAGCAAATTCTGCGAGAGGACGGGAATATGCTCCCCGAATGTGAAATAACGGACAAGCCAGTATTTTCTTATCGCGGCTTTATGGTGGACGTCTGTCGTCATTTCTTTACCGTGGAGGAAATAAAAAAGATAATCGATGCGGCGGCAATGCTCAAATTCAATTATTTTCATTTCCATCTTTCCGACGATCAGGGCTTCAGAGCCGAAATAAAAAATCACCCGGAGCTTTCTTTGGTAGGCGGCAGCCGTGAAGGCTCACATTTCGGGAAAAAAGAAAACGACGACAGCGTTTACAGCCATTTTTATACTCGGGCACAGCTGAAAGAAATAGCCGAATACTGTAAAGAGCGATATATCGAGGTTATTCCCGAAATAGATATTCCCGGCCACGCAAGCGCCATACTTCAGGCGTATCCCGAGCTATCGTGCAATAAAGAGCAGGTTAAGGCAAAAACAAGCCAGGGTATATTCAAGGATTTGCTCTGCGCCGGAAATCCCGCGACATTAAAGCTGATTTATGACATTTTAGATGAGCTTTGCGATATTTTCCCCGGCAAGTACTTCCATCTCGGCGGCGATGAAGCCCCGAAGGATAAGTGGAAAAAGTGCCCCAAATGTCAGTCAAAAATACGCGAGCTCGGGCTTAAAAACGAAGAGGAGCTGCACTGCAGTCTTGTGAACAGAGCCGCAGAGTATCTCGAAAAAAAGGGCAGGCGTGTCATTTGCTGGAACGAAGCGGCAAACGGCGGTATCCTCGATAAAAACATAACGCTTGCATATTGGCTTGATAAAACGGGCGTCTCGGTAAAGCGCGCAAATGAGGGCTGCCCCGTAATTATCGAAAAGTTTAAGCCGTATTATGCCGATTATCCGTACGGTATGTATCCTCTTAAAGATGTATATATGTTTGACCCGAAGAGCATAAAGGGCTTAACGGAGACAGGCAAAAAATCAATAGTCGGAGTGGAAACGCCGATATGGACGGAGTACATCACGGATTTTGAACGGCTTTGCTATATGTGTTTTCCGAGGTGGTTAGCCGTCGCCGATACCGCGTGGAACGGCAGAGACGAAAAGAATTACCGCGAATTTCGTCTTGCGGCAAAGTCTTACTGCGACGCGCTTAGAAAAATGGGTGTTTCTTCCGCTCCCGAATGTGATTGGGACGAGAGTCCGCAAAAGCGGCTTCGTGAAACCCTGGCGTTTGCCGATAATCTTATGACAAAGAATATGCTGCGTCAGCTTTTAAACGTCGAAGAATAAACATAAACAAATATAAATAAGTATAAGTATAAATAAGTATAAGCAAACCCAAACCCAAACCTAAATCCAAACCCAAACCCAAACCTAAATCCAAATCCAAACCCAAATCCAAATCCAAACCCAAATCCAAACCCCAAACAGGTGAGAATAACCGAAAGCAGGCAAAAAACACAAATAAGTAGCCAAATACCGACAAGTAAAACAAACATTCGCCGAAGCAAAGGCAAAAAAACGCACCCCACTTTCGTGAGGTGCGTTTTTTGCGGCTTACTGCCGGTGGTGCCGATGCCGAAACTTGGGCTAAAAACAATGGTTATACCTTTATAGCTCAGTAAAGAAGTTACTTGATGCTTAATAATATTAACAAAACACCCCTTCCGGTGTGTGTCATACATTGGGAGGGGATTTTCGTACTTTAGCTTCTTGCCGCCTTGTCACATATTTACAAAAAAGCCTTGACGTGTTGTTGTATTATATGTTAATATGACGAAGAAATGTTACGCTAAGTAACAAAATAAGATGCGGATGCGGAAAGAGGGTGTTTTTTGTGTAACGGATTTGACGGAAATCACACCAAAAATACTTTATAACACAAAAAGTTAAGGAGTGAGGCAAATGAAAAAGAAGTTTAAGTTTACGGCACGGGTAATATCGGTGATATTATCCGTTTTACTTTTTGCGGATATACTTCCGCTTCAGACTTTTGCGGCGGACATTGCCGAATCAAGGAACATCAGCGAGAGCGGAATGTCGTTAAATTCGGAAACCGTCGAAATGGATAACACGGGCAAAAAAGAAGACTCGCCGGTTATTCAAGGCGAAGTTAAAGACAAAAGAGACAAATATACGAAAACTTTCAGAATGAGTGACGGCAGCTACCAAGTGGTACAATATACGTCACCTGTACATTTCAAAGGCGAAAACGGCAGCTGGGAAGATTATGACAACTCGTTAACTTCCGTAGATGCCGAAGACACAGAACCGCAAAACGGCGCAAGACGGATAAAAAGTCTTGTTCCTCAGAAAGATTATTCTAACAACAGTGCTGATTACAATATTCGTATTTCCGAAAAAATAAACGATGCCAAAATAGCCGAAATATCAAAGGACGGCTATAAATTGTCGTGGAATTACGAAAACATAAGCAAAAAGAGAGGCACGGTAAAAAGCAAAGAAGACGACAATGACCCCGCAACTCTTGAAAATGCCAGCTCTGAAATTTTATTTAAGAGCGCATTTCCCAAAACGGACATTCAATATATAATAGGCACAGACTCTACTAAAGAAAACTTTATACTTAATTCGGCTAACGCACAAAACGAATTCATTGCCGAATATAAGTGTGAGGGATTAACTGCTTGTCAGGTAGATTCAAGAACAATCGACTTTAGGACAAATAACGGAGATGTCATATTTACACTCAACGCACCGTATATGTATGACGCCAATTACGAAACAAGTAATGATATTGCATACGAACTGGTTTCTCAGTCGGGCGGTACGGCAAAAATCAAAATGATTGTTTCGAGTGATTGGCTTCAAAGTAATGAGCGTAAATTTCCCGTAACGGTTGACCCGCTCATACAGACGAGCCAAGAGCTAAACAATGAACATAACCTGCAAAGTGCGTTTATTTCTTCAAAAAATGCAGGAACTTGTTACGGCAGAGGCAGTAAAGACTATGAAGGTAGCATATATGTAGGCAAGACCAACGGCTACGGAAAGACCTGTGGATTACTCAAAATTGCCAATCTTCCGGAACTCGGTATCAGCGACAAGGTAGTTCATGCAGAACTTGATTTGTTTGCCACGGCATGTTATCCGGAGCTTCAGGTAAATCTTCACCGCGTAACAACCGATTGGCAGCAGAATACCGTTTGTTGGAACAGCGGCGTTGGGTTTGACTCTTCTGTTGTTGATTATCAGACTGTTCAAATAATGGAACGCTATGATGAAGGCAAGGACAGATGGCAGAGATTTGAAATAACCGACCTTGTGCGCGGTTGGTACAGCGGTGAAATTCCCAATTACGGCGTATTTTTACGTTCCGATAAAGAAAACAGCTCAAGCCAAGCTCGCGTATGGTTCCTTTCAAGTGCTTATACAACAAGCGATATTGTAAGACCGATATTGCGCCTTTCATACCGCAATATGTCGGGATTTGAAGATTATTGGTCGTATACCGACCTTTCCGCAGGTCAAAACGGTTCGGCAAGCGTTAATAATTACAACGGAAATCTTGTTTACGCACAGCCGGTAACAACGGACTGCGGCGGAAATCTTATGCCCGTCAACATTTCGCTCGTATATAATTCAAATGTTACCAATTGCGGTTATTCATATATGGGCAACGGGTTCCTAACGAATTATCATGTCTATGTATGTTATGACGCAGGCACGGCGCCGCAAGGCTATAGATTTTTCTTACACGATGCCGACGGGACAAAACACTGGTTCTATTATGATGAAAGCGGTATCGGAAAAGATGAGGACGGTCTCGGATACACCTTGCAATATCTTCCCGATGAGGACAGATACAAACTCAAGGATAAAGACGAAAACGTCATGTATTTCAACCACGACGGGTATCTTACGGAAGTTGTTGCTCCGAACGGCGTTAAAACGGTTGTCGGATATGATTCCGTTAACGGACACACCCGTCTGAAAACAGTAACGGACGGTGCCGGCAGAGTATATACATACGAATACGAACTCAGCGACTATCCAGAATTTTGCACCGGTATAACAGACCCTGCAGGCAGAAAGACGAGTTTCTATTACTACCAAGGCAAGCTCGCATACGTAGCCTTTGCGGACGGTACAGGCTGCAGTTACTCATATAATGATTATTCGCTGCTTTCGGTAGTAACGGACAGTATGAATAAACAGTTTGTTGCCGACTATGATTCATCATCACAACACCGCGTAGCAGCTGTTGAAACAGGCATAGCGGGAAATTACCCTGTATTTTATGCGTTCTCATACAGACAAAATGAAACTGACGTAACCGACAAGCAAGGACGAACATTAACATATCAATTTAATGATTACGGTCAGACCAAAGGAATAGTTTCCGATGAGGACGGAACAGCAAAGTTTTTCGAACTTGGTAAAAGCACGGATAACGATAAAGCAAATCCCGTGTCAAATAAAATTTTATCGCAGTCGCGCGTGCTTTCAAGTGCCACCAATTATATGGTAAATCCGCAGTTGGCAAACGGATTTAACGGATACTGGCAATACGCAGATAATCCCAACGGAGCATACGAAATAAAGTACGATACCGAAAACGGACATCTTGGAAACGGTTGCTTGCAGATAAGCAAAGCCGATAATTCGGCAGGCAAAGCATATTTGGTACAATCGTTTGACAAATATTTTCTCCCGGCAGGAACATACACCCTTTCCGCATACATTACCACATCAAATGTATGGCTGACCGGTGACGGAACAAATCTCGGTGTTGAGATTTGGGGCGACAACGGAATTGAAAATGCCGTATATGCAGACAGCATAAATCACACTATACACGGCGACGGCCAATGGGAACGCAGAAGCGTTACATTTACAATCGACACCGGCAAATCCATACGGGTTACAATGGGTCTTAACGGGAATGCGTCGGGTTATGCTTGGTTTGATGATGTTCAGCTTGAACGTTCGGGTTCCGAAAGCTGTTTCAACCTTGTAGAAAACGGTTCGTTTACAAACAACCTTACCGGTTGGGAAAATGTTGACCCTAACACAGTTACCGGCGCAGGGCTCAACGGCTTTGACTGGTGCGGCATTTCATACAGTGACGTTACCGATAAGTTCCGTGGAGCACTGCAATACATAAACGTATCGGGACATAAAAACGATGTGTTCAGCTTTGGTATGTGGCTCAAGGGTGACTCTGCACCCACAGACAACGGTCTTAAAGAAAATGACCGCTACCAACCTACTTTCAAAATAGCTCTTCACTATTATGATGCCGCGGGAAATTGGCTCGGTATGCAGGATTACAATGCCAATTGCGATGTGAATTCATGGCAATTTGTAACAGGCAAAGCAAAAATCCCCACGGATTATGCAAAGATAGCAATTCAAGCAGTATATTCCTATAACGTCAACACTCTTTACACCACAGGTGCTTTTTGCTATAAAGAGGATTACGGCGAAACATACGATTACGATAAAAAAGGCAACCTTGTTTCGGCGGTTGACCTTCAAAAAACCGAATCTAAATTTGCATATTACGGCAATCAGATGTCAAAAATGCTCAATCCCTCTGGCAGTAAGTATATGTATACATATACGGATAAAAAGGAACTGCTTTATGCTCTTTCTTCTGACGGACAGGATTACGGCTTTTATTATGACGACAAGGGCAATGTGACCAAAACCGAAATAGCGGCACGCGCACCGGCGGTAACGCTTGAGAGCGGAAAAGAGTACATTATTGTCAATTCTTATTCGGGAAAGAGCCTCGACAGCGGAGATTCTCCTGCGGGGGGAAACAGCGTAGTTACATACTCTTATTCACCGGGATATGAAAAACAGCACTGGGTGCTTGAAGCAGTCCCCGGAGAGACCGATGTATATAATATACGCTCTGTTCACTCGGATAACGCAAATCTTTATCTTGACATAACTGACGGTTCGTCGGCTCAGGCAGCACCGCTTCAGCTTTGCACCAAGAACGGAAGTTCGGCACAAAAATTCAAAATAGTCAAAAAGCAGGATAATACTTTCGGCATATTCACAGGTTGCACCGACTATACGCGCGTTTTGGACGGACAACTTGATACCGGCAACGAAATAATTGCTTCACAGACCGTAAAACAGGCAAGTTGTACCGCCGACAGTCTGCCTGAGGGTATGCGTTGGTATTTCTACCCGGCAGAATGGCAGGAAAACGGTGCTTCCATTATCAGCGAAGCGACATATACCGACGATAAGAACTTTGTCGCCACGTCAAAGGACCAGCTCGGAAATGTCACTTCATATAACTATGATACGATAAAAGGTGTTTTAAACAGCTCGACAGACGCTCTCGGCAGAGAAACATCTTATACGTATAATGCCGCAAACAGCCGCCTTGAAAGCGTATCATCGGGCGGTATGACAAACAGCTACGTCTATAACAACGCGGGTCAGGTTACAGACATTGATGTAAACGGTGCCGTTAAATACAAATTGGGCTATGACAGTCTCGGCAGAACAACGGAAACAAAGGTCGGAAACGGTACTTCATACCGCATGCTCTCAAGCTTTGAGTATGACTCTGCAACGGGACTTCTGTTGAAACAAAATTACGACAACGGAGATTGTATAAATTATTCTTATGATAATCTTGACCGTTTGTCGTATAAA
>ERZ834798.2388-NODE-2388-length-13757-cov-3.021092_pt1 | contig 13757 bp, 7 predicted proteins | sample MGYA00519689_ERZ834798 | MGnify/ENA primary metagenome ERZ834798 (study PRJEB31850, sample SAMEA3708761) | human gut metagenome | biome: human gut; feature: human-associated habitat; material: faeces | place: China | collected 2014 ...
GGCTTTTCAGCCGATGGAACTCGTCTGTTTATTCTTCTGTTTCAACAAGTCGAAAGCCTGCTTTCGACTTAATTTTTTATTTTCCGATGGATTTTCTGTATTCCGCTACCTCCTCGTCTGTCAGAGGCTCCAGCTCCTTGGGGTCCATCCATCTTACCCAGATGCGATCCTGCATTGCCTTGATATCCAAAGGGGTATCGAAGTTATCCTTATCAATGGGAATTACTGTATCATTATCCCCGTTGAACATGATTTCAAAGGGCTTGAATACACCATCCTCAAATACAAGCATATCGGAAGAATATACATTCAGTGCGCCTGCTTCGCTCAGAAGATGCTTTTCCAGTGTTTCCAGATTGGGGAAGGTAACAACCATCCAGTCGCCCTTCATGTCGGAATAATCGAACAGCTGCAAGCCGTGGAAATCAATTTCCTCGTTGCCGCTTGCGCCCTTGTCATCATCCGCTTTGCCCTTCATGGCAACAGGTGTGCCGTTTTTGCCGTCCTTCAGAATTTCGGTTCCGGGGATGAAAGCATTCACGAATTTATTGATTTCATTGGTTCTAAACTGAGAACGAACCTGCGCAATGATACCGTAATCGCTGCTGTCATAGCAGATAGAAGCAACCTCATTCCAGAATTCACTTAATGTTTTGACCATTTCTATTACCTCCATATCAACTTTCATTACCTCATATCATACTAGCATTGTGTTCATTCTGTCAATAGATATTCATTCGGTCGGCTGATTTGAAAGTAATGCGCCGGCACCTTTCCGCTGAAAACCAGATCGGCAAGCATGATTTTTCTCTCTAATGTAATATCCTCCTGGTACAGCGGATTGACAATCCGAAGCTCTAAATGTACCGCAAGCCAGATTTTGTAGTTAATCTGATTGATGCCGACGGAGGAAAATGCCGTTTCATAATCCACCTTGACCGCACCCATAGGCAGAAGGGTGAAGGGGATTTTCGGTCCCTTATTGGCAAGAAGCCCCCAATGCGTTACCGCGCCAAGCGGAATGGGAATAACCTCCTTGGGCAGTTCATTTAGCTGCTTTGTGATATCGCGGCTCAGCAGGGCGCAGAATTGGTTTACGCATGTGGTGTTGGCGGTGTAGCTTTCGCCATCCGCCCCCTTCTGCAAAAGCGCGTTTGCATCTAATTCCATACGCGCAAGTGCATTTGCCGCCGCCTCGTCGATAATCCGATTCGCCGCCGCCCTGCACTGCATGTGCGAGATTTCCTTCAGGGGCGGCAGAAGGCTTTTTTCCAGAAGGAAAAAACAGAGAACCGTCAGCAGAGCAGGCAGGAGAAGGGGCAGAAATTTCTTCCTTTTTCGGTTTCGTTTTCTTTTTCGCATTGTCCGCTCCCTCCCTCTGCAATGATATGAATGAGGAGGGCGAAGCATACCTTTTCCTTGATTTCGGGGCTTTTTTTGCAATGTTAAAGAAAAATTAAACAAAGGTTATAATAGAAATAAGCATGTTTTTGTGAAAATGTCTTTCTTTTGCGGTAAAATTTTGGTATAATCAAAAAAGTATAATCTTCGCAAAATGGCGGAATATGGATTTTGTTCCATCCGTTTTGATTACACATGGAAATAAACAGGAGGCTTGAAATATGAGTGAATCTCAACACAGAAGGGGAGATGCGCAGGACAGAACGGGCGTAAGACAGACACGCCCTTCCGGCACAAGGCAGACACGCCCCTCCGGCGCAAACGGCACACGCCGACCATCCTCTTCCGGAAACCCGAAAAGACGCAGAAAGCGCAGAAAGAAACGCTCGGTCAACAGCAGAATCGGGAAGGTTTTGCTGATTGTTGCCATCGTGATTGCCTTTGCGGTTGCAGGCGCAATTCTGGGTACGGTGTTCGGTATTCTGCAAAGCACGGACATGCTGAATACCTCCGATGTTCTGCCCGATTCCTATACCTCTGTCATCTATGATGCGGATGATAATGAGGTGGATAAGCTGCATGGCGAGGAAAACCGAGAATATGTGAAGCTTTCCGCAATCACAACCAATATGCAAAATGCAGTCATTGCGATTGAGGATCAGCGTTTTTATGAGCATAATGGTATTGATATCCGAGGGATTATGCGTGCGATGGCTGAAAATATTAAAACCATGAGCTTTTCGCAGGGTGCAAGTACGCTGACGCAGCAGGTGCTGAAAAATGAGGTACTTGACAACGAAAAGAGCATTTCCAGAAAGATAAAGGAGCAGTATCTGGCTGTTTCTCTGGAAAATGCGCTGAAAAAACAGCTTGGCTCAAAGGATGCGGCGAAGAAATATATTCTGGAGCTGTATCTGAACACGATACCGCTGCATCATGGTCTGCGTGGCGTAGAGGCGGCTTCTCAATATTATTTTGGCAAGCATGCCAGTGAGCTGACGCTGGCAGAGGCGGCAAGCATTGCGGGCATCACGAAAACCCCCAGTCTGTATGCGCCGGATATGAATCAGGAGGCAAGCAAGGAACGCCAGATGACGGTTCTGAAAAAAATGCTGGATCTGAATATGATTACGCAGGCGGAATATGACGAAGCTGCGGCAGAGGATATCTATGCACATCTGGTCTGCAAGGATACTGCGGAGGAAGAAAGCAATGCAAAGCATAACTGGTTTGTCGAGGCGGCAGTGCAGCAGATTAAGGCTGACCTGATGGAAAAGAAAAACATGACAGCCGCACAGGCATCCAATATGATTTACAGCGGCGGCTTGCAGATTCATACCACAATGGACGCTTCTATGCAGGAAACCGCAGAAGCTGCCATGAAGAATGATAATATGTTCCCGGCAGGGGATGGGAAGATGGATGTGACCTATCTGATTTCCGTTCTGGATACACAGAACCCCGATGAAAGCAGCAATCAGTCGCATTATGAAAAGAAAACAACCGTTACCTCGCAGGCGGAGGCAGATGCCTTTGTTGCATCCGTGAAGGAGGAGCTTCTGGATGAAACGCATACCTTAGTTCTGGATAAGCTGACGGTTTCTAAATCCCTGCAGGCGGCAATGGTCATCATGGATCAGAGCAACGGCGAAGTAAAGGCGATTGTCGGCGGACGCGGCGAAAAGCCCGGTGATTCCGTATTCAACCGTGCGACACAGGCACTGCGTCAGCAGGGCTCGACGATGAAGCCCCTTGCGGCGTATGCCCCCGCGATTGATACGGGACTGCTGATGCCCGGCTCCATCATCATTGATGAGCCTGTTACCTACGGCGGCTGGTCTCCCAAAAACTGGGACGGCAAATATATCGGGCCTACCACAGTGCGTCAGGGTATCTGGCATTCCATGAACGTGCTGGCAGTTAAGACCTTTATGCTGGTCGGCGCGGATAGGGCTTATCAGTATCTGCTGGACTTTGGATTTACCACGATTGATGAACGGGATAAGGCAGCAACAACGGCACTCGGCGGTCTGACACAGGGCGTTTCCGTTCTGGAGCAGACAGCAGCCTATGCAACCATTGCCAACGGCGGCACTTATTATGAGCCGATGTTCTATAGCGTGGTGTATGACCATGACGGCAACGTGCTTCTGGATAATTCCGAACAGGAAACACATCGGGTGCTGAAAGAAACAACCGCCTTCCTGCTGACGGATATGATGCGTGATGTTATCACGAAGGGTACCGGTACGAAGGCAGCCATCAGCGGCATGAATGTTGCAGGTAAAACAGGTACCACCAATGATACCGTTGACCTGACCTTCTATGGCTATACGCCTTACTATACCGCCGGTATCTGGATGGGGTATGACAGCCAGAAGGAGATTATAAATGCAAATAACGCCCATCTGCGCATCTGGAGCTCGGTTATGAGCCAGATTCATTATGATAAGGGACTGAAGAATAAGGAGTTTAAAAAACCGGATGGCTTGACAACACGTTCTATCTGCTCTGCATCCGGCATGACACCTTCTTCTCTTTGCAACAGCGATTACTATGGCTATGGTGTAACAAGTGACTATGTTACAACGGATTTCAAGGGCAGCACAGGCGGCGGCGGCACCTGCACGATGCACAAATCCTATACGATTTGCAGCGAAACAGGCAAGCTTGCGGGCGCAACCTGCCCGACCATGAATGTGGTTTTGGCGGTCAACAGTGACGGTACAATCAAGGGCAAGCCCTCTAAGGTTCCCGAAGGCAAGCTGAATATCAATATCAGCACAACCTGCGATTCTGCGCATGTGAGCAGCGGTGATGAGGATACCAACAGCACAGATCCCGGCACAACAGACCCCGGCAATGGACAGAGCCCTGAGGATAACCTCTGGAATAATGAGGACTTCGGGATTCAATAAATAATAATTTACATTTAGGAGAATTCAAATGAGCGAACAGAATATTTTAGCAACAATTGACGGCGTAAACATTACAGATGCGGATTTGGACGCATATATCGCGAATCTGCCGAAGGAGCAGCAGGCGTATGCGGCATATCCCCAGTTCAGAGAGCACGCACTGAAGCAGCTTCTGGCATTCCATCTGTATGCAAAGATGGCAGAAGAAGAAAAAATGGATGAAACCGATGAATTTAAAGCCATGATGGAACGGGCAAGAAAGGATATCCTTGCCCAGCTTGCCATCAACAGCGTTCTGAAGGATATCACTGTAACAGATGAAGAAATGCAGGCGTTCTATCAGGAAAATCCCCAGCATTTTGAAAAGGGCGAAACCGTACATGCAAAGCATATTCTGGTGGATTCCGAAGAAAAAGCACAGGATATCATGAACAAAATCACCGCAGGGGATATCTATTTTGAGGATGCCGCGAAGGAATTTTCCTCCTGCCCCTCCAATGCGCAGGGTGGTGACCTTGGCGAATTCGGCAAGGGTCAGATGGTTCCGGAGTTCGATCAGGCGGTATTTGCGGCTGAGGTCGGCAAGGTAGTCGGTCCTGTAAAGACACAGTTCGGCTATCACCTGATTAAGGTTGAGGATAAGAAGGACGCATCCGTAACTCCCTTCGATGAGGTGAAGGAACAGATTCGTGCAAATCTGCTGCAGCAGAAGCAGAATCAGGCTTATACCGAAAAGTATAAGGAGCTGCATGATAAATACATGAAATAAGCGCATAGCAAAAGCCCCTCTGAAAAGAGGGGCTTTAGGGTGTCGACAAAGTCGACACCCTAAGTCGAAATCAGGATTTCGACTTGCTAAGACAGAAGAATAAACAGACGAGTTCCATCAGCTTAAAAGCCTCGAAACTCGCTGTTTTCCTCGTCGGAAATGAATTCCGACTGCGGATTCCATTTGGGAAACGGATTTGTTTCCCAAGCCCTTCCGCTGCCTCAAAACTACTTTGTCTACAGTTTGAAGCCCCTCTGAAAAGAGGGGCTTCATTTTTATTCTATTTTTATTCCGTTAAGCTTATTCCTTTAAACCTTCCAATGCGTTTCTGGCGTTGCCAATCTGATTGGAATCGGGGTACTCGCTGATAATCTTGTTGTAATATTTCTTTGCGCTTGCCGTATCGTTTTCTCCCTCTGCAATCTGTCCCAGATAGTAATAGATGTCATCCACAAAGTTTTCGTTGCTTGCGTATTTCAAGGCTGCTTCCAAATCGGTCTTTGCCTCTGTCATATTTTTGCTTAGGAAATCACTTTTTCCTTTGGTGTAGTAGGCATCTGCCGCCTTGGGGTAAAGCTCTGCCTTCAGGGAATTATATTTCGCCAAATCATCATCACTAAATCCAACCATATCAATGGATTCAAAGGTGGTGATGCAGGCTTCATAATCGCCGTCTGTCATCTGCGATACTGCCGTTTCCAGCAATTCCAGATTCGCCTGCTTATTTTCCTCGCTGCGCAGCTGCTTGTTTTCCTTTTGCAGCTTTTCCAGCTCTGTCCGCATTTCCAGAACCTCCTCCGGTGTCATTTTGGTTTTGCCGGAATAATTTTCAACAGCAGTCTGCAATTCCTTGATTTTTGCATCCTTATCCTCATTTAGCGCAGGCACAATCAGCACAAGAATCACCAGAGCTGAAATCACAAGCCCGATGACAAAGGCAATCATGTTGTGCTTTTCCAGAACGCTGCTGCTTCTGTCCTTGCGCTTATAGCCGGGAAGGGGCGGATTGCTGTCTGTTTTTTTCATGCTGACTGCCGCAGAGGCCTTATTTTTGTCTCCCTTTTTCAGAGAGGGAGCAGGCGCATTGCCAATCAGCTGTGCATAATGCAGGGCAAGGGGATTGCGAATATCTCGTTTCAGCACGATTTCATTAAAATGCAGCGCGCGCTTCAGGTTTTTATCCTCAATGCAGCAAAGCGTCATCAGGTTATAGGCATCAATAAAATTCGGGTTATTGTCAATGGATTTTTTCAGCTGAATAATGGCTAAATCATCACTGCCCTGCTTCAGATAGGTAATCGCCTGATTATACATCCGCACTGCGTCATTGCATTTTTCCATTTCTCTGGCGTTTTTCTGCAAATATGCCATATAGCCTGCGGCAGCATTTCCTTCGGGCAGAAGGGAGGAGCTGATAATCCAATGTCTGAGGGCATCCCCGATGCGCCCTGTTTCGCAATAAATCAGACCGAGAAGATTTCTCGCCTGTATGTTATTTTTATCAAAAAGAAGGCTCTGTTCCAGATTTGCCGCTGCACCGGAGAGATCAGTTTCTCCGGCTAAGGTAAGCGCTTCATTATAAAGACGGATGGATGCATTGCGTGCCTTTCGGAACACATACACATCTACGCCGCAATCGGGACAGCGACAGCCCTCAGAAAAATTAAAACCACAATTCGGGCATTTCATGTCATTCTCTCCTTTTGCTTATTCCTGAGTGGGGGGCTGCTTTTTCTCCTTCGCAATATGCTGTAGGATATCCAGAAGATCCTGCATTTCGGATGTATGCAGGGATGCTTCGATCTGGTCGATTTCCAGAATGGGCTGATATCTGCTCAATTCTTCTTTAAAATTAAACACAGGACATTCCTCCGTTTCAAATACTTTTTCTATGTGCTTCAGTTTAGCTGTTTTTACGGTGCTTCAGATAGGTGCGCATGGCTCCGATCATATATAAGGAACCACAGCAAAGAATAATGCCGTTCTGAGGGGTGAGGGTGCGTGCCCTTTCATACGCCGCCTCAATTTCCTTTTCCATCTCCACCGTACCGCTGAAATCGGAAACAGAGCGGGCGAGAGAAAATACATCCAGCCTTCTCTCGCTGTGCGGCTCAGTCAGAATCACCGTCTCCGCAAAGGGAAGAATCTGCTCTGCCATCCGCCGATATTCCTTATCCCCCAAAATACCGAGAATAAGGGTAACCTTTTTTTCCTTGAAATAAACCGAAAGGGAATTTGCCAGCTGCCGAATCCCATCCGCATTATGCGCGCCATCCAGAATGACAAGCGGCGCTTTGCCGCAAAGCTCCATCCTGCCTGCCCAACGGGCATTTTTCAGTCCATTGCGAATTGCTTCTTCGCAAATCGCAAGACCGTTTTTGTTCAGCACAAGGCAGGTCTCCAGAACCGCAAGGCAATTTTCAAGCTGATAGGTGCCGAGCAGAGATAATTCCAGATTTTCCAAGGAAAAGCATTTATTTTTGACAGAAAAAACAGTCCCTTCCAATGTTTGCGAAGCGACCCTGATTTCTGCGTCATTCAAACAATAGAATGGAGCATCCATCCGAGCTGCTGCATCCTTAATGATATTATATACTAATTCCGCTTGGGAATACAACACCACAGGACAATTTTTCTTAATGATGCCGGATTTTTCCATAGCGATTTTTTCAATCGTATCCCCCAGAAAATCCGTATGGTCAATGCTGATGGACATGATGAGCGAAAGTAGGGGATGGGGAACGATATTCGTGGCATCAAATCTGCCGCCAAGCCCGACCTCCAGAATCAGAACATCCACCTGCTTTTCATAAAAATAATGAAACGCCGCACCGGTTGTAATTTCAAAAAGCGTCGGAACAGGCTTGCCTTCTGCCGCCAGCTGTTCGCAGAGCTGCCGCATCAGGGTGATTTCCTTTGCAAAATCATCATCCGAAATTTCCGCACCATTGAGGAGATAGCGTTCATTGTATCGCTCCAGATGGGGGGAGGTATATGCGCCGACGCGATAGCCCGCCTCCTTTAATATGGAAGAAAGCATTGCCACGGCAGAGCCCTTCCCGTTTGTGCCTGCAACATGAATCACAGGAAGCCTTTGCTCCGGATTTCCAAGCAGATCACAGAGGTATTGTATGCGTTCCAGCCCCGGCACAGAACCAAAGCCAACCTCTTCTTCCAAATAATGAATACATTCCTGATAATTCACAGGCTCACCTCCTGAATTTTGTCTATCCTCCATTATAACAAAGCTATGAAATTCTGCAACAGACTTAATAAAATTGAAAAGATTGATAATAACTTTGAAAAAATTCAAAAGGATAATGTATCCTGTCGGATACAGGAGAAGCCGCTGTAAATCAGTTGAAAATGACGAAAAAGTGCTGTATGATATAAAATATTGAATCAGTAGGTATATTTCAAAAAACATCTTTTTGTCTGCGGACAGAAGGCATGATTGAGATTGGAACGGTGAAAGCATGACAATGGTTACGGATTTACTTGCAGTTCTGGGAGAGAATTTTTCTCTGCTTGTGGTTGCCTGTATGGAAATATTGGCGGCGGTGCTGCTGTTAAGCACAGTGGTGTGCCGCAGATGGGGCAAAACAAAACAGTCTGCGCCGCGCAAAACGGATGATATTTTGCTGGCACAGATGAACAGCCAAAAGGACACGGCTTGTCTGGTGCTGCGAAGAAAGGATTTACTGCCGCTTGCGGCAGCCGGAGATATGCCGGCACTGCTTGGCATTTCCATGGAAGCCGTGCAGCAGGATATGATGACGCTTGCCGCTATTTTGCAGGAGAAAGGGGACGGCGGCTCTGTCTGGAAAAAATACCGCGAATGGAACGGAGAAGCAGCTCTCGTTGATAATTTTCAGCTGAAAAACGGCGAATGGGTGCAGCTGACCATCAGCCGCAGTGCAGATGGCTTATATGATTTATTCTGCTTTTGCCGCATCACAAAGCTTTATCGGCAGATTGCAGGCTACGAAAAGCGTCTGGAAAGACTGGAGGAGGAAAGCCGCTCCAAAACAACCTTCCTTTCCCGCATGTCGCATGAAATTCGTACGCCGATGAACGGGATTATCGGTATGCTGACGCTGGCGGAAAATAAGCTGGAGGCGAACAGTCCCGCTATGCAGTACCTTACAAAGGCGGATGAGCTTTCCGATCATTTGCTTGCACTGATTAACGATATTCTGGATATGTCCCGTATCGAGGTTGGCAGGGTTGAGCTGGAGCAGGGCGTGTTCAGCCTGCGTGCGCTGGGCAACCGCCTGTATGATATGTTTGCGAAAAATCTGGACAGTCGCGGCATTCGCTACGAGGTCAATTTTGAAGGCGTTACTGTGGATTATGTCTGTGGGGATGAGCTGCGCGTCAGTCAGGTGATTATCAATTTTCTTTCCAATGCAGTGAAATTCACCTCGGAGGGGGAAATCATCGTTACCTTCCGCCAGATGATGCTGCAAAACGGCGTGGCGGATTTCATGATTCGTGTGCATGATACGGGTATCGGCATGGAGCCGGAATTTATTAACCGTATCTTCCGCCCCTTTGAGCAGGAAACGATTGAAACCTCCCGTCTTTACGGCGGAACAGGCTTGGGCATGGCAATCACCGATCAGCTTGTCAAGCTGATGGGTGGCGAAATCGTAGTAGAAAGCCAACCCCAAAAAGGCTCGGATTTCTCTGTTTTCCTGCACCTGCCGATTGCAGAAAAGCCGGCGGCACTGCCGGCAGAGCAGCAGCAAAGCAAGCCCCTTGCGGCTACGGCGAATGTCTTTGTCGGCAAAAGAATTCTGCTTGCGGAGGATAACGAAATCAATGCCATGATTACGGTTGAGGTGCTGCAGGAAATGGGTGCGGCAATCGATGTTGCAAAAAACGGACAGGCGGCAGTCGATTTGTTTACGGCGCATGCAGAGGGCTATTATGATTTCATTTTGATGGATGTGCAGATGCCTGTAATGGACGGGCGCACGGCAGCAAAAAAGATTCGCGCGCTGAAACGAAAGGATGCAAAAGAGATACTGATTTTTGCGCTGTCTGCCGATGCCTTTGTGGAGGACGAGAGAAGGTCTCTGGAAAGCGGCATGGACGGACATTTTGCGAAGCCGGTTGATTTTCCTGCTTTGCAGAAGAAAATCGGTGAATTTTTGCAGATGAGAAAGCAGGTGGATGGATGGAAAAAAACAAAATGAAAAAAACCTTATGGGGTGCATCGGTTGCGGTTGTGCTGACAACAGGTGCGGCACTTGGCGTATCCGCTTATCAATCCGGTATTGATTTTCACCCCTCTGAAGAAAAAAATACCTTCCGCGCCAATCAGGTGCGGTTTGATGATACAAATGACGCAAAGGGCAGAGACAACACCGCGGAGCAAAATGAAAGTGAATTTCTGGAAAGGGATAGCAATGCGGAGGAAAGCAATCGTCCGCAGGAGCAGAATAATGCGGACTATCAGTTTGAACGGGAGCAGCTGCGGCAGAATTTTTCCGATGCCATTGCCCTGAATACCGGCACAGCGGATGTGTCCGCAATCGGCGGCAGTGCGGACAGCGCAGATACCGTATACGATTTTACGGATGACCGCAGTCAGGCGGATGTCGTTCTCAATGGCGGCGCAGGTGACAGCGGCGGCGGACAGGGGTCGGCAGAGCCGACACAGCCGACAGAACCCACACAGCCGACACAGCCTTCGGACAGCAATAATAACAGCAATAATAGCAGCAGCGGCGGCACAGATACCACAACCCCCACCCCTGACCAGACACCGGTAACACCGGAGCCGATACCGGGCTATGGGGATGCCTCGCTTGACCCCGATACGGATAAAACAGCGCCCGATTCTGGCTTTGTAACGGAAAATAAAGAGTATATGGACGGTGCATTGACGAAGGATGATATCCTAAGGATTACGATTTCTCAGCCGAGCAGGAGTGACGCTGCATTATACAGAGGGAAGAAAAATGTTTCTGCGCAGATCATCTTCAATGCATTGGAAACATATATCATTGATCAGAATTTAGGGCTGCATCGTTGGGAGCAGAAGCATCTGGATAAATACATTCGTATTGATGCGGTACACATTGGCAATACCACATACCGTTTTGATGCATCAAATCAGACCATAGATATCCCTGAGGATGCAGAAGTCATCGGGATTGACATTTCCTATCGCTTTACCCTTAAAAATTCCGACGGAACAGAGACAGCGTGGATTTCCAATCCGGAGGTGACCTATCGTCTGGAGCAGACCCGTTTGCTGGTTTTGAGCGAGGCATTGCAGGATAAGGGGCAGAAGATTGATGCAAGCACCGTGCTGAATCGCTATTCCAACCTTGCAAGTGACAAAACCAATCCGCCGATTGGCACAAAGGTAGACCTTTATTATTATCAGCGCGGTCTGCTTGGGGAGGACAGATTGGAAACCCTTTTCCCCGGCTGGCGTGAAAATGGCGAGCCGGTTCCATGGGAATACCCTGTAACAGCAGGGCGGCATGTATTGGAGCCTGCGGCGCGTCTTTCTCTGGATTCCTCCTATGTGGTTTCTGTCAAGCCTCGTTGGATAGATGTCCAATCGATAAAATATACCCGACAATCCGCAGAATCCGGACAGAAGCTGACCTTTATGCAGACCCTGACCGATTATACAGGGGAGTATGCCCCTGTGCTTGCAGTGCCGAAATATGTGCAGGCTGTGGATTTTGCGGCGAATAATCATCTGAAGGCAGTGGAATATCTCAGGCTTTCGGATACCGTGCGCTATGTCAATACCAATCAGGTCAATCTGCGCGTCGATAAGGGCTATCAGCTTTCGGGAGAAAATCCTGTCTTTGCTGTTACGGCAGATGGCATTCTGACAAATGCCGCAGGCACGGAATATATAGGGATTCCCTATAGCACAACAAAGCTGACAATTCCCAATAATATCGAAAGGGTGACGTTGCCAAGGAATACACAGCTTCGTCAGCTTGTGCTTGAAGCAGAGGATGCGGCAAATCTGCCGAAAATTGATTACGGCGGCATGAAAAGCGGCACAATTATCGTACCCGATGCGGTTTTGCTTGAGTTTATTTCCGCAAACAAGGCGGCATTGGCGGGAATGGATATTGCCGTGCGCTCTGTCGGGCAAATTATCAAGGAGGATGCAGTGCTTTCCAAGGATGAAAAAACACTGCAAAACGTGTTCAGCATCAACAGGATTTATACCGTACCGAAAAGCGTAACGAAAATTGCCGCTTACGCCTTTGAAGCTGCGCCAAATACAACAAGGGTCGTTCTTCCGAACAATGCGGTTGTTCTGGAGGAAAATGCTTTTGCGAACAGCAGCGTGGATACTGTTCTGTGCAGAACAGAGGCGCAGGCAGATGAAATCAATCAACAGCTTGCCGATTGGAGCTTATCCGAAGCCATTCATGCGATTGCACTGCAAACGAGCAAAGAGGGCAACACCTACTATATTAACGGCAACGAAGGTGTTCTGCTCTATGGCGGCAGCAATACCACAGAATACAGCGGTCTGGAAACGGCGCAAAACGGCGAAATTGTAAAAATCACGGAAATTGCGGACGGTGCATTTGAAAATAACCAATCTCTGCAATGGGCAATGCTGGAGCAGAATGTGGCGAAAATCGGCGCAAGGGCATTTTATAACTGTGCCGCATTGGAGGGTGTTTTCATTCAGACAGAGGACAGCATCACCATCGGAGATCAGGCGTTTGATAAATGTCCTTCCCTGTATTTCGTTGCATCCAATGCGAAAAAAGGAGATGTCGGCGATTACGTTATTGATATTTGCAATAAAAGCAGCGGCGGCATCAATCTGACGCAGCTTTTTGTAACCAATCAGTGTGAAAAGGATAGCTATTCTGAGCAGTGGCTTTATTTTGATGGCAGCATCGGGCATACGCTTGCCGTATATGACATCGGCAGTACAAAAATGCTGTATGCTCTGGATGCAGATGAGATTCCCGATATCGCAATCCGTTCCGGCAAAACGCTTACAGGCAAAATCACATTACCGAAAGAAACACTTGAGCTTTATTCGCAGGCAATGTTCGGCACGGAGGGTGCCTATACGCTGAATTGGGATACTTTGCCGCGCTTGCAGTATATTGATGATTATGTATTTGCCGATACAGGTCTGGAAGGCTCTGTCGCAACAGGGGCGATTTCGTTCGGGAAGCATGCCTTCTGTGCCTGCAATATCACAGACCTGACCTGTACGCAGGAGGTAAGCGAAATAGATGAGCTGGCATTTGCCGAATGTAAGAAGCTTACCCGTATCAATCTGGAGAACGGCTTTCATTATGACAGTATGCTGCATACCGATGCGTTCTATGGCTGTAAGCAGCTGAAGCGGGTGGAAATCAACAGCTCTGCTGTGCCGAAGCTTACCTTGTTCAATAAGGGGATTCCCTTTACCTTCAATTCTGATTGGACGAATGAGGAGGAAGCGGCATATATCCTGTTTCCCAAAAAATATGCACAGGACGAAAGCATTGTACAGGATTTTGTGAAGAAATGGCGTTATGCAATGCTTGGCTATATGGTCATTGGAAACAGTCAGCCGTATGATTTGCTGTATGAGGATATCTTCCTGAAGGAGCTGCCGTTTGATATCGCAATGGAAGATCGTTACAAAATGGCAGATGCTATCATAAAGG
>ERZ834798.2391-NODE-2391-length-13748-cov-4.695392_pt1 | contig 13748 bp, 7 predicted proteins | sample MGYA00519689_ERZ834798 | MGnify/ENA primary metagenome ERZ834798 (study PRJEB31850, sample SAMEA3708761) | human gut metagenome | biome: human gut; feature: human-associated habitat; material: faeces | place: China | collected 2014 ...
CTAACAGACGGTCGGGGTCTATTCCCAGCAGATAACGGATATCCATATCCTCTGCATGTTTGAAAGGGCTGGCGGTGAGCCGCACATCCCTAACCGGAAAACTTTCTACTTTTGTGGGCAACTGAGCATGCAAAGCTACTGAAGCTATGGCAAAAGCGGAAGTGGACAAAATGATTTTAAGTAAATTCATAATTAGGGGTTTATTTCAAAGTCTTATTTCCTTGCAAAATTAATGGAATAAATGAAAACAATCTTTTACTCCTTAAAAAAATCCTATTGAACAACCTATGATTAAACAAAGAGCATCCGATGGAACTATTTTGTGAAAATCCAAAGTAAATTCCACCGGATGAAATAACCTGATTATTTAGAATATCCCGGATTCTGTTTCAGATTGCTATTGGTCAACAATACTTTATTTGGAATAGGATACAGATTTTTGGTTTCATCACTCTTATCATGAGAGAACCAAGCTTTCGTGGTGAAGATTCCAAAACGAATCATATCCTGACGGCGGCGTCCTTCCTGACAAAACTCCCAACCTAACTCATCAAGGAAACGACCATATTTAATATCCGCTCCACCATCATGTTCTGCCTTATAACTATCTCTTCGGCCATAATCATATACACTTCCTCCCATCAATTCTGCATCTGTAACTTGCGCTTTTTCAGGCTCATTCTTAAAGGCACGTTCACGTACCTGAGTCACCAAAGCACCTGCTCCCGATTTGCCCAAACGCATCAATGACTCCGCTTTCATCATCAATACATCCGCATAACGTAACAACGGCCAGTCATTACTCAAGCGGTTTGTTATACCGGTGGCATATTCAAACTTACCCCAACGGAAACCATCATCCACATCCGACTGGTCAATAGAAGGGACATCTACCGTATAAATCAATGGCTTTCCATCAATACTACGCTTCAAGATTTCACCGGAATAGGTATATTGCTGGCCTTGAATATAGTTAGCCTCCAAACGTGCGTCATCCTTATCAAAAGAATTAATAAACTGAGGCACTGCACACACACCACCCCAAGGACGTGCAGTCAACTGATAAGTTTCCTGGTTTTCAGGTGCTAAAGTGTACATGTGGAAATCAAAATCATTCCATCCCGTCACATAAATTTCATCAAACGGCAATGCAAAGATTATTTCTTTGGAATTCTCATTATGCGTTACAAAAACATCCTTCTGATTATTTTCCAATGCATATTCTCCGGACTTCTCGGCATAATTAATCACGATATCACACTCGTCGATACATTTCTGCCACTGAGCAGTACCCGACCAGACTTCAGCATTCAAATATATTTTAGCCAGCAATGCATGGGCCGCCCACTTATTGAAACGTCCATAATAATAACCTCTCGGCGTTTCGGACAACAAATCCATATTCTCTGTTATTTCTTTCACAATAAAGTCAAAGACCTCTTTGCGAGTAGACTGTTGCGGTAATGAAGTATCTTTAAAGTCTGTCACAATGGGCACATTACCATACAAATCAATCAAAATATAATAATAGGAAGCCCTCAGTACTTTCAATTCGGCAATCAACTTTTCTTTCGTTTCTCCATCCACACTGATCACACCTTCTTCTATCTGAGATAAAATACGGTTACAGGTATTCACACCATTGTACGTGCGTTCCCATCCTTGAAGTACACCGTCATCCTCGGTAGTCCAAGTATGCTGATGCCATCTTTTATAGATATAACCGTCTACCCATCCAATACCATCGCGAGCGGGAAGAACATCCTGATCCGCACATAATTCCTGTGCACGAACCACTCCGTTCCATTGCAATAACGTTTCGCGCCAAGGTATATAAGCGGCATTTACCAGATAACTGACATCTTCCTCCGTTTTCGGCACGTAATCCTCAGACACTACCTGCCCATAACTCTCATGCAGTAAATCAGTACAAGCTGTATTTCCCAACAATGCGGCTGTCATCAGTCCCATTGTCCATAATTTTATATTTGTTTTCATCTTCAATTCCTTTTTAGTTCATTAAAATTTCACATTAACGCCGAAAGTAAATGAGCGAACACTCGGATATCTGTCACGTGTATCATATCCCGGAGTCAAGCCGTCTGTTGATACTTCCGGATCAATACCTTTATATCCGGTTATAGTCAAAGCATTCAATACCGAACCATAGACACGGAGTGACTTTATATATTTACCTACCTGACCGAAACTATATCCCAAGGTTATATTGTCAATCTTCCAGTAGTCACCATCTTCTACATAATAGCTGTTGAATTCCGGTTCCACTTCCGGGCTCAACGTATGCTTGCCAAACACCAAGTCATTCACAGATTTCAAACGATTTTCAAAACGGCTGTTCTTTACATTCTCGTAATTCATACGTCCACCATTGATTATCTGGAAGCCAAACGCGCCACGCATAGTCACATTCAAGTCGAAGTTTTTATAACGAAGAGTATTGTTCCATCCTGCATACCATTTAGGAAGACCGTTACCAATCACATGTTTATCTTCAGGAGCATGAGTAAAGTCCTTATAGTTCACCAGCTCACCATTCCTGTCTTCATAGATCCAACGCCCTTCACTGTCTACATCCACTACTTTAAAACCATAGAAATTACCGATACTTTCACCCACCTGTACTCTGTGAGAATCGGCTACCTGACCGGAGTATTCCACCGTACCCGTATTAAAATAGTCGTAATCCGACTTAAAGATACTGCCAGACAAACTGATTAGCTTATTAGAATTCAAAGAGAATGTTCCGGTAGTGCTCCATTCAAAATCTTTATTCTGAACAGGAACCACAGTCACCAACACTTCCACACCACGATTTCTCATTGTACCCCCATTGGCCATTGTCTTATTATACAAGTTCGGAGGAGTCGGTACTCCATATTCGTATATCAAACCATCCACATCACGGTTATAATAATCAATAGAACCGGACAAACGGCCACCCCATGAAACGAAGTCCAAACCAATATTAGTTTCTTTCTTTTCCTCCCATTTCAAATCAGGATTCGGGTTGGATGCCGGAACGATGGTCTGTATCCAATTTCCATTTACAAAAGCATACGATCCATATTTCAACATAGCCACACCCAGGAAAGGATCTTTAGGCTGTGAACCTGTCACACCATATCCCACACGAAGTTTCAAGTCATCAAAAATCTTCTGATTCTTCATAAATGCTTCTTCGGTAATTCTCCATCCTACAGATACGGACGGGAAAAGTCCCCATGCATTATCAGTACCCCATAACTGACTGGCTCCTTCATAACGAAGGGCTCCCATCAACAAATAACGATTCTTGAATGAATAGGTGGCACGACCGAAAAAGCCGATCAAATTTGTAGGAGTTTTCTTTGAGCCGATGTTCGCTTTACCGTCTTTCAAAGCAGAACCGATGCCAATATTATGCCATCCGCCAAAATAATCATCCTGAAAACCATAGTTATCAATCCAAAGTTCTTCAAAATCTGTTTCATTGTAACTATAACCACCCAAGACACTGAATTTATGCGCACCGATTTCTTTGTTATATTGTGCAGTAAGTTCCATCAACTTCTCCATCTTGGTATAAGCACCTACCGAAGACCAACCTGCCAATCCATCACGCAAAGCAGAAATATGGCTCAAAGTCTCGCCGTAGCCACGGTTCATATTGTCACGAATATAAGAGAATACGGCAGAAAGAGTCAAATCTTTGATAGGATTATAAACAATATTTCCATTGTAACGCAACTGAGTCTTTTTTACATTTCCTTCAGCCTCATACAACAAAGCCAACGGATTCTCATATTCGAATTTGCTCACATTCTCATTCCATGTACCATCCTCATTTCTTACCGGATCAGTCGGGTTTCTACGAGTTGCCTGACCATATACCCAACCTCTGAAGCTACCCCCACTAGTTGTAGATTCCATTTGATTTTTCTTACCAAACAAACCGAATTTCAATTTCAACTTATCATCAAACATACGGTGAGTCACCTCAATACGTCCTTGAAAACTTTCGAAATCTGATTTTTTCATGATCCCTTGACGAGAAGCATAGTTCAAATTGGCAATATAATTAGTCTTTGAGTTACCACCCATCAATGACAAGTTGTGAACGTGGCTGATCGGCGTACGGCTAATCTCATCAATCCAGTCCGTATCAGCCCCATGATCCTGGTCGGGATAAAGGGTACGGAACTCATCCGCATTCAACATATCCAATTTCTTGGCAATAAGAGAAGTACTGACGTAACCATTATACTCCACCTGGTTGATATCCACTCCTTTAGCCTGTTTGGTAGTAATCAAAATCACACCATTCGTACCGCGCGTACCATAGATAGCGGCAGCAGAACCGTCCTTCAGCACATCCACACTCTCCACATCTTCCGGAGCCACAGTACCGAGTTCGCCCGGAATTCCATCAATCAACACCAAGGGGGCTGTATTGGCTCCACCAATGGTATTTGTACCACGAAGACGTATCTGAGTACTTCCCGTCGGGTCACCATTAGGATTTGTGATAGCCAGACCGGCTACTTTTCCTTGAATCAGCTGTCCCACATCCTTCACGGCTCCTTTTACAAAGTTATCGGCTTTCACACTAGCTACAGAACTGGTTACATCCCCTTTACGCTGTGTACCGTAACCAATCACCACCACTTCGTCCAAGGTCTTGGTATCCTCTTTTAAAATAATCTCTAATGATTTTTTTCCTGCTGTCGGAACTTCCTGAGTGACATAACCAATATAAGAAATAACCAATACACTCTTTGTAGGAACATCCAACATAAAGTTTCCATCAAAATCCGTAATCGTTCCCATGGTATTATTGCCTTTTACGACAACACTGGCTCCTATGACAGGCTCGCCGGAAGAATCCTTCACCTTACCCGTCACTTTTTGCTGGGCTAAGGCTGTTAATGAAAAGCTTAACAGAGTAAGCAACAAAAACAAATGTTTCATTCTATATTAAATTTAAAGTTATACATACCTTTACTGCGGGAATGAATGAAGAAGATGTGTTTTTCTCCCCGTAAAAGGTTGTGGCAAAAGAATGAAATAGGAAATAGAAATACAGGTGAAGAACCATGCTAACAGGGGATACAAATGGCTCTAGCTATAACTTGACGCATTTGTACCCCCTATTTGCAACAATTAAAGGACGGGAAGATGTTTATTCTTCGTGTTGTGATTTCTGGAACTCACTGGGAGTCATTCCAAATTCCTCTTTAAAGCAAGTGGTGAAATACTTCCGATTAAAATACCCCAACGTAGCGGCAACCTCTGTTACACTTTTGTCTTTATCTTCCAACATGTGTCTGGCATGCTTCATCTTGATGTTCCGGATAAAATCCAATGGAGTTCGACCTGTTATGGCTTTCAATTTACGGGTCAAAGTAGAACGGGACATATTCATGGCATCAGCTAGAGCTGTCACATCAAAATCAGGCTCAGTAAGGTTATCTTCCACGGCTTTTACCGCTTTCTCCAATAGAAGTTTGTCCAGTTGTACAAACTCAGGTTCAGGCAAATTCACCTTACTATCCAAATAAATACGCATTTTAATCATCTCCTTGCTGTCCGCCCACATTTCATTATTCTTACGGTCCACGCGCTTCAGATAAAGATACAGACTATAACCGGATACACCCATCACTATCAATACATAGAACAAATACGCCCACCAAGTTTCATAAAAAGCAGGAAGGCGTCGGATAGTCAGTTCAGTTACCTCTTTACTCCAAAGACCATTTTCATCCGTCGCTTTCACCTGAAAAGTATAAGTGCCCTTACTCAGATGATTATAAAAAGCCGAGTTTTTTCCACCTTCCACATATACCCACGCTTTGTCCACTCCTATCAACCGATAAGCATAGCGTATCTTTGAAGCATAACGGTGGTTAAGAGAAGAAAAACTAATTTCCAAATTCTGATCATCGGGATGCAATTCTATCCGGTTAATGGAATTGCTACTCTTTCTATCTCCGAATATCAATGATTCTCCTTGCAACTTTATATCAGTTATCTTGGTCTTCACTGCACTAGCCTTTCTTTCCAACCCGTTTGATGGAGTAACCATGCAAATACCCGGAATGCCGCCCCAATAAATATTGCCATCTTTTGCTTGACAAACAGCAGTGGGAAGAAAGCGATGCAACAAGATAGAACCATCCGTGGTAAGATAGGTGCGGAACGAACCGTTACGAGGATTAAATTCTATCAGTTTCTGGTTCGTATCAATCCAAATATGATTATATGCATCAGCCACTATCTGGTTCACCTGATTACCATTCATGCCGCAGGCCCCATTATAACAAAGCAACTTATTCTCTGAAGGGTCATAAGAGTAGACCCCTCCGTCACAAGTTCCCAACCACAAAATCCCATCAGGAGCGATAGACAGACAGGAGAAGTTCTTTTCTAATTTAAAAGAACGCAGTTTTTCATCTGCCGTTGTCTGAAACAAACCGTTGTCCTGAGTACAAATCCATATCAGTCCTTCCTTATTTTCGACTATCCCCATCACATGACCCACATCCGGATAAACCCGTTTGACTCTTTTCTGACGAACATCATAGCTACAAAGTCCTTTGCTCAAGCCTATCCACAAGATTCCATGCGAGTCTTCATATAATTTTGTCACTGTAGCATTCTGTTCCACCTGTCCGTTCAAGTCGATAACATCTTTCAGATGCATCTCCATTCCCTGACGAGCCATGCCATAGACCCATCTATTCAAATCCTTCGCCACCCAGACCCCGTTATTGATGCGTGCTCTCGTCATCTCTCGTCCATTATTCAAAGGCAAAGAAGCAAGTGCGGGAAAATCCGAATAGATTTTCACTTTATCCTGTTTCAAGTCATACAGTGCAAGACCAGTTCGTTCCTGCATCATCCACATCATGCCATCTCCATCATCACACAAAGCCATTATGGCCGGACTGCGGTTTACCCTGTCCGCCAAAGCGGGCAAAGCATAATCTTTGGTTATATTATCCATCAGATGTAGGATGAAACTAGGACGGTCAAAAGCTGATACCCACAAACATTCCTTTCCTTTCAAGACCTCTACCAGCATGTGGTTGACAGGCAAAAGTCCTGCCGGAAATTTCAACTGCTTCAACGTCCGGTCCGGTTGAATTTGCAAAGCCATGAAATCGTGGCCGGTAGTCAACCAGATATATCCCAGTTTATCATCCTGTGCCAGACTGAGGATGAGTCCGTCCTCCTCACCGGCCGCATTGACCGGTATTTCAGAGTATACAAACATGGAATCCCCTGGGGCCGAAGGATCGAAACGTACCACGCCATCCCCCCAGGTAGCCAACCAAAAATAATCCTGTTCATTATCCTGAACCATCACCGTAGGATTTCGACTTCTCATCTTATCGGGATAAGGGATAAACTCATCTTTTTCTTTGTCCAGATGATATACCCGACCATTCCACACAGAAATAATAATTTCATGGTTGCGACTCTCACAAAATCCGGAGATGGAGGCTCCTCCGTGTTCATTCCGGATAGGATATTCTTTAACCAACTGCCCGTTGGTATCATATTTAGCCAATACAGAGCGATACCCCAGCCACATAGAGCCGTCACTGGTAGCATAAAGATACATCACTGGAATATTCTTCAGACGCTTCGGATCTATAGGATGTACACTGTAATCCGATTTATTAAGAATATATGCCCCTTTGTCTGTACCGAACCATATATTTCCTTTCTTATCCTCAGCGATACATTCTACCAAGTTGTCCTCTAATAGCCCCGGAGTATCAATGTCCGAACGAAACACCTTTACATGATAGCCGTCGTCACGACATAATCCGTTCACCGTGCCATACCACATATATCCTTCACTGTCTCTGAAAACACGATGAATAGCATTTACCGGCAACTGGTCAATGGTAGGAATATCTGTAATAGTTATGTTCTGAGAACACACCAAGAAAGAGAGAAAAGATAGTATAAAGGTCAATATATATTTCATTGTGCTTTCTATTAGAATCATAGACCGCCACAAAATTATAAAAAAGAAATCGGATACTCTAGTAATTTTTAAAATTTGCTAAAGTATCCGATAACTGTTCTATCTGCAAGTTTCCTACTTTTGGAATCTTCTCCTTACATCTGTGTTTTATTTTTCTTCTGTAGCACCTTCATTTTAATAACCGAAACCGGTTGTTTTTACATATACCTTATAATCTTTAATCATGCCTGGAGCTCCTTGTTCCGCACGCGGCAGGATACGAAAACCAGTCACGTTATATTCCTTGCCGAGATCTATCACCACCTGATGGGGATAAGCTGTATTGTCCACCGTCTGCCAGAAAGTACTTTCCTGCAGGTCATAGATCTTATCGGCTGTGCGGTTGCCGCTACGGGTCTCCTCGCTGTCGGCATAAATAATCTTCCAGTTTTCACGAGAGATTTTCTGTCCTTTCTCATCCAACACGTCAAACTCCGCAATAGCAGCAATATTGGTATTATCAAAGGAAGCCAAGCCTTCCAGACAGAAGTAACGTCCTTTCGTAGCAGGTACTTTCACTTCCTGCCAACCGTTACCTGGTTTGAAAGTACCGGCAGCTACCGGTGTTTCCTTCTCCAGTTTAATGGTTTGCCCCTGTTTACGATGCGTTTCTGGAACAGCTACGCGAAGCATATCCAAGATAGGTTTGTCCAATCCGACGATGGTCGCCTCTTTCGGACCTTTCAAGTCAAGAACAATGATTTCGTTCACTCCTTTTTTCAGCCAGCACCCCGGCATGAACAGAGTCTGCTGAGGACCGATCTCCCAGAAACGTCCCATGGCACGGCCATTCACCCATACCATACCTTTACTCCAGTTCATCATATTCAAGAATGTATCCCCTAACTCATTGAGGTTAAACGTCGACCGGTAATAAGCCGGTTGATTGCCAGCATTCTCCTGTTGTTTATACTGCTTATCACGGGCAAAACTATAATCTACCGGAATAGTATATACCTGCCAGTCCTTCACCAGTTCAACTCCTTTATCAGATTGCAGTTCTACTTTCTCGGTAATACCTTTCCAGTCATAAATACCTTTGCCGAAATTCATTCTTCCCATTGCTTCCACCAGAATATCCAGTCGGTCACCTTCTTTCAGTCGTGGTAACTTTACTACACCTTCCCCCTTCAAACGGCTCAGAGTAGCGAGTTTCTTACCATTCAAAAAGACTTGTGCCCAGTCATGAGCTTCTGTGATCAGTAATGTCTGTTCTTTATCAGAAGCGGATAATGAAGTCCGATACAGAATACTACCCCATCCCTGATCAAAAGCTTCCATTGTCCGGATATCCTCACTCTCTTTGGGGTGAGGCAGATTATCAAACAAGACTGCCACTTCAGTCATTTTAATAGCAGGAATAGCTATAGTCGGTATCGAATCCGGAATTTCCGGCAAGGTTTCACCTTCCGGCAGGTAGTTACCAAGCAGATTCCGTACTTCCAGATATTTAGGAGTCACTTTACCGGATTCATTGATAGGAGCATCATAATCATACGATGTGCAAGTCGGTGAAAAGTTCGGGAAATTCGCGCCTCCCCAATGCCCGAAACTAGTCCCTCCATGAGTCATATACAAGCTGAAAGAAATATTGCGGTCCAGCATTTCCTTCATACCTTTTACCAATTCTTCGGCACTTCTTGTTTCATGCTTGGCTCCCCAATGGTCAAACCATCCGGACCAAAATTCACTGCACATTAATGGAGTGTCCGGCCGTAGTTCTTTCAACCGTTTAAACTGCTCATCGATGTTAGCACCCGTACCGAAATTAATAGTCCACAGCAAATCATCCAGTGCATTATTCTCAAAATTCGAGTTCCAGTCACACTGGAATAAAGGAACACCTGTAAAACCGGCTTGTTTTACCATGTCACGGATTTCGGATATATACGGCTTATCGATTCCAAATGCTCCATACTCATTCTCCACCTGTACCATAATGATATTCCCTCCTTTACTAATCTGAAGATCAGCCAGCTGTTTGCCCACTTCGTTCAAAAAGAGTTTCACACGTTCCATGTAGTATGGGTCTTGCTCGCGAAGTTTGATATCCTTCTTCTTCAGCAGCCACCAAGGCAAGCCGCCCATTTCCCATTCCGCACAGACATAAGGGCCGGGACGCACTATGACATACATCCCATTCTCTTGAGCCAAACGGCAAAACGCAGCTATATCTTTCTGTCCGGCAAAATCATACCTTCCTTCTTCCGGTTCATGAAAATTCCAGAACACATACAAGCAAATCGTATTCATACCCAGTGCCTTGCACATTTTAATACGATGTTCCCAATATTCTTTCGGGATACGCGGATAATGAATCTCTGCCGCTTTTACAACAAACGGTTTTCCATTCAGCAAGAAAGTATTCTTCCCCACTTCAAATGTGCCCTCCGAAGATTGAGAGCATGAGCTGCCAAGAACAGCCACTACTAAAATAAGTAAATACAATAAAGGTTTCTTCATTTTCTATCTATTGTTTTCATGATATATCTCATACTTAATAAAGAGAATTCACTATCGGCTAATGTTTCCATTCAACCGACAGCGAATTTGAAAATAATCCAAGTGTTCCTAAAAACTAAAATAATACCTATTGAAAACTGAGAAATGGAGCTTTGTGAAAAGCCCCATTTTTTTTTGCTCTTATTTTTTAAGCTCCTTCCTTATTTGTATCTTTGAGCCGTACTAAAATAAATAACATTATGTTTTCTGGAATCGTAGAAGAGTACGCTACTTTGGTAGCACTGGTGAAAGACCAGGAGAATATACACTTTACATTTAAGTGTTCGTTTGTGAATGAGTTGAAAATCGACCAGAGTATTTCTCACAATGGTGTGTGTCTGACAGTGGTGACTCTGACAGATGATACGTATACGGTGACTGCCATGAAAGAAACATTGGAACGCTCTAATCTCGGTCTGCTGAAAGTGGGGGATAAGGTGAATGTTGAACGTAGCATGATGATGAATGGCCGACTGGACGGACATATTGTTCAGGGACATGTAGACCAGACTGCTACTTGTATTGATGTTAAGGATGCGGAAGGTAGTTGGTATTTTACCTTCCAATATGCGTTTGATAAGGAAATGGCGAAACGTGGATATATTACGGTGGATAAAGGTTCGGTGACTGTGAACGGTGTTAGCCTGACGGTATGTAATCCGACCGATGATACTTTCCAGGTAGCTATCATTCCTTATACGTATGAGCATACAAACTTCCATACGTTTGAGATTGGCAGTGTGGTAAATATTGAATTCGATATTATCGGTAAGTATATCAGTCGGATGATTCAGTATAAATAGTTGGCTGTCGCGAAAGCGAATTTCAATCGTAAATTGTAAATCATAAAATCGCAATCTTATGGATTTTCTTCAATTGGTACAGGCTCGTCAAAGCGACCGTTCGTATGATAAGCAGCGTCCGGTGGAGCCGGAAAAGTTGGAACGGATACTTGAAGCTGCTCGTTTGGCGCCTTCGGCCTGTAATGCGCAGCCTTGGAGGTTTGTAGTCATCACGGATAAGGAACTGGCTCAAAAAGCGGGGAAAGCTGCTGCTGGTTTGGGGATGAATAAGTTTGCTAAAGATGCTCCCGTGCATATTCTGGTGGTAGAGGAATCTGCTAATATTACCTCTCTGCTTGGTGGAAAGGTGAAAGGCAAGCATTTTCCATTGATCGACATTGGAATAGTTGCTGCTCATATTGCTTTGGCGGCTGAAGCCGAAGGACTGGGCTCTTGTATTCTGGGTTGGTTTGATGAAAAAGAAATGAAACAGCTTGCCGGTATCCCTGCTTCCAAACGTTTATTGCTGGATATTGTCATTGGCTATCCGGCAAAGGAAAAACGCAAAAAGATGAGGAAGCCGAAAGAAAAGGTGGTTTCATACAACCGTTATTGATTGAAAAATAATTATATTCTTAGTTCTTTAGGATAAGCATATAACCGAAAGCATCGTTGGTTTTAAAGGAAGAGTCCGTTCCTTTTAAACCAACGATGCTTTCCTTTTAAAGGAACGGACTGTTTGTTTAAAACCAAAAGTGTTTCTTCTAAAGTGTTGATATATAACTTATTATTAATGCCGCTGAATAAGCGGCATTAATAATGTAGTATTTATTTCTTTTTTGACAAATCCTTCAGCAAATAGTCTACTGCCGCTTTCAGTTGGGCGTCTTCTCCTTTCAGGCTGGCTTCGGACTTATTATAGATAAGAATATCAGGTTGTAAAGTCTGATTTTCGAGATCGTTGCACTGCTTGCTTCCTTTTCCTTATAAATCTTTCAGTAATACTTTACTTGCTTTTTTATAGTATTCTTCTCTGGATTCGGTCAGCACTTTCCATTCGTCGTTGAATTCTTCGTCTTTGTCAATTTTGAAATTCTCGGAACCGTATGTATCCAAACGATCCAGCAAGATGGCTACATTCAATTGATTGATATCCATTGACGGTTGATAGCCGATCTCTTCGCTTTTTTCGTCGGTGACTACCTCGTGAATCAATTCTATTTCCTGCAACTGATAAAGTACCTGGTTGGTTAGCCGGATGGGAATCTGATGCTCTTCCGAGATTTTTGCAGCCGTATAGGGTGGCTTGTTTTTCTCAAACCGTTTGGCTATGAGCGACATAATCAGGATGGATATAAAGTCCCGGTATCGTCTGCTGATATTCCGGGTATCCTGGTCAAAACTAAAACTACGGATATTTTGCCCGGCATACGTCAATTCGGCTCCGAATAAACAGATTGTCCAAGATATTTGCAACCAAAGCAGAAATAAAGGAAGTGCGGCAAAACTACCGTAAATGGCGTTGTACTTTGACACCCACAACTGGCTGTTGATATACAGGAACTGAAAAGCTTGATAAGCAGACCCCGCCAGAATACCTGCAATGAGCGCGTGTTTGAATTTTACTTTTGTATTCGGCATGAAGATATACAGCCCTGTGAACATCAGCCATGTCAGGACGAAAGGGATAAGCCGTATCATGAATTTCATAATAGGAGCAAGCAGGACGAAATCATCCATCTGTTTGAGAATGGTGCTCATAAACAGAGAAAGTCCTCCGGACACTACGATTAGAATCGGCATCAATAGGAACATAGAGAAGTAATCCGTAATCTTGCGATACATGGACCGTGCTTTTTTCACTTCCCAAATACGGTTGAAGGTGATTTCAATATTGCTGACCAGATTGATAACCGTCCATAACAACATGACCAAACCAACTCCAATGAAAATACCTCCTTTGGTTTGTGAAAGATAGGAGTTGACAAATGAGAGAATGGCCTCTGTTGTTTCTATATTTCCTCCGAAACCATTGCGGAACTGATGTTCCATCAGGTTGTCGAATCCAAAACCGCGTGCCACGGCAAACAGGATGGCAAGTATCGGTACAATGGCGAGCAATGTGCTATATGTCAGTGCGGAAGCTTTATTAGCCATCCGGTCTTTGGTAAACCGGTTGATACAAAGATAGATGGTCTTTATAATATTGTAGAGTGAGAACTTGGTTCGGGTCACTTCATCTTCCGTAATGCGCCAGATGTCATACGTAAGAAACTTCCATATATCGGTGATTTTCTTCTTCATAGTTCAACGGATAATTAAAAGAAAAAGCAGTCAGCCTATAAGCCGAGTTCTGTACCTTATATAAAACAAGGTGCCTGTCATTTATCTGAGTGGCGTGTCACCACGACACTTTAGCGGTCTAC
>ERZ834798.2394-NODE-2394-length-13737-cov-5.018126_pt1 | contig 13737 bp, 17 predicted proteins | sample MGYA00519689_ERZ834798 | MGnify/ENA primary metagenome ERZ834798 (study PRJEB31850, sample SAMEA3708761) | human gut metagenome | biome: human gut; feature: human-associated habitat; material: faeces | place: China | collected 2014 ...
TCTCATGTCCGTCCCACACGGACACTTCCCCTAATTTGTCCGTCACACACGGACACTCACAGACACAGATGTCCTCTGTACGCGAACAACGGACAAAATATTAGTGCAATATACACAACTATTAAAGGAAATATATCCAATAATTGTGCATATTGCACTATGAAAATCAGTTATTTTGGAACATTATGTTCTTGTGTCCGTGTATGGGAAACACATACAGGGGTGATGTTTTCGAACATGTGTTCTATTATAATGTTATGTCAGTTGTGACATAGCTTATATTTATATTAATGGTAGTTAATGTTGGAGTTTTAACACCTACATAAATTTTACCATCATTAATACTTATTTTTGTGATTTCATTGTCACCATTAACATCGAACCACCGGATAGCTAAAAAATTATCCTCAAAATTACCGTTTAACGTTTTGAAACCCCCAGCAACGCTCGTGTCCTCTAAATGCAGTGTTCTATACGTCAAGTGATATTTAAATGGCTTGTCGATGTAATGGTTTATGTTTTGTATACACCCTTTAGCGATAAAGCACCAGTAAAATGTTGATTTAGTGCTTATGCCACCGGTTTGCTGATATCCAATTAATCGAATGAATCCGGTATAATCAGATATAGCTTTAAAGCTAAAAATATACACATCATCACATGGTGATGTTACAAAACTATTTTTATATCCGTACAATTTAGCTCTGGTGCTATCATCACCTAATGCAGGGTACATAAAGTTGGGGTCATCAAATTTTACTTTGCATACGCAAGTATAGATTTCACCTTTTGTTAATTTCTCGTTAAGATACAATCTAGCAATATCATTACTCTGATTAACTGTGCTATTGTTATTAGATGTAATAACATCTATAACGTTTGTCATGCTCATGGGAAATCGAATAGCCAAAACACACTGATTGAAATAACTATTATCATACCAATCATATCTAGCTCCCGTATCATCTCTTACTTCAAACACACTATAAACGTTATCTGTGTGTTCACCAGAATATACAGCGGTATGTTCAATTCTCATAAATCTTTTTTCGTCAGTGCTTGATCCTAGATTATAGCATAAAATATCACCTGCTATGCAGTCTGATATATTTTTAGGAACAAAAGCAAAACCTTTGCTTATGGCGTATGGGGCTAATTGGTGTGACCACCACTCGTTATCTGGATTGCTCATTTTATCTAGCAAATAACTGTCATGATAAAATCCATCAATATACTTGTTGTATGAGGTGTTGAATTTAGAATTTTCATATTTTAATCCAAAAATAACTGCACATGCAAACTGCGAACAAGTCATACCCCAACTGCCATTATCATTTTTAAGTGGTGTTCCAAAAATACTTGAGTGTGTGTGTAAATAATTAATGTTTTTACCCACGTAACTGTACGCAACATCCCATATCCCTCTAGGCACTCCTGATTGCATGGAGCTTATCGCTGTAGGTATTTTTTGAATTAATGAGCGATAATCAGCGATTTTGTTGTTATTAAGTTTAAATGTTGTATATCCATCATTTTTATTATTTGAACTATCAACAATGTCAAAAATAGCAGATAATCCGGTGTCTGTAAAATCGTTGTTTACTTTTTCATACACTGTGTTATTGTTGTTGAGGTTTTCATTCACTATTGCAGTGCTATCCTGTAACACGCTCAGAATTTTAGGTATATTTTCCCAAAACAAACCTTTATTAATTAAATCATCAATTTTGTTGTTTATTTCATCCTGTACATCCAGATTTTTAAAATAATCCTGCACATAGCTTTTTAAATCATTAAAAGCATCCTGCAAGCTGTCAAAATTTTTCTGCATTGCTTTCCATTGTTCTAACACCTTATTAAACTCATTCAAAAACCAGTCCTGATTAAGCTCATGAAAATTAGTGTAAGGGCCTAAATTTTCCATACTCATAATATAATACCTCCTATTAATAAACCATTAAGCAAAAATTTTCGATAAAACTTTCTGCTATTACATCATACAAGTTAAAAACAACTAAATCTCGTTCGCTCTGTATCATCTGTTGGGACGTTGTAACACCAATATTTCCATGTGCTCTGCCGGTTCTTGTATGCTTTCCAGTTTTACCGCCATTTACACTTTCATTTTCTGTGTCTTTTCCGGTTTCTGTATTAGTGATAGTGCCATTTTCGGTTGTGTCCCCGTCTGTGATCTGTTTTGAGTGATCCGCAAGTCCTGCATTAAAAGCGGTATTCTGATCTGTCACGTTAACGCTGTTCATTATTTCGTTCGTGCTAGTGCTTTTTACAGTGTTTGTGGTGTTTCGTGTGTTATCTCTTGCACTAGTGCTAGTTTCATCATCAGTATCTGTCCAATCTTCCATACGATCATAGTTTTCGATAGGATTATATTCAAGTACTGTCGTATCATATAACTTTTTCCAGTTAATTTGATACTTGTTACTCCATATCGTAATACGGTTTTTAAAATAAGTAAAATCGGGATATAAAATTTCTAATTCCCTAGTCCGCATTAAAATTGCATCAATAGCAATCTGTTTTACAAGCCCCTCAGGAACATTGAATCCGTCAAACAATGTGTTATCATAGTTATATAATCCCTCAACGGTTAACAAACTCAATCATCATCACCTCCTGATGTTTCACGTGAAACATTTTTTTCACTCGGATCATGCCTCCAATTCACACTTACATCCACACCAAACATTTTCTTAACATCTGCGCAACTTTTCTGCCATCCATCCAACCACATTTCCATTCTAGTTGAAGTTTCAACATCATTGCTTTCAGCTTCGGAGGATATCATTCTTTCTTTCTTGTCTGATCTGGCAGAGGGAATACCAACCTCAGTGCAAAACAACTCTTCCAATCTTCTCAGAGTATCCAGAACATCACCAGCAATATAATTCTGTCGCAAATTATTAACAAAATAATCCCACGGTTCTTCCGTCTGATCTCCTCTCTGAATCCTCAATTTCTCATCATAGAAAACAGCTAATTCACCTCTCATGACCTGATCCATGACTTTTTTCAGACTTTCCGCTCCCGCTTTATTCCTTGCTCTGAATACATACGCAAGCTTGCTGTTCATTACGTTCATGTCCAGAGATTCCATAGCAATAGCCATTTCATTCGCATATCTTCCCACCAGATCCATGATTCCACCATAGTCAGCGGTGCATTTAAAAAGAACGCACTGTTCTCCTATCACAGGTTCAATCACACCCTTTAACAGCGGATTGCTTATTACCGCCTGCGCAGGTCTGTAAAAAACATTATACCCCTTGAGTGTGCATCCCTGTGGAATAACACCAAACTTGTCCGTATTAATGATCGCAACCGTGCCCCAACAATATAAACAGTATAAAAAATAATCCTTATCCCAGTTATCGGGAACATCCCATTTCATCACAGATATAGCCTTCTGTAACAAATATCTCTGAAAATACCAAAATAACTGAGTATTTTTGCAGTGGTTAGTGCTCGGGCTTATGCTACTATTATACTGATTGATATAATTATACATTACAGGAGCGCCAACACCTGTATCACATCCAAACATATATTCACCTCCTATAAGCTATTAAAATAATCAAACCACGCTCTAGCATATCCGGCACGTTCCTGATGTATACTAGCAGGTCTTTCATAATTCGCCTGAAACGCAAGTGCAAGGTAACCTGCATCCTGTGTACTAACACTCCACTCTCTCCAACTTAAAGGGTATGCACTCGTGCTATACCATTGTGGCTCGATACCCCAGTTTTTAATTCCAGAGCTTTGCTGAAACTCTGCAAAAATAACGCTCAACTGTTTTTGTCCATCATACCAATCATCATGATTTCTAAACATCACGTCAAGAACATTATATAAATCAGTTGGGGGTGTCCACTGTACAAGCCCATGTCCAGTACCTCCAATTTCAATCAACGCAGGATTGAAAGTGCTTTCCTGTTGTATGTTTCCACACAGCCCAGCTATAGCGTTTACACTCCATCCCTGTGACTTAAAATAATTATATATCACGGTTGCGTTATTTATGGCTTTTTCATTATTTCCACACAGGTTGGCCTCGGGATTTCCGAAATACTCACTATTTCCACCGATCTGCCAGTCACCGCCAGAAAAAGGCCAACGATAACAATGTGTGTAATGAATACCGCTCTGAAGATCATACGTATTAATACTAACCTGATCCGGTAACGGTTTTTTTGAACTGTGCGCTCCCATTGTATGACCGCCATTTTCCAGATCGTGAACAATTTCCGTATGCTGATGTTCACTAGTATTAATAACTAGAATATCACCAACGTGAAAATCAAAAGTTGCAAAGTCTGATATTATAATTTCTTCAAAGCCAATACTTTTCAAAATTCCACCCATGGTATAAGTTGTAAATGGCCATGCACTTAAATTGATCTCATAGCCTGCATGTCCCAAACCATACCACACAAATGATGAACAATCATAGTAGGTTATGCCATTAACTGTACGCTCGTTTCTATATTCTTGTGAATAACCAACCGCAGGATCATTACATTTTTCAATCCACCAATTCATAGCCAATAGCATCAACCCTCCGATCCCACCTGCTCCACCAGATCCCCATGGGTTCTGCCCTGCATTAGCACTTGTCATAAGCGCAACAAACATTGAAATATTGCTTGCAGGGAAACTACGCATAAAAAACACCCCCCTCAAGGAATTGTTTGATCTGTTCTTTTTCGTTCCGAGTTGCTCCGTGTACATTAATCGAACCATTTTCAACCACATAATACCCAGCGCCTAACTCCTGCATTGTGCCATTTTTCATATAAGGTCTGCCATTATCTGCTCTATCTTCATCCGTGATTTTATAGAATGTTTCAATAACGAAAGGTATACGTGCTATTGATAACAACGTACCATTAACACCTCTGGTATGTACATCGGGTATCGCACTCTCAACTGCGTTTGCAACTCCTGACACACTTCCCAAAAAATTGCCAGAAAATAAATTCCCGATACTACTTAGCAAATTACTTCCACTTTCAATAATGTTTGCCCGTAAATCACTCACTTGTATGTTAACTCCAATTTGTGCATATCCACTATATAAAGTAACACCTCCTGCGCTCACTGACATTACACCAACTCCGCTCATACAGTCAATAGTTTCGCTGACTGTTACGCTCTCAGCACTTGCAACTTTTCCTCCGTCAATATCGAACGTTCCCCACGGGTCAATAGTTAACTGAATCCTACGAAACGGAGACGCATTTAAAAATGTTCCACGTGAAACCTGTGGGTGTTGAGAAATCGGCATATCAAAAGACCTGCTATAAAAAGGCTTATTACCCAACTTCAATGCAGTCACATCGCAAGACCAAAAACCAAACTTAACCTCTGAAACCTGCGTACTTCCGGCGCCAACATTTTCACAAGGAAACCACATAACACTTGTCAGATATTGAAACGGATTGAACAAACATTTTAGCAAACTATCTGTGATCTGCTGACCTGAGTTGTTCGCCCAGTCAAGAGTAGAAAATATCTTTGAGCAAAAATCTGCAAAATTAGTGGGAATAAAAGCATAAAAATTTGTAAGTCCATCCTCACCCACAATGCCACAAACAAAATACCCCTGATTTAAACCATACTCAGCAACCGGAAATAAACCATCATTAACGACTGTCCGTTTCTTAACTGGTGTTGACAACGTTGGATATAGAGTGTCCATCACATCCCCATCAAAACTCGTAGAGCTTCTGATAAAAAACAAATTACTTGCCTGTATCGTATCACGGTACGTTGCCAGCACATCCACAACGCAATGTGCAATCCATGTGTTGTTTCTGTACTCCCAGTCCTCCACCCAGTATGATCTTCCAAATTCACTGATTTCACAGTAATTCCAAGACGGAGCAGAACCCCCATTTCTCAGAATGATTTGTGGATTTTCAATAGAACAAGGCTCATTAATATTACAGGAAACGGCGGTAACATCACCGCCGACAACTCCAGTAGAATTAACTCTTTTGCTTGCTGTCTTAAAATTGACTGTTACCGCCATTATTATTTCCTCCTATTCCAGAACAAAAACAAGTCCATTTTCTGTAAGATCATTCCAGTAACGATCTGTGAAATGATAGTAGATATTCCAGTAACCTCCTGCGCTATTGAAAGGCGTTGTGCTACTCCACTGCTTGATCGTAGTGAGCCCCATAGCCTCCTCGTCATACAGTACTGCAAAAATATTGCTCATCACCTGAGCTTCACCTTTTTCAACACTTCCATCCGGGGTCATAACGCTAGGCGTAACATTAATATTCATCGGACTCTCAAGTGTCTGCCAGAAATTAACCTTTTCATTTGTGGCAATCTTCAAATACTGGTCATGAAACGTGTTACTCAGTACTGTAGTGTCTGCGGTATGAAGATCTGGGCTGAAAATCATGATATTCTGCATACGAAGTGGTGTGTGCCTTGCAATCTCTTTTCCTGTAACATTCGCATGAAAACGCGTGGTTCTTTCTGTGAAAAAGTCCATGTAAGTCATGATCTTCGCGCATGCCCATTTATAAAAACTCGGGAAATTCTCCGCTTTTCTTACATCCTCGGCGGTTAACTTTGTTCCGTTCTCAGTATTGTACATCGTGAGCAACTTAACAACGTGCTCTCCAGTATATCCCGCTGTTGATGCCGTAACGCCTGCCTGCCAGATGTTTTTAGCTCCGATATAGTTTGCAACGCACGCTCTTGCCATGCTCTCATGTGCCTGTTCGATCATATCCATCGTGTTCTGAGTATACATGGAAATAAACTGCCCGAACTCATCAGGATTACGGAACGCCTGATCCAACTGATCTCTGAAATACGTCCTGTGTCTCTGGAATACCTGACCGCCGTAGAAATTGGTCTGTAAAACTTTACCTTTTTTGATTTTGTACATATCAACTGCGGTGTCATCATCAAGTGGCTGTCTCTGATCGTTTTCCCAATCATCGTCCAGCATCCCTAACTTACGCACATGGTTTCCCCACTGTTGTGTAGTTCTTCTCAGCCCCTTAAATTTAGCATTGTAAGGTCGTACAGAAAAGATCGTCCTGTCTAATACCTGAGAAATGCTGTTCATAATCCTGTCATTACCCACAAGTAACGCTGTCTGTGCCTGTGCTACGAACGAGCTTGTGTCCGTTGCTTTCATAGTTTCAACGCCTGTGGCCTGTTTAACGATATCATTCAGCACTGTGCTGATCTGATCGAAACTTAATGTATTCGCCATTATTTTTCACCCCCTGTCAATCCATCATAGTTTGGTGGATTGATAATGCTTGCTATAGCATCTTCTGTTGTAACCTGTTTGGGAACTGTGTTCTGCATCAGATTAACGTTGTTACTCTGTACCGCACTTGTGAGACTTTTCAGAGCATTCAGAACATCATTCTGTTCACTGATCTGCTGAATCTGCTGTGTCTGCGGATATGCCTGTGCCTGTGGCTGTGGCTGTGGAAACATCTGTGCATATCCCTGTACACCCTGCACTGGTGTCTGTGACTGCTGATAGTTCTGTGGATAGAACTGTGGCTGGGGCTGTGGCTGGGGCTGTGGCTGGGGCTGTGGCTGGGGCTGTGGCTGTGGCTGTGGCTGTGGCTGTGGGGCACGCTGGGTTGCTGTACCTGACATTGTGAGGATTTCGTCTTTTGTGAATCCCGCTGAAATAAGTGTGATTAAGTTGTCTAATGTCATATTTTGTAATCCCTCCTGAGATAATTTTTATGTGAAAAGCCTGTGGAAATGATACCGTCATGCTCGTAAGTGACTGCATACCAGTTTCCAGAATAGCATCCTAGACAGATACATTTTGTGTTTTTTGGCATTTCTGCGATAACTGTTCCGTCTGTACTAGGCTCTGCCCTGATCATCAGAGGCTCTGTGTTCGTTGTGACGATGTACACACCTCTGATATTTTTATTATAATTGATCGTCATTCTTTATCACTCCCTGTGATATGATCTGTGAGTTTAGTAAGTGCCTGAGTGTTGTTGTTGAGTGCGTCTGTCATGTTTTTCATTTCTTCCTTATGTGCATCGGTTTCTTTCTGCCATAAGTAGAAAGTGGCGATTAGACAAGCGCAAGGAACACCGATGTTACTGATAAGAGTTGATAGCAAGTTAACGTCCATATTTCACCTCCATTAACCGTAATTATAGTTAGCACAACATATAATATGTTTCACGTGAAACATTGGAAGAAAGGTGAGAACCATGTTTCACGTGAAACAAAACATATGCAGGCTGTGACACTCTGCATATGTGACGAAAGATTAAGTGCTACAAATTCTTGAGTTGTACATACTCATGCACATTGGATCATTATGATCCCACGCTCCCAACGTGTTGTACGTGTGCCACGAACACTTGTCTTTCTATGAAAGATAATATCAAATATAAAGCACAAAGTCAATATTTATTTTTAAAATAAATCTCAAATAGGGACTTGCTTGTGATATCCTCAAACATCACCTTGTTTGATAAATACATATCCCATAAATAAATAAAATCTCGTCTGAAAGCTTTTACATCCTTGTCTGTATTGGAATACGCTGGCGGTGTACCAGAGCTATGCCGTGTTACATATATTAAGTCTTTTCTCTTGTGCTGATATATTGTAATAGCATCCATTTTACATAGAGGTATCAGTTCTTTAATGTTCATGCTTTTAATTCCTGAATAATCAGCGGAATAAAATTCATTTCCTAGTGCCATCCTGTTAAATGCTGAATCTGATCCAGACATTTTATACAGAGCTGTGTCTTTTTTCTTTTCAGAAATCGGCGAGTCATACAAGTTAAAAAGTCCAATACCTCTATCACGTATAATAGACAGAGATTGTTTATTAATATCCATGTTCGATACTTTTTCCATTAAACCATTTTCAATAAACATATCACATGATAAACTTTCGGAATTGGAAAACAATAAAAACTGTATTGGATTAATACCCTCGAGTTCACGGTTTCGATTCATTGTTTCATATGCGTTTTTAAAAGCATATCCGGCATTTTCAACTCTGCGTTCACGTTTTTCAGGGATAAACTCATCATATATCCCTATCTCAACGTCTGATGCATCAAAACCTCGTAAATTGGCAAAAGTATTTAATGCTATAGCATAACCAAGTATATTTCCAGTATATTTTATTTTACCATTTTCGTCAATTTCTGCGTTATAATACACCGCAATATTTTTTCCGACACTTTTCGGATATATTGACCATCCCAGATCGTGATTTAATTTTTTAAAAGGTGAAAGCTCTGGAATTTTAATCATATCAATCTGTGTCTGCAATGATCGCATATAAGCGAAAATTTTTTTATGCTCAATACAGTATTTAAGAGCACCGTAAGTTTTCCCCGTACCACGGCCGCCCCAGATGTAATTGAACTTTTGTCCATATCCTAAAACAGCGGGTATCGACAGATACCCGCTGTTTTCATAAAATGATAACATATTATTTCTGTGGCTCTGGCATAGGAATATTCTTTTCAGGATATCCCATACGGGCTAACGCACGATCTGGGGAAACAAGCGCACAGTTAAGATAGTCACGACCTGATTTTGATGTTCGGTGAAGAACCTCGATAAAAAACATATCTGAGACTTCTTCCATATCAGAAACACGATCAACAATATCCTCGAATGATTCACGGAAAGTTACTGACTGACCGGAGAATACATCTCCTGTGTTTGCGTCCTGCACTGAAATACAGGTGATTTTATTTCCGCTGTTATCAACTGTGATATATTTAACCCACGCCCCAACACAGATAAGTCCTTTGTTTTCTACGTTTTTAAGTGAAACGATTGCAGGTGATTCAATAAGATCATATTCTGAATAAGTATCAAGCTTTCCCGAGGATTTAATGATAGTATACTGTTTATTTGCCATGATTTAGTTCTCCTTTTCTTTGATAATGATTGCATTTTTTAAAAACACTTCCGCATCCATCCCGTATAATTTTGTTTCTTCGGATGTTCTTTCCCAATCAATAACAATGCCGAAATTTCTTTTTTTGATCTCTTTGCTGATCTGCTCATCAGTAAGATTCCCGATTAAACCAACTTCCTGTACAAACTCGCACTTATTCTCAGGATCGTAGCAGATAACGTTGATCTTGTTAACTGTTAATGAACGTGTAATTTTTATATTCTCACCTCCTTGTAATATCTCTTTACATGAATTATTATAACACATATGTTAATTTTTGTCAAACGTCTCTTTAAATTCTTTTAATGTTCTTGCGTCTGCCAAAATCCTTCGGTACTCATCTGTTATTCCAATAGTGTAAGTTGACGGTCTGATAACTACGTTTTGTGTAATTTTTAAAACATGATTTTCCACGGTGAAATCCCCATAAGGAACGTCATTGTACACGCTTTCAGTTCCTCCCGATCGTAAAAAGGTGAATCCAATTTTAAAGGCTTCAATTCCTCCATGTTCTTCCAACTCATCTGGTGCAAGCTTTTTATTAACTCCTGCGATTGTTGCGTGAAATTTTCCGTCTTTAGTTCTATAGACATATTTTTTAGCACCAATGGTGGAGAATTCAGTATACGTATCCTCGAATTCATACACCCCCATATAATGTTTAACGCCATAACGGTCTGTAGCGTATGCGGAATTGGATATACTTTGCTCTTTTCTCTCAGAATTGTATCTATCAAATAACTCGTCAATATTATCACCTCTTACTTTTATATATTTTACTGAATCCGTATCGCTGTAAACGTAACGATCTCCAACTATGTTTATACCCTCTTTCAATCGCAGACGTGCCCATGCTGTTACCCAAACACCCCATTGATAAGGCAAGAAAGCTGTTCTGTTATATTTAGTGAGTAATGTTTCACGTGAAACATTTTCATCAACTGTATATATGTTTTCTGCCGATTCTGTGAATATTAATGATTGTTTCACGGGTGATTGAACCATCATTCCATAGCAGGCATTAAGCAATGCCTTTTGCAAGTTGTAGAAAAGTTCCTGTTCTATTATACCTTTTAATTCTGTTTTGTCCGTATAATATTTACGGAAAATGTCTTTCAACGGTTCTGGCAATGCTCCGTATTTGCTCTCATAACACTCTGTTATTTCAAAATGTTTCCATTTGTACTCATGTTTCATTATCTCATAATCAATATCAGTAAGCGTTGTTTCGATATATTCAGCGCTTAAAATACGCCCATTGTCAAGTGTTTCACATGAAACATTTCTACATTTTGAATATGAAATATAGGGAGCTCCGTAATACTTGTCGATCTGCTCAATACCTGTTATTTTACATCGGAATAAGAGTGCTTTTCCTCTATCCAGTTTCTTATCTATATCAGATTCATCTATTGATCCGATATATACAAAACGTGTCATCGGGAAAACACAATTCAACACAACGTCAGGATAAGAGGATGACCTATCATATGAACCGATTCCTAGAATATTTTTACCATCTGCACGTATCACGGTTCCTGAGTAATAACGGTTAGCGTGAGTATCTCCACCCCGAAACGCCTCCTCTAGCAGATCGAAAACATCTATAGTCGGAAAAATATCCTTGTGTTTTCTAGCCCATCCATACATTGCTTTTTTCGTTTCACGACGTACATAACCGGTTGATGTTAATGGCAGTGTATATAGATTGTCATTCGACAGTATCATACGTTTATACATTGCTTCAACTAGTCCGATTGTGTCGTATGTACTATACTGTATTTCATAATCGGTTAGTTCTGTCCATGGAAAACGTTTTTTACTGTAATCAAATTTTTCACCTGATAATTTTTGGTGTTTTACTTTCATTTTTGAGGTAAACGTATTTAGTGACATATTAGTTTGCAGATATGAACACCTAAATTCAAATCGCTCTAACATTTCACATTTCAATATTTTTCGTGATTTTATGGCAAAAACTTCATCCGGTGAAAATGTATATATACCACGCAAAAACTGAAATTCATATGAAAGATTGTGTACAAAAATCATGTAATAAGCGTAGTTATCGTCATTCATAAGATTATCAAGAAATAACTCAAATTCTGTCCACGTTCTTCCAATTATCGTATCAATATGTAAATCATCAAGAAAAAGAATTGAAAACTGCCAGATATACATTATTGACTGCTCGATATCTTCCATCCTTGTTGTTTCGATATCGAAAGCACACAGGCAATTTTTATAACCCTTTGCTTTTTTACTTCCTCTGTTAGATCTAGTATCATGTAAACATGGTAAATTCTGTATTCTATTAAAGTTATAGCTATCTACTGTATACAGATTTTCCATGTGTTACCTCCTACGTTTACGTTTACCTGCTTTCCTTTTCTGACGTTTTACTTTTTCTTTCTTTGCTATTCCAGATTTCAATTTTGAAATGTTTCGGGATCCCGTTTTCAGAAATTCCTTATATAGCTCTAACATTTTGCCTGTACTCAGCTTTTCACCATCAGAATATAACTCAACGGCAAAATCTGAATCATATATACGATCCGAAGCAAAATCCCGAAGCTGTTCCATAAATCTACCAAAATTTAGTAAATCCTCATGCGTTTTTAACTCTGTTCCATACACATCATTGATGTGTTGCATCTGTTCTTTTTCCTGTTTTTTCAATCCTGTTACTGTGGTTCGATCTGATGCTATAATAGTTGCCAGTTCAGATAACAAGTGATAGATTTCTCTATCACTTGTTATATCTTTCAACTGTTTGTAACGTTGGATCGGTCGATCCTTTACAAGGTTGATATCTTTGTAGTCAGATTTCAGTAATCTTTCATAACGTTTACGCCAGATTGATCTTAACCGAGAATACTCTTTTCTTACGTCTTTCATATCCCACGTTAGTTCCAACGCAAGCGGTGTATAATCGTCTTTTGACCTGAGCAATCCCTGCGGTTTACTCTTCTTCTTCAAATAAGACTTTTTTGTTGTCAATCGGAACACCTCCCTCTAATTTATTGTAGTATACAGGACGAAAATTTTCTTCAAACTCGACAACGTAGTCTTGTACGATTGCCATTGCGACTGCACCTGTGTATGCCTGCACTAGCAGGTAATCACATTTGTATTTACACTGACTTTTAAGGATGTTCGGTGTATTTAATTCTTTTATATACACTTTATACCATGATTTTTTACTGTTTAGTGGTCTGCTCATTGTATAACCTCCATTTCTCTACACATCTCAGGATATCGTCAAAACTTGCCATTGCACCCCACATTATATAGGGTTTATGATCGAAACACTTTTTAAATTCGGAACAAATCTCTGACTGGTTACATAAATGACAATATTCAGTATCATTACATGTAAAACATATATCACAATAATTTTTCATTTCTTATATCCTCCTGACCATTTTGCCCCACACCAAACTCCATACGGAAAAATTAATATAGCTCCAAAACCAAACCACAAAATTGCATCCAACATTAGTACACACACCTACTTTCTATTTCTTCTTTGATCCATTTTCGTTCCCGATAACGCCACGGGAACCGCATAAACTTGTACTCTTGCAATAGCTCACGGGGTGTGAGCCATGCAAGATAATTTTTGTAGCTTTCTTCGTAGTCTGTCATCTGTTCACCTCTCTTTCATTTGATAACATTATTATATATCATTATTTAGATTTATTCAAAGTCCATATTGTTCATAGAACACATGTTCGAAAACATCACCCCTGTATGTGTTTCCCATAC
>ERZ834798.2397-NODE-2397-length-13733-cov-3.223205_pt1 | contig 13733 bp, 7 predicted proteins | sample MGYA00519689_ERZ834798 | MGnify/ENA primary metagenome ERZ834798 (study PRJEB31850, sample SAMEA3708761) | human gut metagenome | biome: human gut; feature: human-associated habitat; material: faeces | place: China | collected 2014 ...
CGCCCGACGACGGCGAACGCCCGTTCGTAATCGGCCGGATCGTGCGGTTCGAGACAGAACACCTCGATGCGGGCGCCCGAAGGCTTGTGCATGATGATCCGCGCGCGAATCACCTTCGTATTGTTGAACACCAGCAGCTGGCCTTCGGGCAGCACGTCGCCGATGTCGGCGAAATGCGCTTCGCCGATCTCCCCGCCGCGGTAAACCAGCAGTTTCGAGGCGCTGCGCTCGGCCAGCGGAAACTTGGCGATCCGCCCGTCGGGCAGGTCGTAATCGAATTCGTTTATATCTATATGCCGTTCATTCATGGCCACAAATGTACGTTTTTTTCGCTTCCGTTGCACACGCTCCGGCCGATAATCGCCCATATACCATATCCCACAGGCCCTCTCGGTCAAAAAAGCCGCCCGGTCTCGGACCGGACGGCTTCCCCTCAAAAACTATTCAAAGCCCACCTCTATTTGGAATAAACATAAATCTCGGAGCTGAGAGGCGCCGACCCATACATATGCCAAATTATATAACGAGCGGTTATCGGCGCGATAAACGAAACATACTGCGTTCCGGCAGGCGTCATCGACAAGCCCTCTTCAGGCGTTACGAGTTTCCACCCGGCCCCGTCATCGCTGGTATAAACAGCACAAGAACTCATCGCATAAGCCGCACCGTAAGCACTGAACGTCTCCAATCCGGTAACAGTCTTTGTAGCACCCATGTCGATCTTTACACCGAGATGGGGAGTATTGAACCATATATAATCTCCGGTATTCCCATTGATCAATTTAGGTTGATGGGCTCCCCAGTCTGCATTATTATCATCCACATTGGTAGCATAAACCGCCCAACCGCTGTAATCCGCAATCCGGCTGCCCGAAGGTTTCACGCCGGCCTGTATATCCATGGATTTGGCTTTGTTTATCTGAACGGACAGCTCCTTCTGTTTCGAAGAAATACGCAATTGTCCGGAAACAGGCTGCACCGATCCGATCCCGACCGTCACTTTGTAGGTAGCAGCCTCCTGCGGAACAAAACTCCAATCCGTCCTGAGATCCATCGTATCTCTGGCTGCCAACTCCCCGGCAGGAATCACGACGGCACCGCCTTCGCGGAAAGTAACGATCTCCTCCGGCATATCGCCTTCGATCGTATAAGCGAACTTCACGGCGACATCCGACTTCCATGGTTTGGCAAGACAAACCGCAAACGGCATCGAGACCTCCGTATCGCCTGCAATTCCCAGAGACGAATGCGTCTGATTGAACTCCAAAGAGCCGATTCCGAGCTTCAGACGTTCCAAATAAACATAGTCGGCCGTCCATTCGTCTGTTGCAGACTCATCGTCGTCGCATGCGACAAAACAACCCGCAACAGCAGAAACGAGAACTCCGGCCAAAAGATATTTCAATTTTTTCATCATAATGTAATCGTATTTAACAAACAATTTCAATGAACCGCATGGCGGCAGGCACGCACCGGGCGCGCCTGCGCCATAATTACGGGATTAAGGCCACGGCGTTTCCGTATCGGTGGACTTGATGCCGGCAACCCACGTCGGGGTCTTGGACGTCTTCAGCGTATGCCCGTTGCCCGTGCAATCCTCGAACGTATTGCCCTCGCCTTCGTTGAAGCGCCAGTAAGCCTCCAAGCCCTGCGATTTGGCGCTGGTCGTGGTCATGTTATTCTGCACCTGCGCTTCCGTACGGCATACCGACCAGATACGCGCCTCGGACATCAGTATCTTACATCCGCTCCACCACGAATCGCCGGTTCCGTGTCCGCCGCCGGCATCGCCGCCGAACCAGTTGGCCGATCCGAAGTTGGGATCGCACACGCCCTCCTTGCTTCCGGCAAAAGTGCCGTTGACATAAAGGGTCACCTTGGTTCCGTCATAGGTCAGCGCCAGATGCTGCCATTTGTTGGGCGTGAACGACAACGACGGATTGAGATACCAGCCGTCGCCTTGGAACTGCACCAGCGAATGGGCCTTATGGTCCGAAGTGTCGTTCTGCGGGTCCTCGAAGCGCAGCAGCACCGAACCGCCGTTGGTAAATACGGCACGGTTGCGGTTGGCCGTATTGCTCACTTGGAAACGCACCTCGACCGTAAACTGCGGAAGCGTCAAGGGGAAACCGTCGGCGGCAAGTCCCGCGCCGCCGACGAACATCGGAAGCGACGAGACGACGATCGCTTCGGTCGTAATCACATAGGTCGAGGTCACCGAGGTCACCGGAACCGACCCGTCGGCGCTGACAAGACGCAGCGGCAGGGCATAGCTCTCGCCGACATACTCCTTGGGCAGCGGCTTGATATGGATCTTGGTTGCAGGAGCGCTGAATTCTCCGGCCTTGATCGTCACTTCGGAGTCCATCTCGTAGACCTCTTCGGGCAGTACGAGAAAACTCGAAGCCTGCTTCTGGTTGTAACGGTCCAGCACCTCGGAATCGACCACGAATTTCAGCTTTACGTCTTTCGTTGCGGCCTCGCTCAGGCAGGCCGTGATTTCGGCGTCGGCGCCCAGTTCGGTAATGGTCACTTTCGTGCTTTTATTCGACGCGCTCTCGCTGACGAAGGCGTGCACTCCGAGCGTATCGTAATCGGCATCGTTGCAGGCCGAGAATCCCGAAACGAGCGCCGCGAGACCGAGAACTGCTGTTTTAATGCTGTTTTTCATCTTTTTCTTGCTTTTGGTTGTTCGGACTAATTGACTGCGGGGTTCTGCGCCTGAATTCCGGTTCGCATCCATTTGTAGGAGGGTTTGTTCACCGCCTCGTTGCTGAACCGGTAACCGCCGAAACCGCCTTTGCGGAAGCCGTTGACGGGCTGCCATCTGGCCATTCCCAGCAACGACGGGCACTCGGCCTTGTCGAGTCTGGTTCCGTTGCGAAGCGTCCAGAAATAACCGCCGTTCAATGCGTCAATGGCGCTCTCCATGTTTTCCGTAACGATGAAGCGCTTGGTGATCTCCTCCTCGGACATCACGCCCCCAAATCTATTGATTATCTGCGTCAGGCGCGAGTCCATATTCGACTCGCTCTGTCCGGCATTGGGCGACGGAGTGCCGCCGGAAACCGAATAGGCCTGTCCGATGAAATAGTCGAAATAAGTCGCCGCGCTCACAGGAACCTTCCAGAGTTCGCCGTCGATAACGAGCATTTTACCCGAATTGGACTGAGGGCCGAGGTGCTTGCACAAAATATCGAGGAACCATCTCACATAAGTATCGTTTTCATCGAGTTTGCCCACAACTCCATCGACATTCGGTTCGAAATCGATATCCAGACCGTCGTAGTTGTACTTGTAAATGGTATCCGCGATAGCCTGCGCATATTTCTCCATCGAGGTCTTGATGGCCGCTTCATCGTCGTCCACCCAGCCCCAGAACGCTTCGCGGGTCGCTTCATCGACATCATATTCGGCAGGAGTGAACCCCTTGCCGACATACTGGATAAAGGTACACATCAGCACTTTGGTCCCTTTCTTCTGCTGCACCATGCGGAGATCTTCGATCTTGCCCTGCGAAAGGTTGCTCGAATTGTCCCACAACGAGACCATATCCATACTGTCGGGAAGTCCCATCAGCATACTGGCCGTCAGAACGGCAGGATCGCCCCAGCCGCTGAACCACCCGAACGAAATCGAGTGATCCGTCTTTTTCCACTCGCGCAGAGCTTGGTAGTAGGATTCGGGGCGCGAGGTCTCGGTATTGCCGTAATCGACCTTCTTTTCGGCTTCGACCTCCGTCCAGTCGCTGCAGTTGGTAAACGCAGTCGCGAAAAGCAGCGCCGCCGCCAATGCCCATATATTTTTCTTTATGTTCATAATGTATGCTTTCGTTTAGGTTTCGACACTATTTTTTCTTCGTCCAGAAAAGATCGACCGACTCGTTGTCCGTACCGCCCAGCAATGCCACCGCCTTGTCGTAATTGCTCTTGTTGAGGTTACGCTCGGTATAGGGATAGCGCAGCCGGCGCAGACCGCGGAAGTTGTCGGAGATAACGCCGCCGCTGAGGTTGTCGATGGCCGGCGCCAGTTCGGGATAGCCCGTACGGCGGAATTCGGCCCACGCTTCGAGTCCCATCGGGAAGTTTGCGATCCATTTCTGGGTGATGATGCGCTCCAGATTCTTCTCCGTGCCGTCCGCGTCGTTCCACTTGATCTTGACGTCCGTCTGACGGTCGTAGTTGTACTTCGCGCCGCGCGGATCGTTCAGATGTCCGGCGGGAACGAGCGTTTCATCGGCCAGATAGGCGTCGATGTCCTCGCCCGCCACGCCGTTCTGCTCCATCGACAGACGCACGCCGGCTTCGTAGTAGGACTGCGCCGTACCGCCTACGGTCCACTCTCTGAGCGCCATCTCGGCGCGCAGGAAATTGGTCTCGGCGGCCACGAAAATCGGCAGCGACGAGCCGGACTGCACGTTGGGCAGCGAATAACCGCTTACGGCCGATTTTTCGAATCCGGCCGTACCGGCGCGCATGCCGATATAGCGGGTGTTGTCGAAGGTCGATTTCTGGAAATAGGCTTCGCAGCGGGGATCGTCGTACCCGGTCATGTAATCGACGATCGAAGCATTGATTCGCAGGTCGCCCCACGACGCCGAAGCCAGCTGATAGGGATTTCCCTGCACGCCGGGACTCATCATGGCGTTCTGGGCGTTGGTCTCGATCAGGCCGGCGGCATGGCCGCAGGCGCTCTCGGCGGCCTCGCGGTCGTTTGAGCGGATCGCCGCACGCAGGCAGAGCGAGTTGGCCAGACGCGCCCAAGCCGTATAGTCGCCTGCGAAAATCGGATCGTTGTTAGCCAGCGGTTTCGACGCCGGATACTCCTGCGCATAGGCGTAGAGCGTGGTCGCCGCACCCGCGAGGTCCTCGATGATATGCTTGTAGACATCCTCCGCCGAGTCGTACTCGACATAGAACGAGCCGTCGGCTACCTTGCTGTAGGGGATCGGGCCGTAGCAGTCGGCGACGCGCATCATCACGGCGGCGCGCACCAGACGGGCCATCGCGTAGTAGTGGCCCGACTTGCTGGTCGATTTCTCGATGTCGAAGAAGTTGGCGTAAATATCCTCGAACATCGTATTGTACGGCGTGGCGTTCCATGCGTCGGACGCATTGAACGTATCGAAGTTCTGACCGCCCCAGCGGTTCGACAGCGTGAAATATCCGCCCAGCGAGCCGACCATCTGATCGACCATCTGCGAGTCGTTCTGCTGCACGTACATCATGGCGTCGAGCATGGTGGGAATCAGCACGGCGGGGTCTCCCTTGTAAAGGGCATAGGGATCGGTGTTGTACTCGTCGAAATTGCCCGTACAACCCGCAAAACCGCATACCGTCAATAAGAGGCAGGTAAGTTTAATGATATTTTTCATAGCTTTGGTTCGGTTAGAATTGCAGTTTCACGTTAAAGCCGAAATTGCGCGTGCTCGGCTGCATGAAGTAGTCCACGCCCTGATAGTAGGCGTTGTCCGTCGCCGCCGAGATTTCGGGGTCGAACGGCGCCTTGCAGTAGATCATCCAGAGGTTCTTGGCGACGAATCCGACCGTCAGTCTGGCTTTGTTGCGGAACCACCGCGCCGGCAGCGTATACTGCAGGCTCAGCTCCTGCAGGCGTACGTTGGTGGCGCTGTAGAGGTAATAGGCTCCGTAACCGCCCTCGGCCGTCGAAATCGCCGAATAGTACTTCTGGGGATCGACGGTGCCGTAGTTGATCGGAATGCCGCCGCGGTCGCGCGCGTCGGCCGTGGCCTGCGACGCGCCGTAGTAGTCCAGCACGCCCTGCGTGGCCGAGTAGGTCAGGCCGCCGATTCGGGCCGTGAGGACCGCACCGAGTTCGATGCCCTTGTAGCCGAAGCTGTTGCTCCAGCCCATCGTGTAGCGGGGCGAGAGCTGGCCCACCTTGCGGAAGTCGGTTTCGGCGATCGAGAGGTTGCCCGTCGAAGGATCGATCTCGATGTTGCCGTTCAGGTCGCGCTTAAACTCGTGATTGACGTAAATATCGCTCATCGAACCGCCCGGACGCAGGATGACCTGCGGCGCCACGTTGCTCGCGCCCAGCCAGTCCTTCTGAATCTCGTTGTCGGTGATGGTCTCGCCCGTCACGGGGTTCACTTCGCCGGCCGCCAGCCGCTTGATCTCGTTGCGGTTGAGCGTAAAGGTGTACGAACTGCTCCATGTGAAGTCGTTCCACTTGTTGTTGTAGCCCAGCGCCAGCTCGACGCCTTGGTTCTGCACGTCGCCGGCCTGTACGACCACTTGGTTGTAACCCGACGAAGAGGGCAGCGGCGCATAGATCGTCTGGTGGTAAGTGTTCGAACGGTAATAGGTCACGTCGAGGTTGATGTGGTTGAGGAAACGGGCGTTCAGGCCGATCTCCCACGACTTGGTATCCTCAGGCTTGAGGTTGTAGGCCGGATAGGTCGAAGGCTTGCTCCAGTTGTGGGTCTGGTTGTTGAACGAGTAGGCCGGATTGGAGAGGTAGCGGGCGAAAGCCGACGCCACCTTCGAATACGACCCGCGCACCTTGAGGAAGGTGAACCATTCGGGCATGTTCACCATGTTGGAAACCACGGCCGACAGACCCACCGAAGGATAGAAGAACGACGAGTTTTTGGAATAGGCCAGCTGCGAAGCCCAGTCGTTGCGGCCCGTCACCGTCAGGTAGAGCATCGAGCGCCACCCCACCTCGACCGAAGCGAAGATCGCCTGCGTCTGGTCGTGCCACCCCTCCTGCAGGGGTTTGAACTTCTCCTGATAGTTGAGGTTGTTCATGGCGAAATGGTTGGTCAGCAGCAGGTCGCCCGCCACGCCGGCCTGCTCGTAGCGCTGGTCGTTGATCGAAGCGCCGATGTTGGCGTTGAGCGTCCAGTCGTCGCCGAAGGTCTTGTCGATGTTGAGCATCACGTCGCCGTAGAAACTGCGGTCGTGCTGCGTCTGGTCTTCGTAACCGCCGTTCGTTCCGCAGAAGGTGGTCAGCGTCGAGGCGTAGAGCTTCTGCTTGATGCGGTATTCCGAATTATCGACCCGCACGCGGCCCGAAACGTTCATCCAGTCGGTGATGTTCCACCGCAGCGATGCGTTGAGCATGTAGCGGCGCTTGCTCGTCTCGCGGTTCATGCGGTTCTGAATCCAATAGGGGTTCTGCAGCGAATGCGCGCCCTCGCCGTAAGGCCAGTACTGCACCATATAGCCGCGCACGGGGTCCCAGCGCTCGAAAAGGCGAATTTCGTCGAAGTCGTCGCTGCGCGGGAAGAGGTAGAGCGCGGGCAGCGGGTTGTAATACTTGCCCTGCGTCACCATGTTTTCGTCGTGCTGGATGATAAAGCTGGCGCCCAAGTCCAGTACGAGCTTGTCCTTGGCGAACGAGGTGGTATTGCGGGCCGTGAAGTTGTAGCGGTCGTACGTATTTTCGGGAATGATGCCCGCCGTATTGGTCGTCGAAGCCGAGATATAGGTCTGGTTCTTCTCGTTGCCCGTCGATACCGACACCGAGTTGATGATGTTGGTTCCCGTGTTGAAGAACTTCTTGGCGTCGAACGTGCTGGCAGACTTCTCACCCCAGTTCATCAGCCCCGAACTGGTTCCGTAGCTGTTCTGCATGTCGGGCAGCCGGTAGACCTTCGAAAAGGTCGTGCTGTTGCTGACGGTCACCACCGTACGGTCCTTGACGCCGCGCTTGGTGTTGATGACCACCACGCCGTTGGCGGCGTCGCTGCCGTAAAGGGCCGCAGCCGAAGGGCCGGTCAGCATGTTGATCGACTCGATGTCTTCGGGGTTGATATCCGCGGCGCTCTCCGAACCGGCCTGTTTGGCATAGGTGCCGCCGTCGCCGCCGAAGCTGTGGTTATACATCGGAATACCGTCGATCACATAGAGGACGTTGTTGCCCTTCTCGATCGACTTCTCGCCGCGCATCACCACGCGCGCACTGGCGCCGGGGCCGCTCGCACCGCTGTTGATCTGCACGCCGGCCACCTTGCCGACCAGCGAATTCATGAAGTTGGCGTCCTTGACGGTCGTCAGCTCCTCGGACTTGACCTGCTGCACGTTGTAGCTCAGGGCCTTCTCCTGACGTTTGATGCCGAGGGCCGTCACCACGACGTTCTCCACCGCCACGGCCGAATCGCGGAGCGTAATCCGGAAATCGGTGCGGCTGCCGACGGTCACATCGACCGGCTCGTAACCCAAGTAGGTAACGATCAGGACAGCATTTTCCGCGGGGGGGGGAACTTGCAGCGAGAAGGAGCCGTCGGTATTGGTCGAGGCGCCCACGGTCGTACCTTTGACGATCACCGAAGCTCCGATCACCGGCGCGCCGTCGGCGTCGGTCACCACGCCCTTCACGGTCACGGGCCTGCGGTCGGCCTTCGAAAGCAGAATGTATTTGCCGTCGAAACGGTAGACCACGTCTGTTCCGCGCACCATCTGCGCGAGCGCTTCCGAAAGCGGGCGCGCCTCCACATCGACGCTCACGACGCTGTTGATGTCCACGTCCTTGTTCGACAGGAACAAATAATTGGTTTGGTTCTCGATTTCATTCATCACACGCTCCATGCTGACGCCCGACAGACGGATCGTCACCGCATTATTCTGAGCGTATGACCGTGTGGCATAGAACGATGCGCACACGACAAAAAAGAGTGTAAACAGGCATTTAATTTGCTGAATACGTTTTTTGTTCATACTTTTGCAATTAGTTAGTTGTTAGTAGGCTGGGTAGCTGATTAACGGCCGACCGCGGCTTGCGGATGTTGCGACCATCTGCAAGTTTTTTTAATTTGCCCCGGACGACCGGCGAGGGTCATTGTTCGGCTCTTCTCATAGGCAGTCTTTTCGTTTTTTTCAGGTTTATAAATTGGTTATCGTATGACGATCGTTCCGTTGTCTTCGCTGCGCGTATAGGTGAAATCCGAGGCCATCTGCAACAGGCGCAGCGCCGAATCGACGCCGTCCGAAATGCGGATCTTGCCGTGGTTGTAATCGACCTCCGGCATCCGGGCGCGGTCGATCCGTATCTTCACGCCGAAGCTCTTTTCGAATTTGTGCATCAGCTCCCCGAACGAAAGGCCCTTGATGCTGATCATCCCTTCGGTCCAGAGGTAGTCGTCCATGCTGCCGATCGCATTCAGGTTCAGCCGCCGCCCCGCCAGCCGCACCTCCTCGTTGGGCTTGAGGACGAACTGTTCGCCGGGCGTCAGGCGGTTGGTCACCTTCACGCTTCCGCGCAGCAGGGCCGCCGAGAACAATCCCTCGCGCTCCTCGGCCATCACGTCGAATTTGGTTCCCAGCACCTCGACGTCGCAGGCGAACGTCTCGACCACGAACGGATGCGCGGGATCGTGCTCGACATCGAACATCGCCTCGCCCGCAACCTTCACGCGCCGCTCGCCCCCGGCGAACACCAGCGGATACTCCAGCCGGGTTCCCGCATTGAGCCAGACCTTGGTGCCGTCCTGCAACTCCATGCTCAGGTACTGTCCCGCAGGCACTTCGAGCGCCGTCGTCCGCCGCGCCCACTCTCCGATCCGGTCGTCGGCAAGCATCCGCGCGAGACCGACGCCGACGACCGCCACCGCGGCCAGCTCCGCGGCATAACGCACGATGCGGCGCAGCGGAATGCGACCCAGTGAAATGCGCCGCGCCGCCTTCCTCGCAAGCGCAGGCGACAGCACGTCGGGACCGTAAATGACCGAAGCGGCCATCACTTTGTCCAGCTCGTCCAATTCGCGCACATGCGCGGGATCGGCGTCGAGCCAGTCGAGCACCTGCTCCGTCTCGGCATCGGTCGCCGTATTTTCCAAATATTTATAGATAAGTTCCGGATTCATCTCTCTCTCTTCGTCTGTTTCTATAAAAACGAATAAGTGCGCCCGATTCCCAATCAGACGCACTTGGATTTGCTAAAAAAATATTTTTAATAATTCACGCTCTCGAATTCAGGATCGCAAAATATTATCCGACAGCAACATAAGCAGCACGGGCAAATAATCCTTCAACGCCACGCGCAGCTGCTTCACGGCCTTTTCCAGTTCGAATTCGACGCGCCGCACGGTGATGCCGTACTTTTCGGCGATCTCCTTGTAGCTCAGCTCCTCGAAGCGGCGGGCGACGAACACTTCGCGTGTCAGTTCGGGCAGGCGGTCGAGCGACTGCCGCACGATCGCGGCCACCTCCGCCGAGAAAATCTCCTCAGGATTGAACGCCTGCAGCGACCGTATGTCGGCCGCCAGCACCCGCCGCCTAAGCTCGTACACCTCCTGCTCGATCTTGGCATGCAGGCTTTGGGCGCGCAGCCAGTCGAGGCACTTGTTGCGGACGATAATCAGGATATAGGCCTGCAGGTTGGCATCGGCGGGAATCCGGCCGCGGTTCTCCCAGAAGGACATGAAGCTGTCCGAGACGAGATCCTCGGCCACCGCCGCGCTCCGCACGTAGCGGCACGCGATCGCTTCGAAGCGCGCGCGCCACGTAGCGAACAGGCGGCCGAATTCGGCCGTCGTCATCGCAACGGACTCGCGTCCCTGTATTCGCACGGCGGTCTTCTCCACGTCCACTCCCGGTTTTATTCTACGATGATTTCATCCACGAACATATGCGCCTTCTGTCCGGCCGCGCCGTGCCATGCCGGAATCGGATCGACCGTACGGGCCACCACGCGCAGGTAGCGGGCCGAGGTTTCGGGGAAGAGCACCTTGAACGGCTTGACGCCGTCGGGGCTGCCGGCCGTCTCCTGCGGCACGGACATCAGCGCCGCCTCGGTGAACTCGCTGCCGTCGTCCGAGAGGTAGACCCCCACCGACGAAGGCGGGAAAACCCACTCGCCCTTCTCGACCAGCGATTCGACGGTCACCGCCGAATAGGGCTTCGCCCCCTGCATGTCGATCGTAACGTCCAGCGGCTCGTTCAGGAACCCGATCCACGCGCCGTTCGAATAGACGGGACCTCCGCGGTAACCGTCCACCAGCAGCGAAGCGCCGCCGTAGGTATATTTGAGCGTCGGCGCGGCGTTCAGCGCGATGCGCCGTCCGGTCGCCTTGTTGAAATCGAATTTCCGCGCATAAACCGGCGTCTGCATGCCTTCGCGCAGGGCCGCGGCCTTGAACGTGCAGCTTTCGCCGATGGTCACCGGCGCCTTGTAAAGCGGACTCGAAGCCGTGGGATCTGAGCCGTCGAGCGTGTAACGGATCGGCGCACCGCCCTGTGTGGTGAGGGTCATCACGACGCCCCCCTTCTCCGGATCGACCGCATACGAAGCCGTCACCCCGAAGATATGCTTGGCGAACTCATATCCCATCTGAGAATAGATTTCGTCCATCCTGAAACTGCCGATGAAGCGGTTCCAGTCCTTCGTTTCGGGCAGACACCACTGCACCTCGCTCAAGGCGGCCAGACGCGGCAGAAGCATGTATTCGAGGTGTTCGTCGCTCAAGACGTATTCGGTCCAGAGGTTGGCCTGCACGCCGAGAATATGTTTCTGCTGTTCGGGCGTCAGCTCCGGGAACGCCGGATCGTACGAATAGACCTGCTCCATCGGTATGTAACCGCCGATTCCGAACGGCTCGGCGTCGGTGTCGAGCGACTGGTAGTAGTCGAAATAGAAGTGCGAATTCGGCGTCATGATGACGTCGTGCCCCAACTTGGCCGCGGCGATTCCGCCCTCGCTGCCGCGCCACGACATGACAACGGCGTCGGAGGGCGCCCTGCCTTCCAGAATCTCGTCCCAGCCGATGATGCGGCGGCCGTGCTGCGCAAGGAATTTGCCGATGCGGTCGGTCACGTAGCTCTGCAGGTAATGCTCGGCAGTATGCTCTCCGTCGTCCTTCAGGCCGAGCTGGCGGATCTTCGCCTGACAGCGCGGACACTTCTCCCAGCGCACCTTCGGGCACTCGTCGCCGCCGATATGGATATACTCCGAGGGGAACAGCTCCATCACCTCGGTCAATACGCCTTCGAGGAATTCGAAAGTCTTCTCCCGTCCGGGGCAAAGCACATCGTCGGCCACGCCCCAGCGGCCCCACACCTCGTACGGACCGCCCGTGCAGCCCAGTTCGGGATAGGCGGTCAGCGCCGCCAGCATATGGCCCGGCAGGTCGATTTCGGGAATCACCGTAACACCCCGGTCGGCGGCATATTTCACCACGTCGCGGATCTCGTCCTGCGTATAGAAACCGCCGTAGGGCGTACCGTCATAGGTTCCCCACTCCTTGCGGACCACAGTGGCCTTGCGGATGCTGCCCACGGCGGTCAGCTCCGGATAGCGCTTGATCTCGATGCGCCAGCCCTGATCGTCGGTCAGGTGCCAGTGCAGCGTATTGAGCTTGTGTATGGCCATCACGTCGATATACCGCTTCACTTCGTCCACCGAGAAGAAGTGGCGCGCCACGTCGAGGTGCATGCCCCGGTATGCGAACCGCGGCGCGTCGGCGATCTTCACGCAGGGCACCTCCCACGCCGCATCGGGCGCAGGCTCCGTGCCGTAAACCGCCGCAGGCAGCAGTTGTTCGAGACTTTGCAGGGCATAGAGGAAGCCGGGAAACTGCGACGCCCGCACTTCGATTCCCTCCCCGTCCACGTTCAGTTCATAGCCTTCGGCCGGGAGCGATTCGTCCGTGACGAAACGGATGCCCGACGCGGGCACCTCGTCGGCGACCGTGACGGGATTCGTCCCGCCGGTAACCGTCGCCAGCCGTGCGGCGAATCCGACCACGGCGCGCTGCGTCCGCTCGTCGGTGCGACTGTCACACGTAACGGGCCGATCGGTCACCCGATAGGTTCCCCGACCGGTTTCGAGATGATTGGGATAGGGCACGATCGCGATCTGCGGATCGTGCGAACCGCAGGAACAAAGAACTATTCCGGCAGCCAGAGTCAAAAGTAGTTTTTTCATAATTTATTTTGGGTAGCTTAAGGCAAAAATAGAGAAAAATTCCAAATATCGCCTGCCGGGCCGAAAAAATTACCGCTCCGGGGATCCGTTCCGGAGCCGTTGCCCCATTTTTCCGTACGCTTTTTCCGGCCGGAAATGGGATTATCGGGCATTTTTTATAACTTTGCGACGCTTAATGCTTGCAAAACTATGAAAACCGACTTTCTGGTTATCGGTTCCGGCGCGGCAGGCCTTTCGTTCGCGCTCAAAGCCGCCGCCCACGGACACGTCACCATCGTGACGAAGGGCGAAATGAACGAGTGCAACACCAACTATGCGCAAGGCGGCATCTGCTCGGTAACGTACGCTCCCGACACATTCGAGAAACACATCCGCGACACGATGGTCTGCGGGGCCGGCATCTGCGACCCGGCGGCCGTCGAGCAGGTCGTCACGCGCGCCCCTTCGGTCATCAAACAGCTGATCCAGTGGGGGACCAAGTTCGACAAGGACGCGTCGGGACGGTACGATCTGAACCGCGAGGGCGGGCACAGCGAGCACCGCATCCTGCACCACGACGACCTGACCGGTCACGAGATCGAGCGCGCCCTGATGAAACGCGTCAAACGCCACCACAACATCGACATCTACGAGCACCATTTCGCCGTCGACATCCTCACGCAGCACCACCTGGGCCGGCTCGTCAAAAAGAGCACGCCCGACATCACCTGCTTCGGAGCCTACGTGCTGAACCTCAAGAAACACGAAATATACACCGTGCTGGCCAAAGTGACCGTCATGGCGACCGGCGGCGTGGGCAATATCTACCACACGACGACCAACCCGTCCGTAGCCACGGGCGACGG
>ERZ834798.2406-NODE-2406-length-13683-cov-4.209202_pt1 | contig 13683 bp, 6 predicted proteins | sample MGYA00519689_ERZ834798 | MGnify/ENA primary metagenome ERZ834798 (study PRJEB31850, sample SAMEA3708761) | human gut metagenome | biome: human gut; feature: human-associated habitat; material: faeces | place: China | collected 2014 ...
TGGATTGTCTGAATTGCGCCATTTTGAAGAGGAGCGGTTGATCGGTGCAGCCTATGGCGCGTCCGTTCTTTTGTTCGGCGGTTTGGGGTTGATTATCGCGTTCGTTATTGAGACGAATATGAAGAAAAAAGAAGATAAGTAAAAGGCTTTCGCATCTTTTCTAAGGTTGCACAAAAAGTTCCATCGGTGTGGCACAGTCGTTCCCTCGGCATGGCACACTCGTTTCCTCGGCATGGCACAGCCGTTTCCCTTGCATGGCACAACCGTTTCCTCAGCATGGCACAGTTGTGCCAACGGCAGGAAACGCCTGTGCCATGCCGAGGGAACATCCATGCCAACGGTATGTCACAATACCGGAATAACAGGCGAATCCCGCTTCCATCGGCAATAGTCAAGCAAAAAGCGCAGACTAACGCAGAGAGGGGGGGGACTTATCTTCTATAGATAATACCCCTCTCTACGTTACTCTGCGCTCGTCCGCGTAATTTGCGTCCGGTCAAGCTCCGATTAAAGAACCTGGATACCTTCTTCACGGGCAGCTTCTTCTCCTGAAGGAGTGATCAGCTTGTAGCCCTTACCGTGAATGTTGATGATTTCGATTCCCGGATCATCCTTCAACAGTTTGCGAAGTTTCGTGATATATACGTCCATGCTACGGGCATTGAAATAGTTATCGTCTACCCAGATTGTCTTCAGTGCATAATTACGTTCCAGAATTTCATTTGCATGGGCACACAGCAGGCTCAGCAGTTCGCATTCTTTCGTTGTCAGCTTCGTTACCTTGTCACCGATAGCCAGCGTTTGTTTCTGGGTATCGAACAAGAAATTACCAAGCTTATAGAAAGGAATGTCTTTCATCTTCTTACCTTTCACACGGCGAAGGATAGCCTCGATACGAAGCAATAGCTCTTCCATGCTAAACGGTTTTGTCAAGTAGTCATCCGCGCCGATCTTGAATCCTTCCAAGATGTCTTCCTTCATAGTCTTGGCTGTAAGGAAGATAATAGGGATATCAGGATTGATAGAGCGAATTTCTTGTGCCAAGGTGAAACCATCTTTCTTTGGCATCATGACATCCAACACACAAAGATCGTATTTACCTTTGGTAAAACCTTTGTATCCGGCTTCTCCGTCAGAGAATAGGTCCGTTACATACCCTTTAGCTTGTAAGTATTCTCTTAAAAGCATTCCTAAATTCTCATCGTCTTCACAAAAGAAGATCTTTAGTTTTTCTTCCATAACTAACTTTTTATAAGAGGTAAAGTAATAATAAATTTTGTTCCAATGTTTCCGGCACCACTTTCAGCACGGATCGTACCTTTGTGGTCCTCAATAATTTTGCGTACGTAAGCGAGTCCGAGGCCGAACCCTTTCACGTCATGTACGTTGCCTGTCGGTACGCGGAAGAAACGGTCGAATACCTTTTTCAGATATTCTTTCTTGATACCGATACCATTATCTTCCACGGAGATCAACAGCTTTCCGTTCTCGTTCCAAGTGCGTGCCATCAATGTAAGCGGAACTTCCGGGCGGCGGTATTTAACCGCATTGTCCATCAAGTTGAACAATACATTGGTGATATGCATTTCATCCACATATATATCCGATTCTGTAGCTTGCAGGTCTATATCCATTGTACCGCCGTACTTCTCGACCTTTAAAACGAAGGTGTTAGCCACGTTCGCTACCAAATCATTCGCGTCAATTTCTTTCAATTTAAGCGCTGCTTTCTGTCGTTCGAACAAAGACATCTGTAGCACTTTCTCGACCAAGAAGCTCAATCGCTTCGTCTCGTCGTTGATTACGCCGGATATATGCTTGAATACGTCCGGACTCTTCGTTATATCCGAATCCTTCAACATCTGAGCGGCGAGCGAGATCGTGGATACCGGTGTCTTCAACTCGTGCGTCATGTTGTTGATAAAGTCGTTTTTCATCTCGGATAACTTCTTCTGACGGAATACGATGTAAATCGTGAAGACGAAGGTTATCAACAGGATCAATGAGAATATAACCGATGGAACGATGAAAGTAATAGAGCTTGAGATATAATCCCCTTTCGTCGGAAAATAAACTCTCAGGTAGTTTAGTTTCGATGGGGGATCGTTCGGGAAAAGCACTTGGGTGATCACGTCAGAGGCGATCGGTTGCTTTTGGAATTCTCCGCTCTGGTATACTACATTTCCATCTTTGTTAATAACAGAAAACACAAACGGCAAGTTCAAACCGTTGTTAATAAATTCTGTTTTTAAGTAATTGTTCAGCTTTTTAAAATCTATACGTTCCTCGATCGGCTTTAGATTCGCGGTGTATAAGATGTTGTAAATCACCTCCTCTATCAGTCCACCTTGGTACTGGTAACGTCTTTTTAGTGTCTTCTGTAAATCTTTAGATGTGTTTACGATGCTGTTGGCAGACTGCCGTTTTGACAAGGAAGAGAGCGGCTCGAACTTATGGGCGCTAAAACTTTGCATCTCTATTTGTTGAACGGTTCCATTAGAATCCTTGATCTGTAATTGGTATTTCTCATGGTTGATCACTTGTCCTAGGCTTTGGGCATCCGGGGCATTTTGATACATGAAATTTGTCTCATCCCGGTTGATATCATCCTCGAGGTATTTACGGGTCTCATCCAATTCCAGATTCTTAGATACTTGGCGCAGGCTTCTTTTGACAGTCTCATTGAACTGTTCGCTGCGTGTCTTAAGTATAATGCTCACATAGTTTACCTGTAGGTATAATAACCCGGCGAAGGCAAAAGCCATAACTACCGCAAGCAACCAAATTGTCGACTTCCTCATATCAATATCTTTCTCTTAATATTGCAACAAATAACGTATGTTTTAGTTTAATATTTACACAAAAAAGGTAAAAATAATCCGTTTAAAATGTTAATAATACTTTGTGGGCATAGAGAATATATGCTAGCTAAGTATTGAAACTCCGCTGTTAATGCACTAGTTAGCGTTTTTTATCCTAAGTTTTTTATATATTATCCTACGTAAAAACAAGTCCGGTGCGTTCTTTGTTGCGCCCGGACTTTATAAAGTCTCCACTTAGGGGATTAAAATCGATGTCCCGGAGGAGGACCCATCGGACCTCTTCCCCGTCCGCTTCTACCCGGCGTTTTCACGTCGCTGGCACTGGCTCCACCTTTGAAGATGCTGAACCGATAGATGAAGTGTACCATGAAATAACTGCCTAGCGTGTTATATTCTGAGTCTTGTATATAGCTAGCGGTAACGGAACGGGAGATATTGCTTCGTTGTTGCAGGATATCGTAGATCTTGAAACGGAGCGTCCCTTGGTTATTCTTTAAGAAAGACTTGGAGGCTGAGGCATTCCATAGGACTTCGTTCTGTTTGAATCCGTCCCCGTAGCCAGAGTTGGTAGACCAGTTCACGTCACTCTCTATCTTGAAATTGAGGGGCAGATAGATTGTCGTGTAACCGCCGGCTCCGTAATTGAAGGTGTTTTGGTTATTTTCCTTTTGCAGGGAGTTGCTGGTGGCATTGTAACGAATATTCCCGTTTACGCCCAGATCCAGATAAGAGGAGCGGAAGTCGATACCACCACGTTCGGACAATATGAGATTCCGGTTCGTATTCTTCTCCTCGTTGATATATCCGTTGCTATTAGCGAACGAGGCCATTGTCATGGAGTTGATGGAGAATTTCTTATTCTTCAAGGGGGTGTTCAACATCATACGGACGTTGCCACTATAGTTGCCATTTACGTTTTTGTAAGTGGTGGTCTTTACACCTGTCTCTTGGTTATAAGAGGTATAACTTACGATATCGTTGATGATATAACTACCGTTTGCCATGATCATGAAGGCCCGTTGTTTCTCCGGCGTGAACTGTTGGAAACGAATAAATACGTTGTTCGTATAGCGGGGATTCAAATCCGGGTTACCGATCGTGATATTCGTCGGGTCCGAGATATCCGCTACCGGTTGTAATTGAGTCATGCTCGGTTGGCTGGTACGGCCATTATACATGATACGAAGATTCGTACGCTTATCGAACATATAGTTGAATTGAGCCATCGGGGAGAGGTTGACCACCTTACGGGTTATCTTGGATAAGGTCGTGTCGCCAACGAAATTCTCGCTGCTGGAATAGGATGGGTCCAGATTCAAGCCGATCGTGTAGTTGAACTTTGCCCGTTGAGACTTGAAGCTCAAGCTGGCCCGCTGGCTGATAAAGTTATTGCGATAGCTTTGGCTGTAGGCGGAATCTAATACATTATATATACCATCAGCGTCTTGGTTGTAAACATTCTTCAAGGCTTCTTGTTTCCGTTGGCTGATGCTATAAGTGGCTTGGATGAAATTATTATGCCCGATCGGTTCTACCCACGATACGTAGGCCCGGTAATTGAAACCTTTGTTGTCGTAACGTGAGCGCTGGTCGATAATGCTATTCTTCAAGGCATCAGTCTGGTTGAAATAAACGATGTCGGAACGGTTCATGCCGTCACTGTACGAATCGCTATTGCCTCCGGAAAGGGTGGCGCTGAACACACGCCCTTTGTTATTCAGCTTACGGCTGAAATCGATGCTGGCATTTAGGTTGTACCCGTTACTTTCCGAGTAATTGTTGGATTTGTTGGTATTGACCGTATCCCGTTCGTTATCCAAGGTGGTAGCATCACTGAAATTGTCATTCATGCTATGGCTGAGGCTGAAACTCGGGCGGAAGATAAGTTGAGTCATCGTGTCCGGTTTCCATTCCAAGCGAAAGTCTACGCCAAAGTTATCGCTCTTCGTACGGCTCATCGCCTCACTATTATCGTAGGAGGAACTATCTCCGGGAAGAATATTCTGCCGGTCGCTCTTGCTACGAGCGTCATTGTCGGAATGGGAATAACGAGTATTTCCCCCAAGAGTTAGTTTATCCGGCTTGAATTCCTTGCTGAAATTCAAACCTGCGTTTCCGGAAGAGGTGATACCGCTACCCGCTCCGAAGCCTCCTCGTCGGCCTCCACCGCCTCCCATACCGGAGAACATTGTTGAGGCTAGATCGGAAAAGCCCATATTATTCGTGTTATTCGCTCCCCCCATGAACGTGATCTGGTCATTATTCACGAAACGATTGACCATGGCGTTGCCTTCATACCGATCTTTACTTCCGTATCCGCCATATGCGTTGCCAAACCAACCTTGCTTCATGCCGGGTTTCACGGTTAGGTTGATGACGGTCTCTTCCTCTCCATCGTCGAAGCCTGTCATTTGGGCCATATCGCTTTTTTTATCAAGTACCTGTAATTTATCGATCATCTTGGCTGGAAGATTCTTGGAGGCCACTTTCGGGTCATCGGAGAAGAACTCCTTTCCGTCTACCATTACCTTTTTCACCTCTTTTCCATTGACGGTGATCTTGCCTTCGCTATCCACCTCCACACCGGGCATCTTTTTCAATAAATCCTCCAAAACGGAGCCTTCGGTTACTTTATAAGAATCCGCGTTGTATTCCACGGTGTCGTTGCGAACGGTAACCTCGGGTGCCTTACCTATAACTACGGCTTCTCCCAACTCGATCGCTCCGTCGCTTAATTCGAGTTTACCTACGTTTACGGGATTTTTCTTTCCGGTGATTTGCAAGGGTTGGTACAATGGATCGTATCCGATGAATGTGATGTGTAGTAAATAACTTCCTTTCTTTACGTTTTTCAAGGTAAAACTACCATTACGGGAGCTCACCACACCTCGTACCATGGCACTGTCTTTTACGTTCAGCAATCGTACCGTTGCTTGCTCGATGGGGGTATCACTACCTTGCTCAACGACAGATCCGGTAACATTAACACCGCTTTGCTGTGCGAAAGCCATCGGTGAAAAAAGGATCATCAACAACATCAAAAGGCACTTTCCCGATTTCATAACTATATGGATTACATTGTTTACAATTACGAAAAGATAGACAAGGTTCACTCAAAATAGTTTAATATAACTTTTATGGATTTGATATTATTAACAATCGTGCAGGCCTTTGGATTTATGGAGAGTATTCTTAGAACAAGAACATTATAAAAGGTAAATAGTCCTTCAACTTAACCCGCAATATTTTCAAGGATTGTGTAATCCGGTATTCCACGGTTTTTATAGAAACCCCCAAGGCCTCTGCGATTTGGGGATTAGATTGCTCTCCGAATCGGCTAAGTTTAAATGTCTCCCGGTAATTCTCAGGCAATTCTTCGATCGCTTTCGTGATATTCTCTGTAAGCTCGTTAACGAAATAGGTATCAGGATTCTCAAATTGATCTTTAATCTTATCATAAATCAGGCTATGTACTCGCTCATGATACAATTGCCTTTTGATCGCATTGAGGCAACGATGCTTAACAGCCATAAAAAGATAGGATTTTAGGGATATCTCTACAAATAAGGAATTTCGGTTTTCCCATATAAATAACATTAGCTCCTGAATAAGTTCTTCGGCATCCTCATCAGAAACATATTGGGAAGCATATTCGCATAGCGGCGAATAAAATTTGATAAACATCTGTTTAAAAGCGTCTTTACTTCCTAATTGTATTTGTTCAATTAAAGTAGAATCATCCATAGCACCTTCTTCATCCTTTCTTTTTCTGTAAGCAAAGATATATTTTATCTTGGATATCCAAGGTTAAAATCAGGGTAACCGCATCGAAATATCACTTTTAGGACTTCCTTATCGCAAGATGAAGATATTTTTGGAGAAGATATACTTAAAGTGTCAGAGAAGATATACTTCGTTGGCACTTTAAGTATATCTTATATTGGCAAGTAAGTACTACTGTGATTTTGACCATGCCGGGAGGTAAAAAAAATAGAAAAAATCGCTTTTAAGTTTAGGGTGTACTTTTACGGGATTGTCTTAGTTATAGAAAAGGATAAGAATGGATATAGAAAATAGACATATTGATTTGAAGGGACTGGATGGTACGATGCTTTTGCGGTATATAAAGGAAACGTCCTCCAACGAGGAACGCTCTTCTATAGAGGCGTGGCTGGAAGCGGATGAAGGCAACGAGAGAATCTTGTTGCAGACCGCTCGTATCTATTATGCGAATAATGTACAAGAACGGATCGCCAGTCGTGACCCATTGGCAGCTTATGAGAAGTTGGAGCGTCGGTTGGCGAAACGAGTGCGTCGGATTTGGCTGAAAAGGTTTTCCACGGTGGCGGCATGTGTCGTAGTCATCTTGGGGCTTTCTACCTTGATCTCATATATGAGAGATAGTGCGGGTATTGGTACTCCCCAATACATAACGCTTGAGGCCAATGCGGGGATACGTACTCATTTTGATTTGCCGGATGGCACGGTTGCCTATCTGAACTCGGGAAGCAGTCTCTCTTATCCGGTGCCATATGATCCGAAGGAGAGAAAAGTAAGTCTGTCGGGTGAGGCCTATTTCAAGGTGGCGCATAATGCGGAGCAACCCTTCGTAGTCAGCGCTTTCGAGGATCGGTATAAGGTCAAGGTCTTGGGTACGGAGTTTAATGTGCAGGCCTATGCGGGGGATGATAAGGTATCGACCACCTTGGTTGAGGGTTCCGTGAATCTGGAGGTGAGGGGTGAGTCCGGGAACGTGAGCCAAAGAAATCTACTTCCTTCCGAGAAAGCCTTCTGCGACTTGAGTAAAGGAGAGATCTCCGTGATGAAGACAAATCCTATGTATGAGACGGCGTGGATGGACGGCAAGCTCATCTTCAAGGATACGCCTCTGCCGGAGGCGTTGAAAAAACTGTCGCAGTATTACAACGTTGAATTCGAGATCCGGGACATGGAGATTAAAAGCTATTGTTTGACAGGAGTTTTGGATAACAGACTATTATCCCAGTCACTTGATTATCTGAGAATCTCTTCAAATATCGATTATCAGATCGAAGCGATAAAGACGGATGATAGTAGAGGAACCAATCGTTCCCGGGTAATACTCAAGAAAAGAAAATGAAGAGCATGTATAACGACTAAATAATCAGCCTATGGAATAAAAAAGAAAGAAGAACAGACCGGTTCTATCTAAAAACATACGGAAAAATGTTACCAGCATCTTCCCGTATGAAATAATTCGGTAGAAGGTCTATAAACCAGCTAAAGAATCTATTTTTTAATCTTAAATCAATTGCAAAAGTATGATGAATAGTTTATATTTCCAACTTGATGGAGATAAATTCGCTTTTATCAGGTTGGTATTTAAAATGCCAAGAATTATGAAGTTAACCTTGTCTTTGATCTGTTTGTCTATATGGACATCCTTTGCGACTATCTCAAAAGCTCAAAACACAGTTTTAACTTTGAAAGTGGCAAATGAACCGATAGAACGAGTATTGGAGAAAATAGAAAACCAGTCAGGATTCCATTTCTTTTATAATAGTAAGTTAGTAGATATTACTCAAGCAGTTTCTGTAGATGTAAGCAGTAAAGATATAGCGGAGACTTTAGACTTGATATTCAAAAACTCTAATATACATTATAAAGTTGTGGGCACAGACGTGATACTGTCTGTGAGAGAAATACGACAAACTCAGATAAAAAGGAAAATTACGGGTACTGTTCTGGATAGTAAAGGAGAATCGATAATAGGCGCTAATGTCGTGGAGAAAGGAACAAGCAATGGGACTATTACGGATATTGATGGAAATTTTAATCTAGAAGTACAAACAGATGCTATATTAGTTATTTCTTATATAGGATATAGACCTAAGGAATTGCGGGTTGATAACCAATCCAATTATTCCGTGAAGTTGGTGGATGATCTCAAAAATTTGGAAGAGGTGATAGTTGTGGGGTATGGTGTCCAAAAAAAGGTAAGTACAACTAGCGCCGTCGCTCAATTAAAAAGTGAGGAATTGACAGTTCGTCCGACATCGAATGCTCAACAAGCTTTACAAGGATTGTCTCCTGGATTAACGATAACGGATGCGGGAGGAACTCCGGGGCGTTCTACGGCAACAGTGCGTGTCCGGGGTGTAACTACATTGACTACGACAAAAGATAATGTGACAATTGGTTCTAATGATCCTTTGGTCTTAGTCGATGGAGTGGAACAGCGTTTCGATGATATCAATGCGAATGATATTGAGTCCATATCCGTATTGAAAGATGCGGCTTCTGCGGCAATTTATGGATCCAGAGCAGCGAACGGTGTAATTCTCGTGACAACCAAACGTGCTAAGTCTGGTGAGATTAGCGTTAAGTATAATGGCTTTTTCTCTTTGGTTAGTCCTCAGAACAAACCGAAACATATGGGATTAGAAGATTATTTGCGGTATCAGAATATGGCCTATGTAAATTCTGGAGCTAAACCTAAATATACAAGAGTATGTGAATGCTACAGACCGATTAAAATATCCTTTACCTAATGTATATATGGATGAGATGTATCGTACGGCTCCTTTGTTGGATAATAGTGTCTCTATTAGTGGTGGATCTGATACATTTAAAGGATTGCTGAGCTTGAGGCATAAAAATGAGGAAGGGGTACTTTCTTCTTATGATAATGAGGTGACGAGCATGAGAATTAATACGGACTTCAAGAAAAAGATATTTTCTTTTGCCGCAGACGCCGATTTTAGGTATAACTATTCGGAAGCTCCTATTGCGAATGTGGTTAATTACATCTATCATGGTTCTCAGTGGGCAGTCCCTCAATATCCAGATGGAACTTATGGTGTGAGTCCTCAAGGAAATAATCCGATGATACTGAATGATATCGCAGGACAATCAAAGTTAAGGCAATATTATTTTGTTGGCAATTTAAAAATGGATGTAGACATTACTGATTATTTAAAAGCTACAGCACAGTATTCCGCAAAAGTCACGAATGATGTGCAAAAAGAGTTTTCCAATGCCTATAAGGTTTTGGATTATCATGATAATAGTATCGTGAAGAAGGACGTAGATAAGAATTCGTTGAAAGAGATCCGTAAAAATATGAATGAACAAACTTTTACCGGCCTTCTTAATTTCTATAAGACTTGGAAAAATCATGATGTAAACGTCTTAGCCGGATATTCTCAGATTGTAAACAAAAGTAATTATTTGGAAGGTTACAAGGAATATTTCTATAGTAATGAGATGGAATCGATTGATATGGGGGGAGAAGACAATCGAAAGATCACAGGATACGATCATGAATGGGGATTACGTAGTTTTTTCGGACGAATAAATTATGATTTTAATGATCGTTATTTGTTAGAAGTAAATGGACGTTGGGATGGCTCGTCCCGTTTTACGGGATCAGGCGTATATGCGTTCTTTCCTTCAGCCTCGGCAGCGTGGCGTATCTCTCAGGAGAGTTTCTGGGATAAGGAACGTTGGTTTATCAGTGATTTGAAGATTAGGGCCTCATGGGGACAGACAGGAAATCAAGCTATTCCTTTATATGAATTTTATCCTGCGTTAGTATCATCGGATTATACATATAATAATGAGGTAGAACCCGGGTATATCCAAAAGAAGATGTCAAATCCGGACTTAACATGGGAAACTACGACTCAGACAGATATCGGTTTGGACGCTTATCTGCTTGATAGTCGTATGAGTTTAACTTTCGACTATTACAATAAGATGACGGATGGGATCTTGCTGACTTTACCGATTCCTGGCGTGATAGGTCTGGAAGCTCCTTTACAAAATGCAGGATCTGTCTTAAACAGAGGAATAGAGCTGATGCTCTCTTGGCGGGACTCATTTAAAGATTTTAATTATAATGTTTCCGCTAATTTTGCGTATAATAAGAACAAGATTACGGATTTGGCAGGAAGTGGACCCTATAAAACGACTTCATCCACTGATCCGATGACGATTCGAGCCGAAGGTTTACCGATTGATTCTCACTGGGGATATATTACGGATGGCTTGTTTCAGACGCAAGAGGAAGCAAACAGTTATCCGACACTTTTTGCTAATACGAAACCGGGAGATGTCAAATATGTTGATTTAAATAATGATGGAAAGATTACGCCGGAGGATATGACTTATTTAGGAAATACGTTTCCTAAGTATACGTTTGGTTTGAATGGCTCTATCTCTTACAAAGGTTTTGAGTTGTTTATGCAATGGCAAGGAGCCGCTGATGTTGATGTTCGTTTATCCGGAGCCTTATCGGAAATGGGTAATCAGGAAGGGTTTACGCACGAGATTTATGCCAATAATGTATGGACACCGGAACATACGGACGCTAGATTTCCCAGACCTGTTAAATTTGATCTAAGAAATGTGCAATCTTCGGACCGGGTGATTTTTGATGGTTCTTATCTTCGTTTGAAGACTCTTCAATTATCTTATACCTTACCGGTAGGCTTAACCCGGAAGGTTTTTATACAGAGGGCAAAGGTCTCAGTCACAGCAACAAATTTGTTGACATTCTCTGCCTTGAATGAGTGGAACCTAGATCCGGAGTTTCCTTCCGGGCGGGCGAACTATTATCCACAGAGTTCGGTATATTCATTAGGTTTAAATCTTGAATTCTAAACAGTATAAGATTATGAAAACATATATTGGTAAAATCAGCCGTTGTCTATTAGTAATGTTTGTGATATTGTTTTCTTCATGCGAGGATATTTTGGAAACTTTACCTTCCGATCGTATATCTTCTGAGGTGTATTGGAAAAACGAGCAAGATGCGGCTTATGCGGCAAATGCTATTTATAATTATTTAAATGGTACCCGGATTTTTGTTTTTGACGGAATGACTGATATTTTACACGCAAACACACAGTTCTCGGACTATGCCTCGATGGAGAGAGGTGAATACGATTCAAATATGGAGTTTGTCCAGACTGTATGGTCTGATTCTTATAAAGGTATTCGGGCTGTAGATTATTTCTTGGAGAATGTAACTCGTATACCGGTTAAAGATCGGCAAAAGTTGGATATATTGAGTGCGGAGGTAAGGGTGATTCGTGCTTATCTATATATGCAGTTAGTGATGCTATATGGAGATGTACCGTTAGTTGAAAAGACCATAGAAAGTATTCAAGAAGGAAAATTGTTCCATATCAACATTCGTTTCAATCCTAAATATGACAAACAGCCCGGACAGAGCATTGATGGAGTAACTTTCCGTAATATTATTTATAACGGAGTAGGCGAGAATCCTTCGTTGATAAAAGGGCTGGATAAAGAAAGGATGGTGCGGAATATTACGTTTGAAAATGTGGTGGTTAATGGAGAGAAAATAAAGGATTTAAAGGGGTTTATCACGAATGAATATATCGAAGGAATAAAGATAAAGTAGAAAAAAACTGTTTTATAGTTGGATCTATTTATGAAAAGAGAGAAAAGCATTGAGTGTTTTTCTCTCTTTTATCGTATTATGTAGCAAGTTTGAATGTCAATTGAGGAACTAATTAGAAAAAGACAATGAAGAAGAAAATTTTAGTTGTTGCCGGGTTATTGGCTATGTCGGGTGCTTTGACGGCCCAGTCTGTTTATCCCGGCCAACATGCCGGAAAGTTGAAGAGAGAAACCGTGGCTCCGATGAAAGTCAAGAGTTTTGATTTGAAAGATGTTCGTTTGCTTCCAAGCCGTTTTCGTGAAAATATGATGCGTGACTCTGTATGGATGGCTTCTATAGAGGTGGACAGGCTGTTACATAGTTTCCGTACCAATGCTGGCGTGTTTGCAGGTCGTGAAGGTGGTTATATGACAGTAAAGAAGTTAGGTGGATGGGAGTCCTTGGACTGTGAATTGCGTGGACACACCACAGGGCACTTGCTTTCTGCCTACGGCTTGATGTATGCGGCAACCGGCAGTGAACAGTTCAAACAAAAAGGGGATAGTCTGGTGAATGGCCTGGCGGAGGTACAAACCGCATTGGGTAACGGCTATCTGAGTGCTTATCCTGAAGAATTGATCAATCGTAACATCCGTGGCACCAGTGTATGGGCACCGTGGTACACGCTTCATAAACTTTTCTCTGGATTGATAGACCAGTATCTTTACAGTGACAATCAGAAAGCTTTGGAGGTTGTTGTTCGTATGGCCGACTGGGCATATCATAAACTCAAACCTTTGGATGAGACTACACGTCAAAAAATGATACGGAATGAATTTGGTGGAGTGAATGAGTCCTTTTATAATTTGTATGCGATAACCGGGGACGAACGTCATCGGTGGCTGGCTCAATTCTTTTACCATAATGAAGTGATTGATCCGTTAAAGGAACTACGTGATGATTTGGGTACTAAACATACCAATACATTCATTCCGAAAGTGATAGCCGAAGCTCGCAATTATGAATTGACAGAGGATGAGAACAGCAGAAAGTTATCCGATTTCTTTTGGCATACTATGATAGACCATCATACATTTGCCCCTGGATGCAGTAGTGACAAGGAACATTATTTTGACCCGGCCCGGTTCTCCAAGCATGTGTCAGGTTATACTGGGGAAACGTGTTGTACCTATAATATGTTGAAACTGTCCCGTCATTTGTTCTGCTGGACAGCCGATGCTGCCATTGCGGATTATTATGAACGGGCCCTTTACAACCATATTTTGGGACAGCAAGATCCTCAGACCGGTATGGTAACATATTTCCTGCCCTTGCTTTCAGGCTCGCATAAGGTGTATAGTACGAAAGAAAATTCTTTCTGGTGTTGTGTGGGAAGCGGTTTTGAGAACCATGCTAAATATGGAGAAGCTATTTATTATCACAATGACAAAGGCATTTATGTGAATCTTTTTA
>ERZ834798.2407-NODE-2407-length-13677-cov-5.689326_pt1 | contig 13677 bp, 12 predicted proteins | sample MGYA00519689_ERZ834798 | MGnify/ENA primary metagenome ERZ834798 (study PRJEB31850, sample SAMEA3708761) | human gut metagenome | biome: human gut; feature: human-associated habitat; material: faeces | place: China | collected 2014 ...
TCTTAATCGAAACAGGTATGTAACGCCAACTCCCTTTTAACGACGAAACAAAAATAGGGCTATTAACCACGAAAAGAATGAGAAAAGATGAAAAACGGCACTTGCAACTACGCAATCGTTTGCACTGCAATAAACAGCAATCCGACATTGTGGAGTGAACAAATAGCCTGTCAGTCTTTATCAAATTAGAGGAGATTTTCAAAGAAAAAAAATTGTTTAATCGGCTATAAAGTTCCTCTTGCCAAATAAAAAACTTCTATTCCCTTATTTATAATCTATAACCGAGACTTTTGATTTTATAATCAAAAACTACCCACGCATATGCAAACGTTTGCACTTTATTCTATCACAGAAATGACCAGCGAACAGAAAGTTTATTATCAATTGCACTATTTTTGTAATCTGAGAACAAAGCTTAGAGAATATTCACTTGGCGCGCATCTCGAATTTAATTACCTTTGACTGAAACTAATAGATACAAATGAGTAAACCGCAAATTACCATCAAAGACATCGCCCGCGAATTAGGGGTATCACCTTCCACCGTCTCAAGGGCATTGAAGGATAATCCGGATATCAGTCAAGAGACAAGAGAAGCAATACATAAGTACGCGCGCGAACATAATTATAAGCCCAACGCATTGGCATTAAACTTGCGTACAAGCCGTTCCAATACAATTGGAGTCATTATTCCGCAATTAGTGCACCACTTCTTTTCCTGTGTATTAAGCGGCATTGAAGAAACGGCTTCCCAGGCAGGATACAACATCCTCGTGGCACAAAGCAACGAAAAATACGAGCAGGAAGTAAAGATAGTCCATTCTTTCCTTGCAGCAAGGGTTTGCGGAGTGATTACTTCACTTGCCAAAGATACATCCCAATATGATCATTATCAAGAATTACTCGATAATAATATCCCGATCGTTTTCTACGACCGGATTTGTACGGGCATTAACACCGAACGGGTAGTAGTAGACGATTATGCCGGTTCGTTTTCTGCCGTAGAGTACATGATACAGACCGGCTGTAAACGTATCTTCTTTTATAGCGCCGCACCCCATCTCGAAATATCCAAGAACCGGAGAAACGGATACTTAGATGCCATGAAGAAGTACAAAATCCCGGTAGATGAAAGTATGATCAAACTTTGTGATACGCGTGAACAGGCTATTGCCATCACTCCCGACTTACTGGAAAGAGAAGACCGCCCGGACGGTTTTTTTGCCATTAATGACGAAACGGCTTCGGGTATCTTATACTCCTGCAAACTGGTAGGATTGAAGGTTCCTGATGAAGTATCGATTTGTGGGTTTACCGACGGAGCCATTGCACAAAGCACTGATCCCAAGCTGACCACCATAGAACAACATGGAGAAGAAGTTGGAAAAAGCGCTATCCATATCCTTATCGATAAAATAGAGGATAATCCCAACTCAAAAAGTACAAATAAAATTGTAAGAACCAATCTGGTAGTACGGGGAACGACAAAATAATGTGCCAATATGCCAATGTACTAATGTGCCAATTGGAGAAAATGAGAAAAATGAAAGAATGAGAAAATAAAATAATTAACTACTACTTAATTTTATGAAAAGGAGAGTATAGATGGCAGTATATAAAGAAACAATTATGTTAAAATCACACGGTGGTACACCAACATATGTAAATATTACACCACAGGTTAGAGAAGCAATAGAGAAAAGTGGAATAAAGAATGGAATTTGTGTAGCAATTTCACCACATACAACATGCTCAGTATTTTTTGAAGAATTTGTACATGATTACAATGAAGCAGGAGATGAATTTTTACAGGAAGATTTGAATGATGTATTAAAGAAAATCATACCTGATCATGTAAATGCAGATCATATCTTTATTCTGCCAAACAATAAAAATATCATTATGGCGGCAAATCAGGCAGCGGAGCTGACAGAGGATAAAGATATTATTGTACTTCCGACCAAGACAATTCCACAGGGAATTGTGGCTCTGGTAAATTATATTCCGGATTATACTGCGGAGGAAAATAAGGAAGCCATGCTGGCAGAACTCGACAGTGTAAAGACCGGTCAGGTGACCTATGCGGTTCGTGACACTGAAATTGATGGCATGCAGATCAGACAGAATGACTATATGGGAATTGGCGATAAGGCAATTCTTGCGGTTGGCACGGATCTGAAAGAGACAACCATGAAGATGATTGATGCGATGGTAGATGAGGATTCTGCAATTGTCAGCATTTATTATGGTGCGGATGAGACAGAAGAGCATGCACAGGAAATCGGAAAAATGATCGAAGAAAAGTATCCGGATGTTGAGGTAGAGATCAACTGTGGTGGTCAGCCGATTTACTATTTTGTTATTTCTGTAGAATAAAAGTTACTATTTATGCAGCACAGAAACGAATAAGGAGCAGATATGCGTCAGGATTCATCAATCACGGAAATCAAAGGCATTGGTGAAAAAACAAAAAAATTATTCGAAAAAATGGGAGTATACACCGTAGGTGATATACTCCTTCATTTTCCCAGAAATTATATACAGTATCCCCATCCGGTGCCGATCGATGAGATGACAGCGGAATATATGCAGACAGAGGATAAGCTTGCGATTGTTGCACGGATTGAGCGTACACCGGTAACGAGAAGTGGAAGACATATGCAGGTGACACTTCTTGTGATTGGAAGCCCTGGACATCAGATCCAGCTGATCTGGTATCGGATGCCTTATATACGGAATACATTGACACATGGCAAATATTTTGTTTTTTACGGAAATGTCCACATTAAGGATGGCAAATTTGTGATGGAACAGCCGGTGGTGTATACGCCGGAGGCCTATCAGGAAATTGAAAACTGTTTTCTTCCGGTGTATACGCTGACAAGCGGGATCACCAACAATCTCATGATAAAAACGATGCGGCAGGCATTGGATGAGGAAGAACTGCTTACGGATTTTCTTCCGGGAGAAATTCGTACGCGCAGGGAACTGTGTGAGTATAATTATGCGGTCAAACAGATCCACTTTCCGGATACGATGGAACGTTTGATCGAGGCGAGAAAGCGGTTGGTTTTTGATGAGTTCTTTTTGTTTATCATGGGCATGCAGTACCAGAAAGAAAAGAGAACCAGACAGGAAAACCGGTTTGTGATGGAACATCCGGAGTTCGTGGAAGATCTGATTCAGAAGCTTCCGTATGAACTGACGGGAGCACAAAGACGAGCATTGCATGATGTGACGGAAAATATGCAGGGACCGTATGCCATGCAGCGCCTGATTCAGGGAGACGTGGGCTCCGGTAAAACGATTCTGGCTTTTCTGGCAATGGCGTGGTGCGCACAGAATGGATATCAGTCTGCCATCATGGCACCGACGGAAGTACTTGCACAGCAGCATTATGAAACATTCCAGAAACTCTGTGAGCAGTTTGGACTGCATTTTCCGGTAATCCTTCTGACGGGGTCCATGACGGCAAAACAAAAACGCAGTGCGTATGAACGGTTAGAACTGTATGAGAATGCCCTGATTGTAGGAACGCATGCACTGATTCAGGAAAAACCGACATATGCAAATCTTGCGCTTGTGATCACAGATGAGCAGCATCGTTTTGGCGTGCGGCAGAGAGAGGAGTTTGCGCAAAAAGGGGATATGCCGCATATTCTTGTTATGAGTGCAACACCGATTCCGCGAACCCTTGCGATCATTATCTACGGAGATATGGATATTTCGGTTGTGGATGAGGTGCCGGCAAGACGGCTTCCGATCAAAAACTGTGTGGTTAATACGGCATACCGGCCGAAAGCATATGCGTTTGTTGCAGATGAGGTGAAAAAAGGACATCAGGCATATGTGATCTGTCCGCTTGTGGAGGCAAGCGAAGAGACACAGGGAGAAAATGTAATTGATTACTCGAAAACGCTTATGGAGGAACTGCCATCCGGCATCCAGGTGGGCGTGCTTCACGGAAAGATGAAGAGCAGTAAGAAAAATGAAATTATGCAGGAATTTGCGGAAAATAAAATTCAGGTGCTTGTATCCACCACGGTAGTGGAAGTGGGGGTTAATGTACCGAATGCAACCGTGATGCTGATCGAGAATGCGGACCGATTTGGCTTAGCACAGCTGCATCAGCTGCGTGGACGTGTGGGAAGAGGAGATGCACAGTCTTATTGTATTATGATCAATGCCTCTTCGGCCAAGACAGCAAAAAAACGTCTGGAAATATTAAATAAATCAAACGACGGCTTTTTTATTGCGAGTGAGGATTTGAAATTACGCGGACCGGGAGATTTTTTCGGTATCCGGCAGAGTGGAGATCTGGTATTTGCGCTGGCGGATATTTACCAGGATGCGGCGGTGCTGCAGGAGGCTTCGGAAGAAGTAAAAACAATTCTTGAGGAAGACCCGGAACTGACAGAACCCGGACATCACATTCTGCAAAAGAAAATGATGCAGTTTCAGGAAGAACAGCTTTCAAAAATGAATTTGTAGATTCCGGCAAAAGAAAAAGCAGGTCTCCGTGACAGAGACCTGCTTTTTTCTTTTGTACATTGGGACAAGTGGGTTACTGGATGTTTTCTCCTTTGCCAGCCATCTGTCTTTCCTGTGCTTCGATCATTTTTTTGACCATATAACCGCCGACAGATCCATTCTGTTTTGCGGTAAGATCACCGTTGTATCCGTTGCTAAGTGGGACTCCAAGCTCATCTGCAACTTCATACTTAAAACGTTCCAATGATTTTTTTGTACTTCTGTTTGCCATGCTTTTCTTCCTCCTTTGCGGTTGTACTTTGTGGTACGATTCTAGTATATGCGCTAAGCAGAAAGCCTATGCTGGAAACTTATGTATTGGATGATTCCACCAGTGTCAGGCCGCTGATGTCCGGATGAATCGTGAGAGAGTAGTTCGTATAGTATACGACAAATCCGGGTGCACTTCCGGCCGGTTTTTTTACATTTTTTTTCTGAAGATAATCAATTTCAAGTTTGTCACTGTCACGTCCGCTGGAATAGTAACCGGCAAGTTTTCCGGCCTCTTCAAATACGCGGTCCGGCATTTCTCCCCCTTTGTTTTTTACAATTACATGGGAACCCGGCATTTTTTTGGCGTGAAACCACCAGTCATTTCCGGTTGCAAATTTAAAGGTCAGTTCATCATTCTGATAGTTATTTTTGCCGACGTACATGTCATAGCCATCGGATGAAATATAATGGAAAGGTTTGCTTTTGATTTTCTGTTTTTTGCCGTTTTTGTGTTTTTTGATAAAACCGTATTCCATCAATTCCTCTTTGATCTGCACCAGATCATCGGCGGAGAGTGCAATGTTCAAAGAATTCTGGATGGACTCCAGATGGTCAATCTGCGCTTTGGTTTCCGCAAGCTGGACTTCAAGAGCTTCGGAAGTCCGTTTCAGTTTTCCGTATTTATCAAAGTATTTTTGGGAATTTTCACGTGCGGTCTTTTGCGGATCTAACGGGATACGGATTTCTTTATTGTTGTCATAAAAATTTTCACAGACCAGTTCTTTTGCCTGGTCCTGCAGATTGTAACCGTATACATTGATCAGTTCTCCGTACAGTTTATATTTTTCCCGTTTTTCGGCATCTTTCTGCTGTTTTTGCTGTAACTGGTATTTTTTCTGGTTGCGCTCTAACGCAGTTGTGACGATTTTTCGCAGGTCTGCGGATTTCTGGTGGATACGGTTGTAAATATTGCGCTCAGCATAGAAAACTTCGAGCATCTGCGAGATGCTTTCCATATGTTCCATCTCATAATCCTGATACATGGTCAGTTCAATTGCAGAAAATTCGATCGGCCGTTTGTCTTTTCTTACGATCACCGGATGAAATTCGTTGTGGCGGATTTCATCAAAAAACCATGCAATGTGGTTTGAGAGATGGTGGATTTCATCATCGGTACAGGCCAAAAGAGACTGATCTGCATCCATCCCGGCCCGGTATGCCAGTTCGGATGCAACAAGTGGACTGACACCGGTAAATGTTGTATAGATAGCTTTGCAGATGGACATCGGTTTTGCCTTAATGGCATCGCAGATCTGTGTGGCATCCATAGTCATGGCATTGAATTTGTCCTCCTGTGTGGCAGGAATAAAATACGGGCGGCCCGGAAGCACTTCGCGCAGGGAACTTACGGCGGAAGAGACATGCTTGATGCTGTCGATTATGGTGCCGTCCTCATCGCAAAAGATAATATTGGAATGTTTTCCCATCAGTTCAATGACAAGGGTCTTATGACAGATATCCCCCATTTCATTCAGGTGTTCAATCTTCAGATGGATGATGCGCTCCATATGGGGCTGGGTAATGCTTATGATCCGCCCGTTTGCGATATGTTTGCGTAAAACCATACAAAATGTAGGCGCCTGCAGGGGACTTGTCTTGTTGGTGTCCGTCAGATATAAAAAAGGAAGGGAAGCGTTTGCTGAAATGGATACACGGAACTGTCCGCTGCTTCCTTTGCATGTCAAAAGCAGCTCGTCATTTTCGGGCTGCGCAATTTTACTGATTTTTGTATTTAAAATCGTCTGGTTCAGTTCATGGACTAAACCTGCGATTACGATTCCGTCAAAAGCCATGGAAATTCTCCTGTTCATGATTATAGTGTTTTTCAAACTCATGAATCATTATAGTAATTTCCACGTCTTTTGTCTATATGCAGAAAGTGGATATCTTTTGTATACATTTTTTGCAAGAACATTTGACGAAACGGCAAAGAAGCATTATAATACATTTATCTATGCATAGATATGTGCATGATATTTGGGAGAAAGTAAAATGATTAAAAGCATGACCGGATTTGGGCGCTGTGAGATTGCAGATGAAAAACGCAAATTTACCGTGGAACTGAAATCCGTAAATCACCGGTATCTTGATGTAAACATGAAGATGCCGAAAAAGTTAAATTTTTTTGAGAGTGCGATCCGCAGTCTGTTAAAAAAATATATTGAACGAGGCAAAGTGGATCTGTATATTTCCTATGAGGACTATACGGAGGACAATTATGCACTTAAGTATAATGAGGGACTTGCCGGTGAGTATTTAAAATATCTGAATGCCATGGCAGAAACATTCCATCTGGAAAATGATGTGCGGGTAAGCACACTGTCCCGTTATCCGGATGTCTTTGTTATGGAAGAACAGGAAATGGACGAAGAAGAGCTCTGGAATGGATTGCAGAAGGCAATCTGCGGAGCATGTGAACAATTCGTTGAGACCCGTATCCGGGAAGGCGAGAACTTAAAGAAGGATCTCTGTGAGAAGTTAGATGACCTGCTTGCCGGAGTGGATTTCATTGAGGAGCGTTCTCCGCAGATTATGCAGGAATACCGCAGCCATCTGACGGAAAAGATCCAGGAACTTTTGGGAGATACCCAGATCGATGAGGGAAGAATTGCGACAGAGGTTACGATCTATGCAGACAAGGTGTGTGTGGATGAAGAAACCGTGCGTCTGCGCAGCCATATTACCTCGATGAAGGAGACACTTTCAGAGGGCGGTCCGGTAGGACGCAAACTCGATTTTATTGCACAGGAGATGAACCGTGAAGCAAATACGATTCTCTCAAAAGCAAATAATATTGAAATTTCAGATGTGGGAATTAATCTGAAGACCGGAATCGAAAAGATCCGCGAACAGATCCAAAATATAGAATAAAGGAAGCGCGTTATGGAACAGAAAGGAAAGTTAGTTGTTATTTCCGGATTTTCCGGAGCGGGCAAAGGAACTCTGATGAAAGCACTGCTGGCAGCACATCCGGACAGGTATGCACTGTCGGTTTCCGCAACTACCAGAGATCCGAGACCGGGAGAAAAAGATGGTGTGGATTATTTTTTTGTGACGGACGAAATGTTTGATTCCATGATTCAGAAGGATGATTTTTTAGAATATGCAAAATATGTCAGCCACTCTTATGGAACTCCTCGTTCTTATGTGGAGGAAAATTTAAATCTCGGAAAGAATGTAATTTTAGAGATTGAGATACAGGGAGCATTAAAAGTAAAAGAAAAAATAAAAGATGCTGTCCTGATGTTTGTTACGGCACCGGATGCCGGGACACTGCGTGACCGTCTGGTCGGACGCGGTACAGAGACTCCGGAGGTCATTGCGGCACGGCTTGCACGTGCATGTGAGGAATCCGAAGGAATTGAAAATTATGATTATTTAGTGGTAAACGATACGGTGGATCACGCATCGGCTTTGATTGATCAGCTGATCTGTGATGAGCAGTCACAAAATACCGGAAGGGATCAGGAGTATCGGGTATCTGCTAATATAGATTTTATTAATCATATGAGAGAAAATCTCAAAAGCTTTTCGAAAGGAGAATGAATATGATACATCCATCTTATGTTGAATTAATGAAAGTTGTAAATGACGAGGGCGAAATCGGTGAAGAACCGGTGGTAAACAGCCGTTACTCCATTGTTCTTGCCACAGCAAAGCGTGCAAGACAGATCATTGCCGGAGCAAAACCACTGATTGATGATCCGGTCTGCAACAAGCCGCTTTCCATTGCCGTGGAAGAGTTATACCGCGGAGAAGTAAAGATTGTACCTGGAGAGGACGAAAACTAAGAAATACCAAAAGGGAGTGACAACTGTCATTCCCTTTTTCAAGTGAGAGGTTATATGAAATTATTATTTGTTTCACTCGGATGTGATAAAAATCTGGTAGATTCCGAGTACATGATCGGTATGCTTACCAGTCATGGAATTGAACTGACGGATGATGAAACGGAAGCGGATATCATTATTGTCAACAGCTGCTGTTTTATCGGCGATGCAAAAGAAGAAAGCATTAACACCATTCTGGAAATGGCAGAGCAGAAAAAAACAGGCTGCTGTAAATCACTCATTGTCACCGGCTGCCTGACACAGCGTTATCAGGATGAAGTGAAAAAAGAAATACCGGAAGTAGATGCTATTTTAGGAACCAATTCCTATGATTCCATTGTAGAGGCACTCGAGGAGACCCTGCAGCATAAATTTTATAAAAATTTTCATACGCTCAGCGGACTGCCGCAGCTGTCGACCAAACGGACGGTTACGACAGGCGGACATTATGCATATCTGAAAATTGCAGAGGGATGCAACAAAAACTGCACCTACTGTGTGATCCCGTCTGTGCGCGGACGTTACCGCAGTGTTCCGATGGACGAGCTGGTTACGTCAGCAGAAGAACTGGTTGTAGGAGGCGTAAAGGAACTGATCCTTGTTGCGCAGGAGACAACGCTTTACGGTGTGGATCTGTATGGGAAAAAATGCCTGCATGAATTGTTAGACCGCCTGAACGGGATTTCCGGTCTGTTCTGGATTCGTATTATGTACTGTTATCCGGAGGAAATCTATGAGGAACTGATCGATTCCATGATTAAGGATAAAAAGGTCTGTCACTATCTGGACATGCCGGTCCAGCACTGCAACGATACAATTTTGCAGCGCATGGGAAGAAAAACAAATAAAAAGGAACTGATCGAGAGAATCCATTATTTGAGAAAACGTGTCCCGGATATCACTTTGCGGACCTCTTTGATCTGCGGATTCCCGGGGGAGACAAAAGAGCAGCACGAAGAACTGATGCAGTTTGTCAATGATATGGAATTTGACCGTCTCGGAGCGTTTACTTATTCCGCGGAGGAAGGAACACCGGCAGCGGAAATGCCGGATCAGGTGCCGCAGGAACAAAAAGAGGAATGGCAGACAGACGTCATGGAACTTCAGGAAGAAGTGATTTTTGACAAGAATGAAGCCATGAAAGGTACAGTTTTGTATGCGTTTATTGAAGGACAGGTTGCGGATGAAAACAATACCTACGTCGGCAGAACCTACCGGGATGCGCCAAATGTAGACGGATATATTTTTATCAATACAGACGAAGAACTTTTAACCGGAGATATTGTGAAGGTGGAAGTTACCGGTGCATATGAATATGACCTGATCGCTACGATTGTAAAATAGGAGGAACAATTATGAATTTACCAAATAAATTAACAACTTTCCGTGTGATTCTTATTCCGTTTTTTGTATTTTTCCTGTTAGCTCCATACTTTGAAGGATACGGAAATTACATTGCGCTTGTTATTTTTATTGTCGCAAGCCTGACGGATTTTCTGGATGGAAAAATTGCAAGAAAGTACAATCTTGTAACAAATTTCGGAAAGTTTATGGACCCGCTGGCAGACAAGCTTCTGGTCTGCTCTGCACTGATCTGTCTGATTGCACTTGACAGAATTCCGGCATGGATTGTGATTGTGATTATTTCCCGCGAGTTTATTATCAGCGGATTCCGTCTGATTGCTGCAGACAATGGTGTAGTGATCGCTGCAAGCTACTGGGGCAAGTTTAAAACCGCATCCCAGATGGTCACCGTGATTCTTCTGGTACTGAATATTCAAAATACGGTATTTACAGTACTCGGAACGGTATTTATTTATATTTCCCTGGTACTTACCGTCGTATCTCTGATTGATTATATCGCAAAAAACAAAGAAGTATTAAAGGATCAGAACTAATGAAAATTGACAGACTTCTGGCAGAACACCAGCTGCTGGTGACGACAGCCGAGAGCTGTACCGGAGGACTGGTAGCGTCTGCACTGGTAGATATTCCGGGAATTTCCGATTATTTTAAAGAGGGATATATCACTTATGCTCCCGAAGCAAAAGAAAAGATACTGGGCGTATTGCCGGAGACCATTTCCGATTATGGTGTCGTGAGTGAACAGACCGCACAGGAGATGGCAGAAGGTGCTGCAAAACAGGCACACGCGGGATGTGCGGTGGCTACAACGGGGGTTGCCGGACCCGGGGGAGGAACTTTAAAGACTCCGGTGGGAACGGTCTGTTTTGGATGTTTTGTGCAGGGAAAGATATTTTCCGGGACAGAACATTTTACCGGTACAAGAAGTGAAATAAGACATGCGGCTGCGGCATATGCCATTGCATTTCTGGAGCGGTGTATCATCAAAACATATGGAGGAACCTTATGCGAATCATAGCAGGAACAGCGCGCAGCCTGCCGCTGAAAACAATTGAGGGGCTGGAAACGCGCCCGACAACAGACAAGATCAAAGAGACATTATTCAATATGCTGCAGAATGATGTGCCGGGATGTTATTTCCTGGATCTGTTTGCGGGCAGCGGTCAGATCGGGTTAGAAGCAATCAGCCGCGGAGCTTTGTATGCGGTTTTTATTGAGAATAACCGGAAAGCGGCCAAATGCATTGAAGATAATATTGCATTCACAAAATTTACGAAGGAATCCAGACTGCTTACCACGGATGTGATCAGCGGAATCAGCAGTCTGGAGGGAAAATATACATTTGATATTATTTTTATGGACCCGCCATACCGGCAGGGACTTGAAGAAGATGTGCTGCGTTTCCTTTCAAAATCAAGTGTGTTGAAACCTGACACCATGATTATTGTGGAAGCATCGCTGGATACGGATTTTTCTTATCTGGATGAGCTGGGATTTTCCGTGATAAAGTTCAAAAAATATAAGACAAACATGCATGTCTTTATTCAACAGAAGAGGGTATAACAAACATGAAAAAAGCAATTTATCCGGGAAGTTTTGATCCACTGACATTCGGACATATGGACATCATCAACCGTGCTTCAAGAATTGTGGATGAGCTGGTCGTCGGAGTGCTCAACAACAGCGCAAAAAATTCGTTGTTTTCTTTAGAAGAACGTGTTAGTATGATAGAAGAAATGACAAAGGATATTCCAAACGTTACGGTGGCGTCCTTTGATGGTCTGCTGGTAGAGTTTATGAACAAAATAGACGCTTCCATTATTGTGCGTGGGCTTCGTGCAGTGACAGATTTTGAGTACGAGCTGCAGATCGCGCAGGCGAACCATGTGCAGGATTCTAATATTGAAACCATTTTCCTGACAAGTGATCTTTCTTATTCCTATTTAAGTTCGACAATTGTCAAGGAATTTGCGTCCTACGGTGGAGATATTTCCAACTTTGTACCGGAACGTTTTATTGAACGGATTTATAAGAAATATGAGAACAGATAGGAGAGATTTTCACTATGAGCAGTAAGATGGAACAGATTATTGAGGAAATCGAAGAGTATATTGATGGCTGTAAATTCCAGCCGCTCTCAAGTACAAAGATTATTGTCAACAAAGAAGAATTAGAAGAACTTCTGGCGGCGTGCAGCGAAGGCCTGCTGGTTCGGAAGAAAAAGTATTTTGTTCAAGTGGGAAACAGACTGAAATAGAAAAATTCGCTCAGAATAAATGGAGGAAAACAGCATGAAAAAGAAATATAAGCGTGCCCTGGCAGCGGCGCTGGCGGCGGTGATGATATGGAATACCTGTGACTGGCACCCGCAGGTGCTGGCAGGCAGTTCGGTGCAGTATATCGAGGAAGTGAAGGAGCTTTCGGATGAAATCCTGCATCAGGAGGTTCCGTATGGAACGAAATATAAGGACCTGGAGCTGCCGGACAAGCTGAAGGTGCGGGTTTTGGCAGAAGAAGCATCGGATAAAGAAGACGGTGCAGAAGATAAAGATGGTGCGGAAAAGATTGCTACGCCGTCGGAGCTTCAAAGCGGAGACGGTAAAGTGGAAACAGAAAAAAAGTCTCAGACGCTTTCTTCATCTGAAACAGATGGTACAGTTCGGAAAGCATCCCCATCTGAGGCAGATGGTACAGAAAAATCGGAAATAGGGGGGGTGGATGACACTGAGCAGAAAGCATCCCCATCCGATGCGGACGGGACGAAAACCGATAAAAACTGGAAGGAAGTAAAGGTCCGCTGGGTTCTGGATGAGACCTTCAGTGAGAAAGATACATACGACGGAGAAACACCGGGTACCTATGTGTTTGATGCGGAATTGAAAAGCAGCCGCTATGAACTGGATACCGGCTTTTTGCCGCGCATCGAGGTGACGGTGCTGCCGGAGGAAAAAGGTCCGGCAATCATCGGATTTTCGGAGTTAGATGAGGCAGTTGCGGTGCAGAAGCTCCCTCTGGGTGCCAAAGAAAGCGATATCATCCTGCCGGATACACTGGAGGTTGAGGTGGAAGAGGCGGATGAAACGCTGGCGGAAGACAGCCAGAACGTGCATCTGGTGGAAGCAGCGGATAAGGGCACAGAGAAAGATACAGATGCGGAAACGGCAGTCTGGCAGATTTCCGGCATAACCTGGAAACTGGACGAAGAGCAGAGTGACCTTCCGGAGTTCCACGGCGGCATTTCCGAAAAAGACTATTTCGAAGAATTTGACGAAAACGGTGAGCCGGTCGAGACCTCGACGAAGACCTGGGCAGGCTATGAGGAGGCAAACCAGAACTACAACGGCTGTGCCTATGTCTATACACCGGTTCTGCCGGAGGAACTGAGCAAATTTGAAGTAGCGGATACGGCTGACCTGCCGGAGATTGATGTGATGGTAGGGGACGCGGGCGTGGCGCTGCTGGCGGATGCTGCACCGTATGATTTGAATAATAATTATCTGGTAATTGATGAAAACAATCTGGCTCAGTTTAATGGAAAAACCATTACCGGCTCCTATTGCCCGAGCACCCGGCCGGAGTCGACTTATACAGACATCAAGGGCGGTATCACAATTGATAATGTTACGGTCGATTTGACGATTAAAGATGTAACGATCCAATCTGATGGAGCCAGAGGATGG
>ERZ834798.2413-NODE-2413-length-13665-cov-2.826745_pt1 | contig 13665 bp, 12 predicted proteins | sample MGYA00519689_ERZ834798 | MGnify/ENA primary metagenome ERZ834798 (study PRJEB31850, sample SAMEA3708761) | human gut metagenome | biome: human gut; feature: human-associated habitat; material: faeces | place: China | collected 2014 ...
TACACGCCCCGCCTCAAGGATGCGCTCAAGCTTTTCTGCCTCAACAGGCTTGGGGAGATAGGAGCGGACGGCGTATCTTTTCTGAGCAAGGGAAAGGAAATCATTCATGGCAAACCTCCAAAGTTGTTTGCCTGTACTATAGAGGTACGATTCATTCTTGCAAGTACGCACATTTTTATCCTATAGTTCCTAAAAAGATACTAAGGGGACGGCTTGCGGCATGAAGCAGATCAACCGCAATACAACTGCTCGTTGGAACTGGCGATGGAACTGGTGGGCGGCAAATGGAAGCTCGTTCTTCTGTGGCACCTGCTGAGCGGAACCAAGCGGTTCAGCGAAATCAAGCGCAAGTTGGGGGACATCACCCAGAAGATGCTGACCCTCCAGCTCCGCGAACTGGAGGCTGCCGGGCTGCTTACCCGGACGGTTTATCCGGTCATCCCGCCCCATGTGGAATATTCGTTGACGGAGAGGGGGATAGAGCTCGCCCCGGTGCTGCGGGGCTTGTGCGCATGGTCGGGAAAATACGCCGTGGAGAAGGGCATTACGCTTGCCCCGCTGCCGCCCTCTAGGGACGGAAAGGATTTGCCCGGCGCGGCGGAATCTTTCCCGGAAGCTTGACTTTTGGGATAAAGATGGGTAACGCTCTGGGGCTTACAAATTGTGAAGTTCCTGCATCACGGAGAAGTTCATGTTCGAAAGTTTATCTGACAGGTTGTCCAGCGCGTTCCGCTCCCTGAGCGGCCGGGCGCAGCTCACCGAGGAAAATATCCGCGATGGCCTGCGCGAGGTGCGTCTTGCCCTGTTGGAAGCCGACGTCAACTTCAAGGTCGTCAAGGAGTTCGTGGAGCGTGTGCGTGAGCGCGTGCTCGGCCAGAAAGTCGAAAAAAGCCTGACCCCCACGCAGCAACTCGTCAAAGCTGTGCATGACGAACTCGTTACCCTGCTCGGCGGCGAAACAACCGAACTGAACCTGCGCGGCGCGCAGCCCGGCGTCATCATGATGGTGGGCCTTCAGGGTTCCGGTAAGACCACATCGGCGGGCAAGCTCGCCAATCTCCTGCGCAAGCAGAAAATGCGGCCTTATCTCGTTCCTGTGGACGTGTACCGTCCCGCCGCCATCGATCAGCTCCGCACGCTCGCCCGGCAGCTCGACATCCCCTGCTTTGCTTCTTCGGCGGATATGAAGCCCGTGGATATTGTCCGCGCCGCGCTCGAAGACGCCAAAGAGAAGCAGTGCACCGTGGTCATCCTCGATACGGCGGGCCGCTTGCACATCGACGCCCCGCTCATGCAGGAGCTGGTGGACATCAAGTCCGCCGTACAGCCGCAGGAAATTTTGTTCGTGGCCGACGCCATGACCGGTCAGGATGCCGTGACCGTGGCCGAAGCCTTCAACAAGGATCTGGCCCTGACCGGCGTGGTCCTGACCAAGATGGACGGCGATGCCCGCGGCGGCGCGGCCCTGTCCATCAAGTCGGTGACGGGCGCTTCGGTCAAGTATGTCGGCGTCGGTGAAAAGCTTTCCGATCTCGAGGTGTTCCACCCCGAGCGCGTGGCGGGGCGTATTCTTGGCATGGGCGATATGCTCACGCTCATCGAAAAGGCGCAAAGCTCTTTCGAGGCGGAAGAAGCCGAAGCCATGGCCAAGAAGCTGCAAAAGGCCACGTTCGATTTTGAGGATTTCCGTACCCAGATGCGCCGCATGAAAAAGATCGGGTCGCTGGAAAATATCCTCAAGCTTATTCCCGGACTTGGCGGCCTGACCTCCAAGCTCGGCGATCTGAAGGCCCCGGAACAGGAGATGGCGCGCACTGAAGCCGTCATCAATTCCATGACCATGAAAGAGCGCCGGAATCCGGATCTCATCAACGGCAGCCGCCGGCAGCGCATCGCCGCCGGGTCCGGCACGACCGTGGCACAGGTCAATCAGGTCCTGCGCCAGTTTACCCAGATGCGTCAGATGATGCAGCAGGTGATGAACCCCAAAGCCAAGGGCGGCAGGCCGAAAATGCCTCCGTTGCCCAAAGGGATGGGGGGAATGGGCGGTATGCCCGGTATGGGAGGGCTCCCCGGCATGGGCGGCCTTTCCGGGATGGGTGGGTTGCCCGGTATGGGCGGACTCCCCGGCATGGGCGGTATGCCCGGTTTGCCCGGAGCTCCGGGCAGCGGTAAATCCGCCACGAAAAAGAAAAAGACGGAACGGCAGAAGCGCAAGAAAAAGCGTTGATCCTCTTCCGTTTGCGGGCCGCGTCGGCACCCGGTCGGTTATTCCCCGGCCGAAAGGCTGGTGGCGAGTTTCCGGCCCAGTCGTGCAGGTCGCAAGGCATTCCCCTTGTCCTTGAGCAACAACTTTATACGATACCAATAGGAGTGTTCCAATGTCCGTTAAACTGAGACTTACCCGCATGGGCAACAAGAAGCGTTCCTTCTTCCGCATCGTGGCCACCAACACCGCCAGCCGCCGTGACGGTCGCCCGCTGGAATTCCTCGGCTACTACATTTTCACCAAGTTCTTCATCCTCCACATGCATCACTGCATTGTGGAAATCAGGATTAAACTCCTGACCAACAGCTTTGATCGGTTTCACTCCAAGTGAATCCAGTGTCGTCATAAGCTGCTTGTAGATCTTCTCCATTCCTTCTACGAACGGAGCATTCTTCTCCTCCTCCGGTACGGAACCAAGTCCACGCTCGAAGTTATCCACAACCGGAAGAATCTTTTCTATGATATCTTTCGCTCCGATCTCGTACATCTGGGATTTCTCCTTCTCAGATCTCTTGCGGAAGTTATCAAACTCTGCCATCTGACGAGTAACGCGGTCTGTGAGTTCCTCGATCTTCTCGTCTTTCTTGTCCTTCTTCTCTTTCTTTCCGAAGAACTTTTTCTTACCTTCTGATGCTGCTTCTGAATCTCCTTCAGTCTCAGTTGCTTCCTCTGTCGCTTCTTTCGCTTCAGTCTCAACTTCCTGGGCATCTTCTGTTTCTACTGTCTCTTCAGCTTCTGCCTGCTCTTTCGCAGCCTTTGCTTTCGCCTCTTCAACAGCTTCTTTTACCATATCTTCTTTGCTCATGTTCTCTGTCACCAGCTTTCTACCTTCCTATTCTTTTGGTTCTTTATTATAAATCGCATCCAACTCACATTGTAAAGTCTTCAGCGTCTTCATGACATGTTCATAATCCATTCTCTTCGGACCGATGATTCCAATCGTTCCTTTCATGCCTTCTCCCAGCTCATATGTGGCGGTAACAACACTGCAGTCTTTCATAGTCTTAACCGGAGTTTCATCTCCGATGTAAACCTGTATGCCGTTGTTCTCCTCACTTGCCAGCGTCTCTGTCACCAGATCAGCTAACTGCTGTTTCTCTTCGAATGCACTGATGATCTCCTGTGCACTCTGCTTATCACTAAGCTCCGGATATTTAAAAATATTCGTTGCGCCGCTTGTGTAGATCTCCATATCATTATCGACATGAATAATCTCTGCCACTGCGTCAAGCACATGACCAACAACCTCACTGTGGATACCGGCCTGTTCTTTTAATCTTGCGATCAGACCTAATGTGATCTGATCAATAGATAATCCATTCAGTGTCGTATTCAGAAGCATGTTCAGCTTCAACAGATTCTCATTACTTAAGGTTTCTCCAACTTCGATGATCTTATTCTTGATCACATTACCACCAAGTACGATAACTGCTACAATCTGTTCTTCATCCACCTGTGACAGCTGAATAAACTTCAATGTGTTCCTGCTGTTGACCGGTGCGGAAACCATCGTCGCATAATTGGTGTTAGAAGCAAGAACCTTTGCCGCCTGCTGGAGTACCTTCTCGACCTTATCTGTCTTCTCGAGAAGTGCATCCTCTCGTCTGCTGATCTCCTGCTCCTTGTTCTCCATCAGAAGATCTACATAAAAGCGATATCCCTTATCTGATGGAATTCTTCCTGCTGATGTATGCGGCTGGAAGATGTAACCAAGGTCTTCCAGATCTGCCATCTCATTCCTTATCGTTGCGGAACTTAATTTCAAATCTGTGTATTTTGAAAGGGTTCGTGATCCGACCGGTTCGCCAGTCTCCAGATAATTCTGTATGATGGCTTTCAATATCGTAAGTTTTCTTTCACTTAATTCAGCTTCTACAGACATCTCTGTGTTCCCCTTTCTTCTCATCTTTGTTTGTTATTAGCACTCTTTGTTTTTGAGTGCTAACACCTTACAGATACTAAGATAGCACCTCGATTTCTGTTTGTCAACACTGATTGTTATTTTTATAAGTTTTTTATTTTCTTCTTATTTTATTAATAGGATGCTTTTTGGGGGAGGGAATGTGATTTTATAGAAATGTTGTTGACTTGGATTGTAATTTTATGAATTCCAGGCAAGCTTATAGCCAAATCATAAGTTGACTTGAATTATGATACATAAAATCCAGGTCAAAGACAAGTTTATTTAACTTACACTAATTGACCTGGATTTTAAAACCTGCTATCTATACTATCCCCTGATCTGTCCGTTTCCGAAGATAATATACTTTGTTGTTGTCAATGCTTCGAGTCCCATCGGGCCTCTTGCATGAAGCTTCTGTGTGCTGATTCCGATCTCAGCACCGAATCCGAATTCGAATCCATCTGTAAATCTTGTTGATGCATTTACATAAACTGCTGCCGCATCGATCTCATCCTGGAATCTCAATGCATTATCATAATCTTTTGTAATAATGGATTCTGAATGTCCTGTATTATATGTATTGATATGTGTGATTGCCTCATCAATGGAATCAACAATCTTCACGGAAATGATTGCATCCAGGTACTCTGTTCCCCAGTCTTCTTCTGTTGCCGGGATGATCTCAGAACTGATTGCCTGCGCTCTCTCATCTCCACGAATCTCTACTCCATGTTCTTTCAGTTTTGTTACGATCTTAGGCAAAGCTACCTCTGCAATCTTGGAATGAATCACAAGTGATTCACATGCATTACACACACCAAGGCGCTGTGTCTTCGCATTTTCAATAATATCTGTTGCTATCTTAATGTCTGCTGTCTCATCAACATATACATGACAATTTCCGGTCCCTGTCTCAATTACCGGAACAGTGCTGTTCGCAACTACATTTGCAATAAGTGCTGCTCCACCTCTCGGAACCAGAACATCGATCCAACCATGCATCTTCATCATCTCATTTACAACTTCTCTGCTTGTATCTTCTACGAGAAGAATGAGATCCTGGGATAACTTTGCTTTGCGAAGACCTGTCTTGATTGCACGCGTGATTGCCTTGTTAGAATGGATTGCATCACTTCCGCCACGGAGAATTACCGCATTTCCTGTCTTGAAGCAAAGGCCAAATGCATCTGCTGTCACATTCGGTCTGGATTCGTAGATGATTCCGACAACGCCAAGCGGTACGCGTTTCTTTCCGATACGAAGTCCGTTCGGTCTTGTCTTCATGCCAAGTACTTCTCCGATTGGATCATCCAGTGCAGCAATTTCACGCAGACCTTCTGCCATATCTTCAATTCGCTGTTCCGTCAGTGCCAATCTGTCGATCAATGACTGTTTCACGCCCTTATCTTTCGCAGCTTCGATATCCTTTGCATTCTCCTGTAAAATCAATTTTCTCTCTTCCACAAGTTCATTTGCCACTACGAGAAGTCCTCTGTTCTTTGCTTTTGTTCCAAGCTTTGCCGCTCCGCGGGATGCATTCTTTGCAAGTCTTCCAAGCATTTGCATGTATGTCTCCATTTCTGTTACTCCTTTCATCCGCATGTCTCTGTCAGTTTGTTTCTAGAAATCTGTTTCTATCTGTTTCTGTTATGTCATTTCTTAACTATGTCGAGAGTATACCACATACCTTTTCTTTTTTCTATATTATATAATGATGTGAGTGTCAAAAATAAATTTTGCCACTCACTGATGTAACCGGCTTGCTCCATTGCTATGCAATTCTCGCAATCATATAATATCTTTCATCCAGATATCTCTTAAGAATCCGCCATATTTCTCCTTCGTAAGCATCTTCTTATATCCTTGTTTCATGACATTGGATCTGCTGAAAACATTTTCCGGATGTACGGTACAGAGCAGATACTGATATCCCAGCTGTCTCAAATCTTCTTCCGCATGCTGCATCATTTCATATTGTAAATGATGCCCACGAAACTCCGGCAGTACCACCGCTGTATCCATCATTGCACAAAGTTTCAGCTGCTCTTCTTCCATATTAAGATCATATCCAAGATTATCAGGATGCAGTCCCGGCAAAATTACGAAGAACATGGCTCCTACATTTTCATCTTCATCAACAGCAAGATACAAAAGTCCTCGTTCTTCTCTCATCCAGAAATCAAATTCCTCATACGGTTCTGCGACAAACCATTCCGGAACATTCATCCCCTGGTCTACCTTATTTACAATTTCATACGCTTCTTTCAAGCGTTCTCTTCCGACGCGAATTATATTTATCATAAATAAACCTTCCTCGTACTCACTTTTTTCCATCTACTTTTAAAATTATTGTAACTGTTCTTGTAGTCCTGCAAAAAACAATTCATAAGGATCATCCTCACCTATAAGTACCGGCGAATTCTCTCCGCCACCATTCGTACTGCGCTTCATTGCGGCATAAAATTCATCTCCTGCCTGCACAATATCCATCGGATAAAGTTCATAACCCACCTCACGACATACAGCGCAGAATGCTCCAAGAGAATCTTCTGCATCCTTTGTCTTTATGAACTGTTCTCTTAGTTTATCATCATGTCTTGCTTTGCGCTGTAATTCATCTAAAGCTTCTACTGCATTCATGTTTTCCTTCTCCCTCTGCTCTACTATTTCTATATCTTAGCATAGCCAGTATCACCTGTAAATCCTCTGAAAATTCTTCAACATTTGTGAGTCGCTCTGCATCCACAAAATTAATCTTATAATTTTGGAAGGTATTTTTCTAAATCTTCTGGCAATGTCAACATGAAAAATGAGAGCCAGAACAGCTCCCACATATAATAACTATTCCAGCTCTCATTTTTTATACTTTCAAACAGAATCCGAAGTCTAACGCTCACAAATTCCTCTGTAAATCTTCTCTGCTGTCATCGGCAGTTCTCTAATGATCACTCCTGTTGCATTTTGGATCGCATTGCTGATTGCCGGTGATGGTGTATTGATTACGATTTCTCCGATAGACTTCGCTCCGAACGGTCCTGTCGGTTCGTAGCTGCTCTCAAACTCAACACGGATTGTTCCGACATCGAGACGCGTCGGGATCTTATACTGCATCAGGGAATTGCTGAAGTTCTTTCCCTTTTCGCTATATACGATATCTTCATACAGTGCCATACCGATTCCCTGTGCGATTCCACCTTCTACCTGTACACGCGCAAGACTTGGATTAATAACTGTTCCACAGTCTACAACTGCTACGTAATCGATCAGTTCGAGTACACCTGTCTCTTTGTCGATCTCAACTTCTGCCATACCAACCATGAATGGCGGTGGAGATACCGGTGAGGAAAATGCTTCACTTGCGGAGAGTGGTGCGTTGCTGAAGCACATTACGTTATTTCCGATCTGGCTTCTTGAGATCTGCTTTCCTGTTGCCAGCTCTGTTACATATTCTCCGTCGAAATCTACATCTTCCGGCTTACATCCGAGATACTCTGCTCCGCGTTCACAGATTTTCTTACGAAGGGACTCACAAGTCTTAACAACAGCCTGTCCTGTTACATAAGTTGTACTGGATGCGTAAGAACCACAGTCGTATGGAGAGATGTCTGTATCCACTCCGAATACAACAACTTCTTCCGGTTTACATTCAAGACACTCTGCTGCCATCTGAGCAAGGATTGTATCGCATCCTGTTCCCATATCAGTAGCTCCGATGATCAGACTGTAGAATCCATCATCATTTACTTTAATTTCAACCGCACCTGTATCTACTGCTGAGATTCCTGATCCCTGCATAGACATCGCAACTCCGACACTGCGGACTTTTCCATTTCCCATATCACGGTATGGATACTTTTCATCCCAGTTGATCATTTCTTTTGCTCTTGCAAGACATCTGTCGAGTGTACAGCTGTTTGTAACTTCTCCATAATAAGCCGGCATCTTATCGCCCTGACGTACCATATTCTTCTCACGAAGCACTGTCGGATCCATTCCAAGAACTTCTGCAAGTTCATTTACAGCTGATTCTACAGCGAACTGTCCCTGTGTTGCTCCGTATCCACGATAAGCTCCTGCTGACATTACATTTGTATAAACTACATCATATGTGAAGCGGAATGCTTCTGCCTTTCCATAAAGCGGAATAGATTTGTGACCGGAAAGACCTACTGTTGTCGGTCCGTGCTCACCAAATGCTCCCGTGTTGGAAAGTGTATAGAGATCAATTGCTTTGATATTTCCTTCTTTATCTGCTCCCAGACGTACATGAAGTTCCATCTCATGACGCGGTGAAGAAGCGATCAAAGACTCTTCTCGTGTATAAATGATCTTCGCCGGTTTTCCTGTCTTCCATGTAACAAGTGCCGGATAAACTTCTGCAACTACTGTCTGCTTCGCACCAAATCCTCCACCGATTCTTGGCTTGATCACGCGTACTTTACTCTTCGGGATATCAAGCGCATGTGCAAGGATTCTTCTTGCATGGAATGGAACCTGTGTAGATGCAACAACATTCAGTCTTCCATATGCATCTAAATATGTATAAGTACGGAATGTTTCCATCATCGCCTGTTGGTTTGCCTTTGTATGGTAAACACGATCGATCACGTGATCGCATTTTGCAAGAACTGCCTCTACATCTCCATCCTCACTCACATCATGTGCACAGAGATTTCTCTTGTTGTCTGCTCCAACCGGACAGAGACTTCTCCAGTTGTCTTCCGGATGAACAAGGATCGGATTGTCCTTCGCTGTACGGAAATCAAGTACCGGTTCAAGAACCTCATACTGAATCTTAACAAGCTTCATTGCTTTCTTAACAGCTTCTTCAGATGTTCCAGCTACGATAGCAGCTGCATCTCCAACAAAACGCATTCTCTGGTCAAGGATCAGACGATCATACGGACTTGGTTCCGGATATGTCTGACCAGCCATTGTAAATCTCTTATTCGGGCAATCTTTATATGTAAGAACACATTCGATTCCAGGTACTGCCTCGGCACGAGCTGTATTAATATCCTTGATTAATGCATGTGCATATGGACTTCTTACAACTTTAACGATCAGACAGTCTGACGGTGCAAGGTCATTCGTATAAACAGCTTTTCCTGTTACAAGTGCAGCCGCATCTTTCTTAACAACAGGACGGTTTACAATCTTCAGGGATTCTACATCTTCTCCTTTTTCCTGATTGCTGTGGACAAATTCCGGTTTCTCAGGAATCAGATTCTGAACTTTATCTATTCTTTCCATTCTTACTCCTCCCCGCCCATTTTCTTTACTGTAATATTAACTGCTGTATTTCTTACTTCCATATATTTCTGGATTGCACGAAGCTGTCCCATGTATCCTGTACAACGGCACAGATTACCTGCAAGATATTCTTTAATCTCTTCTATCGAAGGGTTCTTCAATTCACGGAACATTGCAAGTACGGTCATAATGAATCCAGGGGAACAGAATCCACACTGCTCTGCACCTTCCTGTGCAAGAAATGAGCCGAATTCCGCAGCTTCTTTCTCTACACCCTCAAGTGTTGTCACTTCATGTCCGTCAATGCTTGCTGCAAGAACAGAACATGACAAACGGGATTTTCCGTCGATCCATACTGTACACAAACCACAGTTTGTTGTCTCGCATCCACATTTTACACTCTTACATCCAAGATCACGCAGAAGGTTCAAAAGGACTGTATCTGCTGCGATCTCTGTGCTTACTTTCTTTCCATTCAGAGTAAACTGTACTTCCATCCTATTTCTCCTCCGCATTATATTCATCTAAAATTGAGCGCATCTCTCTGCGAAGCAGAACCTCTGCAAGGTGCTTTCTATACTCCGCACTTCCGCGCATATTGCTTCCATAAGTAAATTCTGCTGCCACACGTTTTGCATACTCTGTAAGCTGCTCGTCTGTAGCATCTTTTGGGATCTCCCACTGCTTTTCAAGCAATGCCGCTTTCATCGGTCTTGCTCCTACTGAAAAGAACCAGGACTCCTGACCTCTGTAAATTCCTGTTACGACAGAACATGTCAGCACCGGAAAATCTGTCTTTGTCTGACGAATTGATTCGTAACGGAATTTTCTCTTGCTCTTTCTGACGATTACAGATACAAGAATATCCTTATCTGCTTTTCTGTTTACAAACTCAGAAAGTCGAACAGTTCCGCCATTATATAATTCCACAAATGTATCCAATGCCAGTAATGCAGTCAGCACATCAGAAAATCCGTATCTTCCATAGATACTGCCTCCAACTGTTGCCTGATTTCTAAACTGAACTCCAACAATATGACGAAGGCTTTCTGCAATTCCGTCCCCATAGAATTTTCTCAGCCCCTCATGCTCTTCCAGCTGGCGCAGTGTACACATTGCTCCAATACGAAAAACATGGTCTGTCTCCTCAATCTCATTCAAACCAAGATCCGACATATCAATGATCGTCTTCACTCTCGCATTTCCTAATCTCATCCACATCATGCCGCCCATGATACGACTGTTTCTTGCCTGATTCAGCTCGTAAGCTTCCTCCAGTGTCTTAACTTTCACGTAATTACCGATTGTTAACACAGTAGGTCTCCTTCCTATCCACATACCTTTTCCGAGGATCGCGGTTCTCATCCTCGCAATTCTCTCTTGTTATCTTATGTCGTTTCTTGCGATTGTTTTTCAAAAGACAAACATGCAAGCATAAAAAAAGTGCAAATGAAACAGCTTTGTCATTCACACATCTAGCAGATTAATGATATCATATGTATAAGAAAAAAGTCAAAAAATCGGTTATACTTTATTATAATCAATTCTTATAAGATGTGCTTATAAACAGGGTATTATAAATAAGAAAGAAATCCCGAAACTATGTTGACATCATTGTACCCTCGGTGTTATTATTTGCTTAAACACGGAAACGTATAGTAACGTTAGATACATGATGTAATTTGGGGACGGCGCATCTTGCCGTTTCTTTTATGTTTATTTACAGTTTACGCTTTCTTGCATAGATGTATATTAAACAGTTACCGTTCATGGCTATTATGATTATCGTTCGCAGGGAACTTATGAACAGTAACCAATAACCTGCTATGACCAGTAATACTTTGTTTCACCATGTTTAAGGAGGATAAAAAGAATGGCAATTTTTAAAGGCGCAGGTGTAGCGATCGCTACTCCGATGAAAGAGAATCTTGAGGTCAATTATGACAAATTAGATGAGATGTTAGAGGAGCAGATCGCAGGCGGTACAGATGCGATCATCATCTGTGGAACAACAGGTGAATCTGCTACTATGACAGAAGAAGAACACGCTGCAACAATCCGTTTTGCAATTGAGCGTGTGAACCACCGTATCCCGGTTATCGCCGGAACTGGTTCTAATTGTACAAGAACAGCAATTCAGCTGTCCAAAGAAGCGCAGGAAGATGGAGCCGACGGACTTCTGCTCGTAACACCATATTATAATAAAGCAACACAGAACGGACTGATCGCTCATTACACAGCTATTTGTAATGAAGTAAATATTCCGGCTATTCTGTACAATGTACCAAGCCGTACAGGATGTGGACTTCAGCCACAGACAGTTGCAACACTTGTGAAAGATGTTGAGAATATCGTTGGTATTAAAGAAGCTTCTGGAAATATCAGCACAGTCGCACAGATTATGCATCTTTGTGATGGTAATGTAGATCTTTACTCAGGAAATGATGATCAGGTTGTACCACTTCTCGCACTTGGCGGAATCGGTGTTATCTCCGTTCTTTCCAACGTAGCTCCGACCTATGTACATGATATGTGCTATAAATTTTTCTCAGGAGATATCGCAGGTAGCCGCAAGATGCAGTTAGATGCACTTCCGCTGATTGACGCACTCTTCTGCGAGGTAAACCCAATCCCGGTTAAGGCTGCTCTTAACATGATGGGGAAAGAAGTCGGAACTCTTAGAGCTCCTCTGACAGAGATGGAAGATGCACATAAAGAAGTTCTGAAAAAAGCAATGATCGATCTTGGAATTCTGTAAGAGAATTTTTTCAACCTATAAAAAACGATTCTACTTCTTAAAAATAAGACCATCGGCTGAACATAAAGCCGATGGTCTTATTTTTATTCACTTATTAATACTCTCTTTCCGACATCAGTTCCTGCATCAAATTCAGGTTCGAATCCGAATGCTCCAGTTCTCTCGAATAACGATACACAATTTCTATCACATCTTTTATGCTCAATGCTTTTTCATTCATTTTCCACTGCGCCATCAGAAGTTCGTGGATCAGAAGTGTACTGACAACAGCCATCTGTGCTTTTGCAAATGCTTCTCCATCATATACTGCACCGCAGAAGTAAGTACTGATGAAATATACCAGGAGCTGTTCATATTGTATTTCATACTCCGGCATTTCTTTCTGAAGCCAGGTATGAAACTCTCCTAGCATCTCCATATAGTGCTTTTCGCACAGATTATCATTTGCATTTCCATATAATAGTTTCTCCGCTTTTTTAAGATAAGACTCCCAATCGCCTCTTAAATGTTCCATCTGATACTGATTTTGGAACATCTTTCTAATATACGTCAGATGATCTGCTTCTGCAAAATCAGTTTCAACTTCGTGAATCCCTTCTTCCGTCCGATAATAATCAAACACATCATCCATAGAAAATATATCTTCTTCATCAATACATTCCTGCACATCACGTGCAATTTCCAGAATAAGTGCTGCCCGTAAATTCAGCTTTTTCTCTCTGTCTTGTAAAATATCAATCAACACTTCTCTGGCATCCACAAGCTTTGAATATAAAAATGGATCAAAGTCACCATATTCTTCTTCCTCGTCTGTTTCATAAGAAAGAAAATGCACCGGCTCTTTTTTGTTCATCAGGATTCGTGCCACTTCCGGGCAAGATACAGAAAGCGTTACTTCCCGCACATCTTCAAATTCTTCGATATGTCTGGGATATAATTTACAGGTTCTGCACAAACTTTCTTCTCCTAATGCAGTATACATATCACATAGATTCGATCTATTAAGAAACACACACCTTTTGTCTTTATCCTGTTTAAATGTTCCTTCTTCCCAGTTAATAGATTCTTTCAGATGCTCCGCAAATACACCTGTCTCATTTTTATACTTTTCCAGCGCGGCTTCATCCGCAACGATCTGCCATCCTGCACAACAAGTGTCCTCACACTTTCCTGCAACACAACGAAATTCATGATCATAATCAGGTATTGTATACAACATTGATTTACTTTATCCATTCCCTTTCCACTTTAGTTATTTTTTAACTGACATCATTATAGCACGCACTTCCAGGCAGAACAACGATGTGATTCACACTGGAGTGAACAGTAACGAAATTTTTCAATATGAAATTTTCTTTATTTTTTTCTTGACATTCCGCACGCCATAGGGTATACTTAACGAGTCGCTTGAGTTAAGCGACAACTGAATAGGGGATTGGTCAAATGGTATGATAGGGGTCTCCAAAACCTTTGGTGGGAGTT
>ERZ834798.2418-NODE-2418-length-13639-cov-5.032612_pt1 | contig 13639 bp, 9 predicted proteins | sample MGYA00519689_ERZ834798 | MGnify/ENA primary metagenome ERZ834798 (study PRJEB31850, sample SAMEA3708761) | human gut metagenome | biome: human gut; feature: human-associated habitat; material: faeces | place: China | collected 2014 ...
CCGTAGGAGAAGCCGTCGTTGTACTCGTTGTTGCCCCAGAAATTCACGTCGCAGAACCAGTCGCGGTAGCGGGCGTTCTCGCGGTGCTCCTTCAGCTCCTGGAACGCGAAGAAATCGCGGCCCACATGGTTGAACACGCCGTCCACGATGACCTTCTGGCCCCGCTCATGGCAGGCGGCGACAAATTCCTTGAACTCCTCGTTGGTGCCGAGACGCCGGTCTACCAGACGGTAGTCGATGGTGTCATAGCCGTGGGAACCGCTCTCGAACAGCGGGCCGATATAGATCGCCGTACAGCCAAGCTTTGCCGCGTGTTCTGCCCACGCATCCAGCTTTTTGAAAGCCCCGGGGACAGGCTGTCCGTCGTTTTCATGCGCGCAGCCGCACAATCCCAGAGGATAGATGTGATAGAATACCGCATTGTCATACCAAGCCATTGTCTGTACCGCTCCTGTTTTCAAAAAGTTACAGCAGAGCACTTTTCCGACAAAAGTGCATCTGTGTCATATTCAGTATAGCACATTTTCCGACAAAAGTGTGGTAAAAGTGTTGTATATTTCTCATTTTACATATTCCATCGTCCGTGTTCTGTAAAAATTGCGATAAAAGGAGTCTTTCGTATGAATCTTCCCTCCATCCCCAAATCCTTCTTCAACGGCGACTGCTTCGACGCCTACCGCATCCTCGGCGCGCACCCCTGGCAGGGTGACCACGGCGAAGAGGGCTGGCGCTTCGCAGTCTGGGCTCCCGGTGCCACGGCTGTGGAGGTCTGCGGCGGCTTTGACGGCTGGGGCGCAGGCATCCCGCTCCAGAAAGCCGACACCGGCGTGTGGAGCGGCTTTGTCTCCGGGCTGTGCGAGGGGGAGCTCTACAAATACCGCATCCACGGGGCCGACGGCAGCGTGGTCATGCGGGCCGACCCCTACGCTTTCGCGTCCGAAGTCCGCCCCGCCAACGCCAGCCGCCTGACCAAACTGGACTTTTCCTTCGACGACAGCGCATGGATGGAGCGGCGGGATAAATGCCGTAATCTGCCCATGAACATCTACGAACTCCATGCCGGCAGCTGGAAGCATAAGCCCGACTCCACCCAGCCCGACGGCTCGGACGGCTGGTACGATTACGAAGAGCTGGCCCGGGAGCTCATTCCCTGGCTGCTGGAACACCACTTCACCCATGTAGAGCTTCTGCCGCTGGCAGAACACCCCTTCGACGGCAGCTGGGGCTACCAGACCACCGGCTATTTCTCCGTGACCAGCCGCTACGGCTCCCCGGCCGACTTTGCAGCCTTCGTCAACGCCTGCCACCGGATGGGCATCGGCGTCATCATGGACTTTGTGCCGGTCCACTTTGCCGCCAACGGCGACGCGCTGGCCAACTTTGACGGCACCCATCTGTACGAGTACGACAGCGATGTGGGCCACAGCGAGTGGGGCACCTGCAACTTCAACTACTACCGCCGAGAGGTGTGCAGCTTCCTGAACAGCGCCGCCGCCCTGTGGATGGACGTCTACCACTGCGACGGCATCCGGATGGACGCCATCTCCCGTGCGCTCTATTGGCAGGGCGACCCCAACCGCGGCGTGAACGAGGGTGCGGTCACCTTCCTGCGGAATCTGAACCACGGCCTGAACACGCGGTTCCCCACCGGCATCTACACGGCCGAGGACTCCACCAACTTCCTCAAGGTCACGGCCCCCACCCGCTACGACGGCATCGGTTTCGACTACAAGTGGGACATGGGCTGGATGCACGACACGCTGGACTATTTCGCCACCCCCTTCGGGGAGCGGCCGAACGCCTACGGTAAGCTGCTGTTCAGCATGCACTACTTCTACAACGAGCTGTACCTGCTGGCCCTGAGCCACGACGAGGTGGTGCACGGCAAAAAGACCATCATCGACAAGCTGTGGGGCACCTACGCCGAAAAGTGCGCCCAGCTGCGCACCCTCTATTTCTATATGTATATGCATCCGGGCAAAAAGCTCAACTTCATGGGCAACGAGCTGGGGCACTTTCGCGAGTGGGACGAAAAACGGGAGCTGGACTGGGACCTGCTCAAGTATCCATTCCATGACGCTTTCCAGAAGTATTTCGCCCGCCTGAGCCTGGTATACGCCACCGAGCCCGCCCTGTTTGACGGCGAATACAACCCCGACTGCTTCGAGTGGGTGGCCAGCGAGAGCTGCACCGAGGGCGTCTACGCCTGGCTGCGCAAGGGCCGGGGCCAGAACCTGCTGTGCATCATGAACACCCAGGACCACGCCCACAAAAAGTTCCCGCTGTACCTCAAGTTCCCCTGCTCTGCGGAGCTGGTGCTGGACACCGAGGCTGCCGAGTGGGGCGGTGCCCACAAGGGCCGCCGCAAGCTGCACTTCCACACCACCGACGGCGGCGTGTACGGCCGGGATTATACCCTCACCGTGGACCTGCCCGCCATGGGCAGCTTCCTGCTGCGCCTGACCCCGGAGGCCCCCAACCCGGACGCCGCCCGCATCAGCGCCAACAAGGCCATGGCCCAGAAGCGCCGTACCGCCCGCGCCAAGAATTCCAGTAAGTAATATTTGTGTCAAAATGTCCCGTGTGCTTTGAAAGCAGCGGGGCATTTTTGGTTTTGCCTCCGCTATGGCTGGACAGTGCCCCCTGTGGTTTGCTATACTGTAAGCTGTGAATTTATGCTGTGTGCATCGCGCATTTTTATAAGGAGGATTTTTTCTCATGTCAGCAACTCTTTCCAAGCTGCGCACCTCGTGGGTAGGCAAGGCCCTGCTGGCCTATGCCGTGTCCGCACTGGCGCTGGTGGTGCTGGGCCTTGCCGCCCCCGGCAGTGCCGTATTTTTCCCGCTGGTGAGCCTGTGGTGCAACCTGGCCCTGTTCGGGCTGGTGCTGGTGGTGCTGCGGCTGGCGGACGTGAAGTTCGACCTGTTCCACTGGGCTGTGATCATCGGCTTCTGGGCCGCGGCGCTGCTCTACTTCTACTGGGCCGAGACCCGCCGCAGCTTCGTGTACATCTGGGACTACGTCAACTACATCAACAAGCAGTACAACGCCGAGGCCGCCTTTCTTCAGGGCCCGGCGGTCGGCTTCCATTTCATTCTGGACTCTCTGGCTGAGGACTATACCAACTTCAACACCCTGTTCCTCGAGTTCCCGTTCTGCCTGACCGACCGCACCGGCGACAGCTTTGCGATTTGTCAGGTGTTCAGCATCGTGCCCATGCTGCTGCTTTTGCTGGCCGGTCTGGTGGTCAAAGTGGGCCAGATGTTGCAGGTGAAAAACCGCTTCTGGTATTTTCTCATCGGTCTGTCCTGGACCTTTACCTACCCGTGGCTGCGCATGAGCGCCGTGCTGAGCCAGCCGGACTGGTTCGGCCTGATCTTCGCCTTCAGCATCCTGCTGCTCACGCTGGATTTCCGGTTTGAAAAGCTGGACCTGCCCCGGTTCGGGCTGCTGTTCCTGGCCACGGCGGCCATCATCCTGTCCCGCCGGTGGTATCTGTACTTCGTGGTGGGCTACTACTTTGCCTACGCCGTGCTGGTGCTGGTGAGCAGCGCCCGCATTGCCAAAGTGGGCCGCAGGCAGGAGGCCCTGCTGCAGGTGCGCAACCTGATCCTGTTCGGCCTGATGTCCATGGTGGCCATGGTCATCCTGCTGTGGCCCCTGGTGAGCCACATTCTGGGCTACGACTACGCCGACCACTATTCCTACTACAACGGCGGCGGCATGGTCACTGAAACCTACCTGCAATGCGCCCGCATGGGCCTGATGAACCTGGTGCTTATGGGCATGGGCCTGTGGTTCTGCTTCAAGCGCAGAAAGATGCCAGCTCTGCCCTGTCTGGCCGGGCTGGAGATCCTGCTGAGCATGGTGCTGTTCACCCGGGTGCAGACCACCGGTTCCCAACATATGCTGCTGTTTTTACCCGGCTGGTTCCTCCTGTTCCTGATCGGTGCCGCAGCCCTGGCAGAGGGCATGAACCGCCGCCGGAATCTAAAGATCGGCTTCTGGCTGTTCACCATCGCCTTTGCCACCTCGGTGCGCTGCTCCCCCCTGACCACCGTGGCTCTGCCGGATTTTCTCATCGGCCGCACTCTTCTCTCGGCCTCTCCGCAGGAGAGCGCCCACGATTTTGCCGCCATTGATGACCTGGTCTATGACCGCAAGGATCTGCCGCAGATCAAGGCCATTGCCAGCTGGATCGACACCCACTGCGCCGATGGCGAGATCGCCTATATGATCCCCCACGACACGCTGTACTGCCCGGACCACTTCAAGAACTGCCTGCTGCCCCAGACCCCCATCAACAACAAGCTGGCTTTTGGCTTCTCGGTGCCTGGCACCCACTACTTCCCCATGCAGTTCTTTGAGGCAAAATACGTTCTTACCGCCGATCCTTTCCCGCTGACTCATGTAAATGACCCTGAGAACGAGATGTCCCACAAGCTGAACGAGATGTTCCTGGCCGTGCGCGACGAATACTTCGCACTGGAAGAGACCTTTGACATGGGCAACGGCACCACCTTTACCATCTGGCGGCGCACTGTAGCCCCCAGCCGCGCCGAGGTGGAGTATTACCTCAGTGCCTTTACCGAAGAAGATGCCAAATACCCTGAGATGTTCTCTCAGGTCGCCGAAAACTGGCTTGCTGCCCGTGGGCTGTAAGCGCTTACTGGAAATGGAGGTTCCCTGCCATGGAACAAACCGCAAATGCTCTGCCGCCGGTCACGCTGGGGCAGTACAAGGGCCTGCCGGTCACCCGCCGGGTGCGCCCGGTGACCGAAGCCGCCGTTGCTTCTGAACTGAAAAGCCTTGCCCGCCGTCATGCGCCTTTCTGCGCCACCAGCGCCCCCGCTGCCCGGGGGATGCGGGTCACGCTGGATTTTGAGGGCTTTCTGGACGGTGCGCCCATCCCAGACAGCCGCATGGAACAGGTGACCGTGACACTGGGCACCGCCCAGCTCATGCCTGCCGCCGAGCAGGCCGTGTACGGCCACTGCGCCGGAGAGACCTTCCGCTTTGATTTCACCTACCCGGACGAGTTCCGCGTGCCGGAGCTCTCCGGCAAAACGGCGCAGTTCGAGATCTGCCTGCACACGGTGGAGCAGAAGCAGGAACCCACCGTGGACGATGCCCTGGCCCAGCGGCTGGGCTTTGCCACGCTGGACGCCCTGCGGGAGAGCATCCGTGCCAAGAAAGCGGCTTCTCACGAGGCCAACGCTGACCGTCTGGCTGAGGCTGCCCTGCTGGACCTGGCCGGGGCCAACCTGACCGTGGAGCTACCTGCTGCCGTGCTGGACCAGAACGCCGACCACGCGCTGCAGCAGCTGAAGGATAAGCTTTCCCGGAGCCGCTTCTCGCTGGAGCTGTACTGCCAGGCCAACAACACCACGCCGGAACAGCTGCGGGCCGGCTATCGCCAGGACGCCGCACGCCGCATGCGCGCGATGCTGGCCGTGCCGGCCATTGCACAGGCCGAGAACATCACTGTGAGCAATGAGGAAGTGGACGCCGAATACGCCCATCTGGCCCGGCTGCACGGCAACCCGGAGGAGGAGATCCGCCGGGTTCTGGCCCGTGATGCTGTGGCCGCCGCCCTTACCAACCAGAAGGTCCAGCGCTTTCTGCTGGACCATGCAGCTGTCACGTCGATCGTAGAAAAGGAGTGATCGTATGGGCTTTTTTACAAGAGCTGCGATGGATGCACTGATGAAAACCACCCATCCGGAGATCAACCGCCGCCAGTGCTGGAACCTGCACCCGCACCGCAAATCCTGCACGGCCTGCAAGGATATCTGCCCCTACGGCGATCAGATCTTTACCCGTCCCAACCTCGTCAAGGACTGGGACCCTTGCACCGACTGCGGTCTGTGCGTCTCCGTATGCCGCAGCCGCTGCATCTCCCCCTCGCCGGAGCAGGTGGAGCGCGACACCTCTGCCGCCGACACCGACAACGATACCATCTGGATCGGCTGTGAGAAGTCGGCCCGCAAAAACTCCATGGTGCGCGCCTGCATCGCGTCCCTTTCCTGGGAGGCGCTGGCCTATCTGGCCCTGAACAAAAAGATCGTGCTGGACCTGACCCCCTGCGGCGAGTGCGAGAACGACACCTGCGCCGACCAGCTGCGGGCCGAGCTGACCCGCCTGGTGGAGTTCTTCGGGGAAACGATGTTCGAGGCCCGCTTCACGCTGGCTTATGAGCCGGACGAAGCCCCCTACCACGTCAAGGAGCTCACCCGCCGCGAGATGTTCGAGCAGGTGGGCCACGGCTCCAAGAGCGGCACCAAACAGCTGCTGCGCATGCTGCCCGGCCTGCGCGCCGACGAGGACGGCGGTGCAGACTTCCGCCTGCTGCTGCACCAGCGCACCAGGCAGCTCAAGGCCGCCATGCCGGACAATCCCCTGCACTACGGCTGCTATCTGCCCAGTTTCACCGACAAGTGCTTTGCCTGCGGCAAGTGCGAAAAAGCCTGCCGTGCAGGTGCCCTGAAGCAGGAGGACCTGCCGGACGGCCAGACCCGTATGGTGGTCACCCCGTGGAAGTGCAGTGAGTGCGGCGTGTGCGTGGCGGCCTGCTCCAACAAGGGGCTGGACGGCATGAAGCTGCGCCAGCTCACCACCCTTGGCCCGGTGAGCCTGCACAAGTGCACCAAGACCCTGTGCAAGAACTGCGGCAAGCCCATTGCTCCGGACAGCGCCGAGGGCCTGTGCTCGGTGTGCCGCATCAAGGAGCGCACCAAACAGCGGCAGGAAGAAGCCCGTGCCCGCGCACAGAAGCTCAAGGAAGAGCGGGAGGCCAAAAAGGCCGCCGAGGAAGCCGCCAAGGCGGCAGAGCAGGCAGCTGCCCCGGCTGCAGAACCTGCCGTGGAGGCCGCCGCCCCCGCCGCACCGCAGTCCGTGGCTGCCATGCTCACCGATGAGGCTGCCGCTGCTGCCGGTGCAGAAACTGCCGCCGCTGTGCCCAAAACCGATTGACGCCGCACGGATTCAATGTTATACTTGCGTTGGTTACCCGTTGGTAGCTGTACGCTGTTACAAAGAGGTAACGGATGGATTCCGTTGCCTCTTTTTTCGGTTTGTGCCTGCGGGGCAATTTCATCCGATCCAGACCCGAATCTAAAAGAAAGAGGGATTTTTTATGCGTCATACCATTACCCGCCGCCAGTTCCTGAAAGCCGGCGGCGCCGCTGTTGTTTCCACAGCGGCAGCCGGCCTGCTGAGCAGCTGCGGCGGCTCGTCCGCTTCCGGCAGCTCCACCGGCGGCTCCGGCAGCAGCACCTACACCCTGCTGTACTCCCGTCAGCCCGCCACCCTGAACTATCTGATCTGCTCCGCAGACCCGGACCTGTACCACGGCACCCAGTGCGTGGACACGCTGGTGGAGTACGACAACCGCGGCAAGATCCGCGAGGGTCTGGCCACCACCTGGGAGTGGGATGCGGATACCCTGACCTGGACCTTCCACCTGCGGGACGAGAACTGGGTGGACTGCAACGGTGAGGTACTGGGCCCGGTCACCGCACAGGACTTCGTGGATGCGCTGCAGTATGTGCTCACCCCGGCCTATGCATCCTCCACGGCCAGCCTGGTCACCCCCTATGTGGCCGGTGCCGAGGATTACTACAACTATCTGTTCTACAAAGCCAGCGCTGAGAACGGCACCGTGGCCGAGGACGGCACCACCTACACGCTGGAAGCCGACGGCTCGGTGACCGCCGCAGCCGCCGATGGCACCACCACGCGCTATGCTCCCGTGGATTTTGATACCGTCGGCGTCAAGGCCGTGGACGAGCACACCCTGACCTATACGCTGTGCTTTGACTTTCCCGGTTTTGTCAGCCTGCTGAGCTACGCTCCCTACGAGCCGGCCTACGGCCCCCTGCTGGAAGAGCTGGGCGACCAGTTCTGCACCAGCGCCGAGACCGCCTGCAGCTGCGGCGCGTTCTATCTGGCGGAGTATGTGCCGCTGGAAAGCTGGGTGATGAAGAAAAACCCCGAAAACTACGACAAGGACAACGTCTACATCGACACCATCCGCTACATCTACAACCAGGAAGAGCTCATCAGCGGCCCGGAAATGGTCCGGCGCGGCGAGATCGACCAGGCCACCATCAGCTCCGACATCCTCGACAGCTGGCTGTCCGACGACACCACCAAGGATATGGTGTCCATGGAGCGCCCGGAGACCGGCAAGAGCTACTTCTACATCTTCAACTTCCTGCCCTACGCCCACGAGTTCTCCAACTGGAACGTCACCGGCGTGGACGCCCAGTATGAGCCGGACAACTGGGCCAAGGCGGTCAACAGCACCAACTTCCGCAAGGCATTCCTGTACGCCATCAACCCGTCGGTCACGCTGGCCGTCACCGCCCCGGAAGGCTACGACAACTACAAGCTGCACACCATCACCCCGCCGTCCTTCTGCGCCAACAGCCAGGGCGTGGACTACACCGAATGCGGCGATCTGGCCAACCTGTCCGACTTCTTTGACGAGGCAAAGGCAAAGGAATACCGCGACGCCGCTGTGGAAGAGCTGACTGCCGCCGGGGCCACCTTCCCCATCAAGGTGCAGTACCCCTACAACCCCGCCGTGGTGGACTGGGACAAGCAGTGTCAGGTGTTCAAGCAGCAGGTGGAGGGCGTTCTGAACGACGGCTTCGACTTTATCAACATCATCATCACCCAGGGCCCCTCCGACAACTTCCTGAACGCCGTGCGCCGTGTGGGTGCCTATGAGCTCATGTCCTACTACTGGGGTGCCGACTACTCCGACCCCGAAACCGAGGTGTACCCCTTCTATCAGGAAGCCGGCGACCGCGGCACCTGCTATGCGTTCCTGCGCACCGGCGTGGAGGACGGCATCATCACCGGTGAGACGGCCGAGTACGTCATGACCTACATGGACATGGTGGAAAAGGCCAAGGCCATCACCGAGGATCTGGATGCCCGGTATGAAGCCTTTGCCAATGCCGAGGCCTATCTGATCCAGAATGCCCTGGTGGTGCCGCTGGGCCTGCCCGTGCCGCCGTACATCGCCACCCGCCTGAACCTGTGGGAGGGTCAGTACGCCCCCACCGGCCTTTCGTCCAACCGCCTGAAGGGCGTGCACATCCTGGACCACTACGTCTCCATGGACGAGTACGACCAGAACCGGGACGCCCGGTAAATCATTCTGAATATCCTCCGCTTCGCTCTGGATATTTTCAGCGGAAATATGTTTTTCTTTGCAACTCGGAAAAATCTGCGGATTTTTCCGAGTTGCTTTTTCATGGGAAGGGAACTCCCTCCGTCTGCTTCGCAGCCGTGACTGAGGGAGTTCCCACCGCCTTTTCAACAGCTTTTGCTCAAAAAATCTTCAAATCACTTTTCAAAATCAAGAAATTGCGGTATTCTATTCTTATCTGTATTTCAAAAGAAAAAGAGAGGTGCACACTATGGTGCAATATCTCGCAAAGCGCATCGGGCGTTCTCTGCTGACGCTGTTCATCATTGTAACGCTGGTGTTCTGCCTGCTGCGGCTCATGCCGGTGGAAGGCTATTTTGCAAACTACGAAAAAATGACCGCGGCCCAGATCCAGGCGGGTCTGCAGTCCATGGGCCTGCTGGACCCGCTGCCGGTGCAGATCGGCCGGTTCTGGAAAGACGCCCTGCACGGTGACCTGGGCGTGAGCCACATCTACAAGGTCAACGTGCCGGTGACCGAGATCCTGGCCCAAAAGCTGCCCATCTCCATCCAGATGGGCGTGCTGGCTATGCTGCTGAGCCTTGTGCTGGGCATCCCGCTGGGGCTTGTCATGGGCCGGTGCAAAAACCGCTGGCCCGACAAACTGGGCACAGCCCTCATCGTGCTCATCCAGGCCGTGCCGGCTGCCGTGTACTTTTTGTACATCCAGATGTACGGCACCTCCGTTCTGGGGGTGGGCCTGCTGTTCGACGCCGCCAACTGGCGCTACTGGGTGCTGCCGGTGTGCAGCATGAGCCTGGCAAACCTGGCCTTCTACGCCATGTGGCTGCGCCGCTATATGGTGGACGAGAGCAACAAGGACTACGTCAAGCTGGCCCGTGCCAAGGGTGTGAGCGAAAGCAATATCGCGCTGCATCATGTGTTCCGCAACGCCATGGTGCCGCTGGTGCAGTACATTCCCTCGGCGTTCCTCAACACGGTGGTGGGCTCCATTTACATTGAGAGCCTGTACAGCATCCCCGGTATGGGCGGACTGCTGGTGACCTGCGTGCAGCGCCACGACAACACCATGGTGCAGGGCATCGTGCTGCTGTACGCCTGCGTGGGCATCGTGGGCCTGATCCTGGGCGATGTGCTCATGGTGCTCATTGATCCCCGCATCAACTTTGGCAAGAAAGAAGGTGGCCGCTGATGCTTTCGTTCCTGAAACGGGAAAAATCCAAAAAGCTGGAAAACCAGCTCAACACCCTGCAGAAGGAAGGCCCTGCTGCCTGGGCAGACCTGCCGGAGGACGAACTGTTCACCCCCGCCGGGTTCCACGCCGAGCAGGCCGAGGCCACGGCCAGCTCCAACTACAGCTACTGGGGCAGCACCTTCCGTGCTTTCTTCAAGAACAAGGCAGCCGTGGCCCTGCTCATCGCGCTGGTGGCCGTGGTGGCCTTTGCCTTTCTCCAGCCTTATCTGCCGGGGCAGGCAGACCCCAACCTCTGCGCCGTGGACCCCGTCACCGGCATCCAGTACCGCAACATCGCTCCCGGGCAGGACGGCTTTATCTGGGGTTCCAACTCCATCGGGCAGGACCTGTGGGCCCGCATCTGGGCCGGTGCCCGCACCAGCCTGACCATTGCCTTTTTCGTGGCGCTCATCGAAGCCGTGGTGGGCATCACTGCCGGTGTGCTGTGGGGCTATGTGCGCGGGCTGGATTTTCTGTTCACGGAACTGTACAACATCTTTGACAACATTCCCACCGCCATTGTGCTGATCCTCATCTCCTATGTGGCCTCCCCCAGCATCTGGACCATGATCCTGGGCATGTCCATCAAGGGCTGGATCGAGATGGCGCGGTTCATCCGCAACCAGATCCTCATCATCCGTGACCGTGACTACAACGTTGCCTCCCGCTGCATCGGCACCCCCACGGTGCGCATCGTGCTGCGCAACCTGCTGCCGTATCTGGTGTCGGTGATCATGCTGCGCATGGCCCTCACCATTCCGGAAGCCATCGGCAACGAAGTGTTCATCACCTACATCGGCCTGGGCCTCTCGGTGGAGACGCCCTCGCTGGGCAATCTGGTCAACGACGGCCGCAAGGTGATGATGCAGGCCGGTCTGCGCTACCAGCTGCTCTACCCCACCCTGATTTTGAGCTTTGTCACCATTGCGTTCTATCTGATCGGCAACGCGTTCTCGGACGCCGCCGACCCGAAGAACCACCTGCAGTAAGGAGGAGTGCATGATGAACGAAAATGACTGCATCCTCTCGGTGCGGGGGCTGGATATCCGGTTCAACCTGCGCGGCCGGGTGCTGCACGCCATCCGCGGCATCGACCTGGACCTGTACCGGGGTGAAGTGCTGGCCGTCGTGGGCGAGTCCGGCTCCGGCAAGAGCGTGTTCACCAAGAGTTTCATGGGCCTGTTGGACACCAATGGCTCCATCACCGGCGGCACCATCGACTACTACCCTACCCCCGGCGCAGAGCCGGTGCGCCTGTCCGGCCTGAAAACCGAGAAGGACTGGCTGCGCATCCGGGGCCGCGAAATTGCCATGATCATGCAGGACCCCATGACCAGCCTGAACCCGCTGAAAACCATCGGCGACCAGATTTTGGAGGCCGTGACCCTGCATCAGGGCCTGAAGGGCACCGAGGCCAGGGCCAGAACACTGGAATACCTGCGAGACGTGGGCATCTCTGACCCGGAAGTGCGTTTTAAGCAGTACCCCCACGAGTTCTCCGGCGGCATGCGTCAGCGCGTGGTGATCGCCATTGCGGTGGCCTGCAGCCCGAAGATCCTGATCTGTGACGAGCCCACCACCGCGCTGGATGTGACCATTCAGGCTCAGATTTTGCAGCTGCTCAAGGAGCTGCGGGCCAAGTACCACCTGACCATCGTCATGATCACCCACGACCTGGGCGTCGTGGCCAACATTGCCGACCGGGTGGCCGTGATGTACGCCGGCGACATCGTAGAGATCGGCACCGCCGACGAGATCTACTATGACCCCCGCCACCCCTACACCTGGGCACTGCTGTCCAGCATGCCCCAGATGGGCATAAAAGGCGAGGACCTGTTCAACATCGTGGGCACCCCGCCCAACCTCTTTGCCGAGATCCGCGGCGACGCCTTTGCGCCCCGCAACCCGCAGGCACTGAAGATCGACTATGTCAAGCGCCCGCCGTACTTTGAAGTTTCGCCCACCCACAAGGCCAAAACCTGGCTGCTGGACCCCCGGGCACCCCACATCGAGCCGCCTGCTGCGGTGAAAAAACTGCAAAAGGAGGGCTTGTAAGATGGCCGAGGAAAAAGAAGTCCTTCTGGAAGTGAAGGACCTGAATGTGACCTACGGCTCCGGCCGCAAGGCCTTTGCCGCCGTACAGAACGCCAATTTCCAGATCTACAAGGGCGAGACCTTTGGTCTGGTGGGCGAGTCCGGCTCCGGCAAGACCACCATCGGCCGGGCCATCCTGCGCATTCTGCCCACCTCCGGCGGTGAGATCCTGTACAAGGGCCAGAAGATCAACGGCAAAATCCCGCGTGCGCTGGACAAGCAGATCACCCGTGAGATCCAGATGATCTTTCAGGACCCGCAGTCCTCGCTGAACGAGCGCGCCAAGGTGAGCTACATCGTGGGCGAGGGCCTTCAGAACGTGCGGCCCGACCTCTCCGCCGCCCAGCGGGAAGAAAAAGTGCGGCAGGCTTTGCTGGACGTGGGCCTGCTGCCGGAATTTGCTTCCCGCTTTCCCCACGAATTTTCCGGCGGCCAGCGGCAGCGCATCGGCATCGCCCGCGCGCTCGCCACGAACCCGAAGTTCGTCGTCTGCGACGAGGCTGTTTCCGCGCTGGACGTGTCTATTCAGGCCCAGATCATCAACCTGCTGCTCGACCTCAAGGAGCACCAGAACCTGACCTACATGTTCATCACGCACGACCTGTCCGTCGTCAAGTACATCTCCGACCGCGTCGGCGTCATGTACCTCGGCAACATGGTCGAGCTGGCGGAGGCCGACGAGATCTTCCACCACCCGATCCATCCGTACACCGAGGCCCTGCTCAACGCCATCCCGACGACGGATACCGTCGGCGCGAAGGAGCTCTCCATCCTCGAAGGCGATATCCCCAGCCCGGTCAACCCGCCGAAGGGCTGCAAATTCCACACGCGCTGCAAGTACTGCACAGAGATCTGCACGCAGGTCGTCCCGGCGTGGGAAGAGGTCCGGCCGAACCATTTCGTCGCCTGCCATCATAAGCTCGAAGTCAAGGAGTAACGCAAATGATCTTTCAGAGGAAAGTAGACCGCGCCATGCGCTATCAGAAGGAACGCAACGAACAGGCGGATATCAAAAAACCGACGGAAGAGGATAAGGACAAGCTGAGCAAAAAAGATCTGCTTGCCATGATCCTGTCCGCAGGCCTCGTGATCCTCCCCGTCGCCGCCCTCGTCCTCCTCGCCATCGCCTT
>ERZ834798.2419-NODE-2419-length-13634-cov-5.379409_pt1 | contig 13634 bp, 10 predicted proteins | sample MGYA00519689_ERZ834798 | MGnify/ENA primary metagenome ERZ834798 (study PRJEB31850, sample SAMEA3708761) | human gut metagenome | biome: human gut; feature: human-associated habitat; material: faeces | place: China | collected 2014 ...
ACCAGCCTGCTGACCCTGGGCATCTACCTGCCCCTGCTGGTGGTGGAGCCCCTGCTGACCTACCGCTTTGGCCGCGTGCAGGAAACGCTGCATAAGGCCGTGTCCAAAGGCCTGCGCATCACGGTGGGCTATGCGCTGCTGCTGATGCTGCTGGGCTGCGTGCGCGAGTGGCTGGCACTGGGCACGGTGTTCGGCACCCCGGTGGGGCACCGGGCCGTGCTGCCCATGGCCGGGATGCCGGCGGGCGGCTTTATCGTGCTGGGCGTGCTGTGCGCCGTGTGGCGTGCACTGGCAGCCCGGCGCAAGGCCTATCTGGTACGGGAAGCGCGCAGCCTTGTGGATGTGCATGCACAGAAGGAGGCGGACGGCGAGCAATGAGAGATGTTGTGAATGCCTGGGTGGTGTTCTTTGGCTATGCGGTGCTGGCCGTGTTTGCCCAGAATGCCATCTTTACCCGCGCACTGGGCGTGTCCCGTCTGGTGCAGCTGGTGGGGGATGACCGCACCAGCAGCTGGCTGTTCGGCCTGCAGCTGTGCATCACGCAGGTGCTGGTGGCCCCGCTGACCTGGTATGCCGGCAGCTGGATCGTCTCGCTGGAAAACCGCGCCCAGCTGCGCCCGCTGGTGTATGTGGCCGCCATTGCCGTGGTCTGCACCGCCGAAGAGCTGGTGCTCGGCCTGGGCCGCCGCCTGCCCCTTGCGGGCAAGCTGCTGCGCATCGTGCCCGTTGCAGCCCTGAACAGCTGCGTGCTGGGCACCGTGCTGGTGGAGCGCACCCAGAGCTTTACGCTGATGCAGAGCCTGGGCTTTGGCCTGGGCAGCGGCGTGGGCTACCTGCTGGCTGTGCTGCTGGTCACAGAGGCCCAGCACCGCCTGCGCAGCAAGGCTATCCCCTCCGCGTTCCGCGGCCTGCCCATCACGCTGGTGTACATCGGCGTGCTGGCGCTGGCCATTTATGGCTTTACCGGCCATTCGGTGATCCTGTAAAGGGAGGTAAGTCAAAATGGCAAAGTATAAACGTCGGCCCAAGGTCAAGCGCTACCGCCGCAGCTTTTACAGCCGCGGCATGCGCATCCGCAAGATCGTGGGCATCGTCGTGCTGGTGGCCGTGGTGCTGGCCGCGGCATGGTTCGCCGCGCCCCATGTGCTGGACTGGGCTACCCACACCTGGTACACCGTGGTCAAGGACCGGGATCTGGAAGCCGAGAGCGCATCCCGCGCGGCGGCATCCTCCCAGGCAGCGGCTTCGGCAGCCGCGTCGGAGGCTGCTTCCTCGGCGGCATCGGAGCCGGAAGAGGACGTCTTTGACGGTAAGGCAATCGTTTCCGGCCGGTGGGCAGAGCTGGACACGGCGGCCCTCACGGACGATGGCACCCTCCGCACCACGGCACAGCAGCTGAAGGCGCAGGGCGTGGAATACGCCGTGCTGACCCTGAAAGATGTGGCCGGAAACATCTACTATGCATCGCAGGCGGCGGCTGCGGCGGGCGGCATCGTGGCCGAACCGCTGGACGCCGGGCACATCGCGGCCATCCTGCGGGAAGAAAAGCTCATTCCGGTGGCGCAGCTGGCGGCCTTCAAGGACCCCATCTCGCCCCGCACCGACCCCTCCATGGCCATCCACTACAACGGCAGCGCCCTGTGGCTGGATGCCCAGAAGAACGGCAACCCCTGGCTGAACCCTTATTCCACGGCGGCAGTGGAGTATGTGGGCGACCTGGTGGAAGAGGTGCAGCAGCTGGGCTTTGAGCAGGTGGTGCTGACCAATGTGCAGTTCCCCAAGCTGAGCAAAAAGCAGGACTACGGTACCACCAACGGGGTCTCCCGTGCCGACCAGCTGAAGGCGGACATCGCCGCCCTGCAGGACCGTTTGTCGGGCAAGGTGACCCTGTGGTTCAGCTACACGCTGGATCAGTGCAAGAACAGCAGTGTGGCGCTGGACGTGCCGGCCCTGACCCTGGGCGTGCAGAACCTGCTGGTGACCTCGGACGCGGCCATGGATGCCGATGCCCTGCAGGCGCTGGAAACGGCGGCCACGGATGCAGGGGTGGAGAACCTGACCGTACACGCCGCAGACCGCTTTGAGACCGACCGCGTTTCGGGCTGAGTGATGCAGTAATTGTCTTTGATGATACGGGAAAGTGAGGAATCGACCATGAACACCACAACTTGCTTTGCACCTGCGCACATCCTTCTGCCTGCGGAGCAGATCCCGCTGGAACAGTGGGGCTGCATTGCCTGCGACCAGTTCACCAGCGACCGCGAGTACTGGCAGCGGGCCAAAGAAGCGGCTGACGGCAGCCCCAGCACCCTGAACCTGATCCTGCCGGAGGTGTATCTGGAGGACGGCGACGCGGACGCCCGGGTGGAGCAGATCCATGCCACGATGGCGGATTATGCACAGAACGTGCTTACCCGCGCCGTGGACGGCTTTGTGTATGTGGAGCGCACCGAGCAGAGCGGCCGGGTGCGGCAGGGCCTTGTGGGCAAGGTGGATCTGGAAGCCTACAGCTATCAGCGCGGAGCAAAGTGCACCGTGCGGCCCAGCGAGAGCACGGTGGAGAGCCGCATCCCGCCCCGCATGAAGGTGCGCACCGGTGCCGCACTGGAAACGCCCCACATCATGATGCTGGCCGACGACCCTCAGTGCACCCTCATCGAGCCCATCGCGGCCCGCAAGAACGAGCTGCGCAAGGTGTACGAGGGCGAACTGATGCTGGGCGGCGGCCATGTGGCCGGTTGGGCCGTGGAGGACCCGGCCATGATCGACCAGATCGAGACGGCACTGGCTGCGCTGGGCAGTCAGGAGGCCTTTGATGCCAAATACCCGGATGCTGCCCGCCGCGACCCGCTGACCCTGGCCGTGGGCGACGGCAACCATTCGCTGGCCACCGCCAAGGCCTGCTGGGAGGAGCTGAAAAAGACCCTGACCCCGGAGCAGGCCGAGAACCACCCGGCCCGGTGGTGCCTGGCCGAGGTGTGCAACGTCCACTCGCCCGCCATCGAGATCGAGCCCATCCATCGGGTGCTGTTCAATGTGGACTGCGCTGCCGTGCTGCTGGCGCTGATCACCTGGAGCGACGAGAACATGGCAGGCTGCTGCTTTGGCGGCGAGAAAAAACAGCCCTTTACGCTGGCCGGCCCTCACATGGCCAACGTGCTGAGCTTTGAGGAGCCCACCGCGCCGCTTACTGTGGGCACCATCGACGAATTTATTGAGTATTATCTGGAGCGTCACCCGGAGGGCCGGGTGGACTATGTACACGATGAACCGGCTGTGCGCGCGCTGTGCAAGAAGGGGGCTGTGGCCTTCCTGATGCCGCCCTTTGCCAAGAGCGACCTGTTCAAGGGCGTTGTGATGGGCGGCGTGCTGCCCCGCAAGACCTTCAGCATGGGCCATGCGGAGGAAAAGCGCTATTATATCGAGTGCCGGAAAATTACGGAATAAACCCTCTCAGTCAAAACCTGACGGTTTTGCCAGCTCCCCCGAAGAGGGAGCTTTCGGGCTATGCCGGAACACCATCTCTCTGCAAAAAAGCTCCCCCTTCGGGACGGATTTCCCCCGGGCCGGGGGAAAATGGCTTGGCCAAAAGGGGGAACAGCTTGCGAACGGATGCGAGCCTGAGAGGGTTCCGGGGTAGAACGAACGATGGAAACGAATCATAGGAGAACCATGACATTTGAAGAACTGAATCTGTCCGCCCCGCTTCTGCGCGCTGTGCAGGAGGCAGGCTATGAGACCCCGTCGCCCATTCAGGCAGCGGCCATCCCGCCGGTGCTGTCCGGCCGGGATCTGATGGGCTGTGCCCAGACCGGCACCGGCAAGACGGCCGCCTTTGCGCTGCCCATGCTGGATCGCCTCACTGCCAACCCGCCCCACCGCAAGGGGGCCGTCCGCGCGCTGATCCTGACCCCCACCCGGGAGCTTGCCTTGCAGATCGGCGAGAGCTTTGACGCCTACGGCAAGTACCTGAACCTGCGCAGCACCGTGATCTTTGGCGGTGTGGGCCAGGCCCCGCAGGTGGAGGCCCTGAAAAAGGGCGTGGACATCCTTGTGGCCTGCCCGGGCCGATTGAACGACCTGATCGGGCAGGGCTTTATCGACCTGTCGGATCTGGAGATCTTTGTGCTGGACGAAGCCGACCGTATGCTGGATATGGGCTTCGTGCACGATGTGAAGAAGGTGATCGCCAAGCTGCCCAAGGTGCGCCAGAACCTGATGTTCAGCGCCACCATGCCCGCCGAGATCGAGCAGCTGGCCGCCGGCATCCTGCGGGACCCGGCCTTTGTCAAGGTGGACCCGGTGTCCAGCACCGTGGACCGCATCCAGCAGAGCCTGTACCATGTGGAGAAGGGAAACAAGAAATTCCTGCTGCCCTGGCTCATCAAGAACCTGCAGCCCCCGGTGGTCAACGCGCTGGTGTTCAGCCGCACCAAGCACGGGGCCGACAAGATCGCAAGAGACCTCACCAAACAGGGCATCCCGGCGGCGGCCATCCACGGCAACAAGAGCCAGACCGCCCGCGTGACCGCACTGGAGGACTTCAAGGCCGGGAAGACCAGGGTACTGGTGGCCACCGACATCGCCGCCCGCGGCATCGACATCAGCGAGCTGTCCCATGTGTTCAACTACGACCTGCCCGAGGTGCCGGAGACCTATGTGCACCGCATTGGCCGCACGGCCCGTGCCGGAGCCGACGGCACCGCCGTCAGCTTCTGCGCCCCGGAGGAGCAGGAGTATCTGGCCGGCATCGAAAAGCTGAACCGTCGGAAGATCCCGGTGGTGTCCGGCCACCCGTGGGACGGCGTGCCCGCCCCGGTGCGCCCGGAGCCGCCCGTGCGCGGCAAAAAGCCCAAAGCTGCCCCCGAACAGGCCGGGAAGCAGCCGGAACAGCAGGCAAAGCCCGCGAAGGCGGCCGCCCCTGCAAAGCCTGAAAAAAAGGCTGCTGCCGTGCCCAAAGCGCAGGCAAAGCAGCCCGTAAAACCGGAAAAAGAGGAACGAACCATGGATGATCCCAAGCGTACTTCCGGCGGGCGCAGCAATGACCGCCGTTCCAACAATAACAACAACAGCCGCCCCCGCCGGGAGCAGAACGCCCCGGCCCGCGGCAGCAATGCCCAGCCCAAATTTGACCCGCACTTTGTGAGCGCCCCGGAGGCAACGCCGCTGCGCTCGGCCAGAAAGGCCCCGGCTGCTCCCGCTGCCCCGGCCATCAAGACCGCGCAGGGTGCTCAGGCCGTGCAGGGCCAGAATGCCCCGAACGGCGACCGCCGCAATGCAGGCCGCCGCAGCGACCGGAACACCCCGAACGACCGCAATGCCCGCCCGGCTGCAGCCGGTGGTGCAGGCCGTGCTCCGCGCAGTGAGCGCAACGAGCGCACCGGCAGCCCCCGCAGTGCCGCCGGCGGCGCAGGCCGCGCCCCCAAGGCCGACACCGGCCGCCGCAGCCGTCAGCCCGCTGCAAAGGACGAGGACCCGGGCCTTGTGCTCATCAGCCGCCGCCCGCCGCAGCAGAAGTTCACGAACTTTGAGGAGTACATGAACGCCCACGGCGGTGCCACCGCCCCCATTGAGGACCACAGCGACGAGGTATGAGCCTGAACGAATTTGCCCCCTGGCAGTGCCCCCTGTGCGGCGCGCCGCTTGCCGGGGATGTGTCCCTGAAATGTGCCCGGAACCACAGCTTTGACCGTGCAAAAGAGGGCTACTGGCATCTGCTGCCGGTGCAGAGCATGCGCACCAAAGCCCCCGGAGACAGCAAAGAGATGGTGGCGGCTCGCCGCGCTTTCCTGAACGCCGGATATTACGGTATCTTCGGGCAGGCGGCGGGGGAACTGTGCCTGGAATACGGCCAGCCTGCCGCCCCGGGTGCCGCACTGCATCTGCTGGATGCGGGCTGCGGCGAGGGCTGGTATGACCGCTGCATCGCGCAGCAGTTTGCCAAGGCGGGCAGGCCGCTGCAGCTGGCCGGGTTCGACATTGCCAAGCCTGCCGTGCGTCTGGCCGCCAAAGCACTGCCTGCCGCCCGGTACGCGGTGGCCTCCAGCTTCAGCCAGCCGGTGCGCACCGGCTGGGCCGACCTGCTGCTGAACTGCTTCTCGCCCTTTGCGCAGGAAGAGTTCCAGCGGGTATTGCGCCCCGGCGGACGCATGATCTATGTGGTGCCCGGCGCGGAACACCTCTACCAGATGAAGGCCGTGCTCTACGACACGCCTTACAAGAACCCGGTGCAGGAAGTTGCCTACCCGGGCTTCCGGGCCATCGGCGAGCGGGAAGTACAGGGCACCATCACGGTGCCCCACGACCAGCTGGAAGCGCTGTTCGCCATGACCCCCTATTACTGGAAAACGCCCCGCGACGGTGCGGCCCGTCTGGCCGCCCTGCCGGAGCTGACCACCGACATCGCATTCCGGTTCTTGCTGTTTGAGAAGCTGTGACCAAAAAGCTCCCCTGACCTGTGGTCAGGGGAGCTTTTTTCATGCGTGATATTCCATCCACTTGCCCTTCCAGGCGTACAGGGCCATAAGAACGGCCCCCAGGCCCCAGCTCACAGGGTACAGGATGAACACCCCTTCGATGCCGGAGAAGAGGGGCAGCACCCACTGGATCCACCCGATGCGGAACAGGCACAGCGACACCAGCAGTACCACCATGGGCGGTACGCTGGCTCCGGTGCCGCGTACCGCACCGGCCAACCCGTGCAGGATGCTGAGCAAAAAGTAGAAGGGGCAGAACCACCGCATAGCAGCGGCCCCAAAGGCCACCACCGCCTCGTCCTGGGTAAACAGATGCAGAATGGCGTTTTGCCCCAGCAGCAGGAAGGCTCCGGTGATCAGGGTGTACACCACCCCCACCGCCAGGGTGACCCAGGTGCCTTTTTTGACCCGGTCCAGCCGGCCCGCGCCGTAGTTCTGGCCCACAAAGGTGGTGGCGGCCATGCTGATGCTGCTCACCGGCAGGATGTTGAAGCCGTCGATCTTCATGTAGGCGGCAAACCCGGCCATGGCGGCGGCACCGTAGCTGTTCACGCTGGCCTGCACCAGCACGTTGGAAAAGGAGATGACCATGTTCTGGATGCCGGTGGGCAGGCCCACCCGGATGATGCGGGCGGCCATCTTTTTGTGCAGGCGGATCTCGCGGGGGATCACCCGGCAGTCGTCGGTGGATTTTATCAGAAACCGCAGGCTCAGCACGCAGGACACCAGCTGGCTGATATCGGTGGCGATGGCGGCCCCCGCCACGCCCATGCGGAAGATCACGATGAACACCAGATCCAGCACGATGTTGGTCACCGAGGCCCATGCCAGATAGATGAGGGAGCGGCGGGAGTTTCCGGCGGCGTTCAGGATGCCGGCGGTCATGTTGTACACTACACTGAACAGCACGCCGCCAAAATAGATGCGGATGTAGGTCACGGCATCCCCCAGCACCTCGGCGGGGGTATTCATGGCCACCAGCAGGGCCCGGCCGCAGGCGATGCCGCCCACAGTGAGCAGCAGGCCCATGATCACGGCGATGGCCAGCGAGGTGTGAACGGCCTCCTGGGCTTCCCGGTGGTCCTTGGCCCCCAGGAACTGCGACACCACCACGCCCGCGCCCACGGCCAGGCCCTGGCTGAAGCCGATGAGCAGATAGATGGGGGAACTGCTGGAGCCCACGGCAGCCAGCGCGTTGGCACCGACAAAGTTGCCCACGATGATGCTGTCGGCGGTGTTGTACAGCTGCTGCAGCAGGTTGCCGAAGATCAGCGGCAGGGCGAACAGCAGCAGGCTCTTCACGATGCTGCCCTCGGTCATCAGATTGTTTTGGGATGGGGTTTCAACGGCGTTTGCCACGGGAGATCTCCTTTCGATGCAGTGGATGAGAACTATCTTTTACCATAACACAAAACCGGGCCGGACACAAGAGCAAAGGCCGCGTGCTGCATAATTGCGGCACAGCGGCCCATACTCCCTGCAGAAAGGCAGGGGAGCAGGATGCATGCACAGCACGACCGGCACCGGGGGTGGAACCCCTTCTGGGCGGCACTGGGGGCGGCGCTTCTGGTGCTGGTGCCGCTGGTGGGCGGCACGGTCTTGCTCAGTCGGCAGCAGCTCAGCCGCCAGCTGCGGCAGGCGGCCCGGAGCCAGCAGGGCGTGGCGGTGCAGCTCCCGCGGGAGAGCGACCGCCTGACCGTGCTGGTGTGCACGGCGGGGGAGCAGCCGGGCTTTGTGCTGGCCTACCTGAACGCCAGCCAGAATGGTGTGCATCTGCTGGCGGTGCCCGCCGGGTTACAGGTGACCTTTGCGGACGAGGACGCGGCGCTGGCCGACTGCTACACGGCGGCGGGGCCGGCCCGCTGCCGACAGGCACTGATGGAGTGCCTGCCCCTGCCGGAGGATACCCGATACCTGGCGTTGTCGGAGGCCGTACTGGAGCGCATCACGGCCCGGTACGGGCCGGTGCGGGTGGGCTTTTCCGGGGCGATGACCGCCGGGGAGCTGGCCCGCTATGGCCGCGACAGCCGGGTGCAGGGACTTTCGGCGGCAGAAGCCCACGGCTTTCTGACCGGGATGGATGCGGACGCCGTTGTGCCGCAGGCCCACCGGGCCGCGGCGCGGGGCGCGGTGTGGGATGCCTTTTTCCGCCAGAACCTCGACCTGCTGCCTGGGGCCCTGCCGCAGGCACTGCGGTCGGTGAGCGCTTCGCTGCTGACCGACCTGACCGCACTGGACCTTGACACACTGGACCGCACGCTGGAATTTCTGGCCAACAACGAAGCGCAGATCGAGACGCAGGTCCTGCCGGGCGACGAGCAGGCCGGGCGTTACGCCCTCAACGAGGAGTCCCTTGCGGCGGTGCAGAGCTTTTTCAACGTTTCGCCCACCGACGGGCAGGCGTCATCCACCAGCGAGCCGTAACCCAGCACAAAGGTGCCGGGGGCGGTGCTGCCGCTGCCGGTCAGGTCGTAGTCGCTGAGCAGGCTCAGCCGCACCCCCTGCGCCCTTGCTGCCGCGTGCAGGGCTGCATCCGGCGGGGCATTGCGCAGGTGTGCCAGCAGGTGCAGGCCGGTGTGCAGGCCGGTGAGGGTGAGTTCGCCAGGGGCAAAGGCAGCGTTCAGGGCAGCAGTCAGGGCGTCACGGCGGGCCTTGTAGGCCACCCGCTCCCGGGCCAGATGCCGGGTGAAGTAGCCCCCGGTGATGAAGCGGGCCAGCGTCTGCTGCTCAAAGCGGCTCACGGTGCCGGAGTACAGCCGGTATTTGGCGTGCCAGGCGGGCAGCAGATGTTCCGGCAGCACCATGTAGGCAATGCGGATGCCAGGCGCAAGGCTGCGGGAACAGGTGGACAGGTACACCACCGGGCCGTCGGCCCCGGCCATGCCCTGCAGGCTGGGCAGGGGGCGGGTGTCAAAGCGGAACTCGGAGTCGTAGTCGTCCTCGATGATGTAGCGCTGGCCGGGGCGGCGGGCTGCCCAGTGCAGCAGCTCGGCCCGGCGGCCGGCCGGCATGGTGACCCCGGTGGGGAACTGGTGGCTGGGGGTAACGTAACACACGGCGGCCCCGGAGCGGTCCAGTGCATCCAGCGAAAGGCCGCCCTCGTCCACGGGCAGGCAGCAGCAGCGCATGCCGGTGTTTTCCAGCACCTGCAAAGCGCGGGGGTAGCCGGGGGTCTCCACGGCGGCGGTGCCGTGCAGCAGCGGGGCCAGCAGGCCCAGCAGATATTCCAGACCGGCACCCACCACCACCTGATGGGCACCGCACTGCACGCCGCGGTATTCGGCCAGATAATCCGCCAGCGCCTGCCGCAGGGCAAGGTCACCCTGGGCGTCGCCGTTGGTCAGCAGCTCCGGGGAGGAGTACAGCAGTTCCTTCTGCAGCCGCGCCCAGGTGCGGAAGGGAAACAGCCCCGGGTCCACGCCCCGGGTGGACAGGTCGTACCGCACCGGCGGTTCCGGCGCGGCGGGCTCCGGCACGGCCGGGGCGGGCGACGGGCCCCGTGCATCCGGCCCGACCTGCGGCAGCGCCAGATATTCCTGTACATAAAAGCCGCTGCGCTCCCGGGCGGCAAGGTAGCCCTCGGCAGCCAGCATCTGGTAGGCGGTGTCCACCGTGTTTACCGAGACCGACAGTTCCGCCGCCAGCCGCCGCTTGCCGGGCATCCGGGTGCCGGCGGGCAGGGCCCCGGTGCGCATCTCTCCGGCCAGACTGCGGTACAGCTGTTCGTACAGCGGCACCCCGGAGCCCGGCTCCAGTGCGGTGGTCAAATGGACCATGATCGTGTCCTCCTCTTTTTGCAGAATGCCAAACTGGCCCCATAAAAAAACTTTATTCTGGGTATTTTCATGAGGTCAGTTCCGCGTATAATAGGAGCATACCCGCCGGACACCCAAATGTCAAGTAGGATGGTGGGTAAGAGGCCGCGTGAGCGATCAAAACTCCGGTGGGGCTTTGAAACGAAAAAGTCCGGCGATGTTGAAATTTGGAGGGAAAGCAATCATGTCTACTACTGCAATGTGGCTGCTGCTGGCAGTCGTTGTCATTGCCATCGTGTTTGGCAGTGTGCTGTACAAGCGCACCTTCACCACCAAGGAACTGGCCCTTACCGGCGTCATGGCCGCGCTGAGCCTGGTGGCCTACCTGTTTTTCCGGGTGCCGTTCTACGGCGGCTCCTCGTTCCATCTGGGCAACACCTTCACGGCCCTGACCGCCCTGCTGCTGGACGGTGTGTCCGGCGGTCTGGCCGGTGCCATCGGTCTGGCTCTGGCCGACATCCTGGCCGGTGACCCGGGCTACGCCATCACCACCTTTGTGCTCAAGTTCATCATCGGCATCACCTGCGGCGCGGTGGCCCATAAGGCCTTCAAGCTGCGGGAGCTGGACAAGCACAGCAGCGGTTACCTCGTCAAGGTGATCGTGGCCGCGGCCTCCGGCCTGCTGCTGAACGTGTTTACGGACCCGTTCCTGGGCTACTTCCGCAATGTGTACATCTTTGGCCAGGAATACACCGTGGCACAGGCCCTGACCAAGATCGCAGGCGGCGTCACCTTTGTGAACAGTGTGGCCTCCACCGTGTGCGTAGTGGTGCTGTACCTGGCCCTGCGCCCGGCACTGGAGCGTGCCGGGCTGCTGCCCAAGGGCGAAACCAACTAAGCCATCTCTCTACCCTGATACAAGCACCACCGCCCCCGTCTGCCGGACCCTATCCCCCGGCGGCCGGGGGCGGTGGTGTTTTTTGGTGTGTGGCCTGTGGGGCGGGAGCTTTCTCCGCGGACGTTCGGGGCTTCCAGCTCCCGCCCTATTGCCTGCGGCAACAGGGTCCCACCCTCGGATCATCCGCCGGAGAAACTCCCGCCCCGCAGGCCGGTTCCGGCCGTTCTGCTTTGCATTCTGGCGGTGCGTGCGGCATAAGATGGAAAAAGAGCTTGCACACGGGGGCAAAATATGGTATAGTCTTTCTGTCGTGCACAGCTGTGCACAGAGAAAGAACTGGAAAGACGTGCGGGGAAGCATTGCCCTGCACTCTGGAGAAGCCCGCAGCAGCGGGTGCCGAAGGTGTAAGGCCGCAGGGAAAGGCGGCTGTATCTCTCAGGCAAAAGGACAGAGCCATCGTCTGATACGCACAAGGGCACCGCCGGGAATGCGGCGTGCCCGGCAGCGGAAAATGAATGCGCCTGAATTTTGCAGACAGAGCCTTTGGTGGGTTCTGTCTGCTTTTTTGTTTTGTGTAAGAGGGGGAAATTTACCATGCTGGAATGGATCACGCAGATCAACAATGCAGTGAACGGAGTGGTCTGGGGCCCGGCGGGTCTGGCGCTGCTGTTCGGCACCGGCCTGATCATGTCGGTGCGCACCGGATTTTTCCAGTTCCGCAAAATGGGCTACTGGCTCCGGCACACCATCGGAGCCATCTTTACCAACAAGGACGTCACCGCCCACACCAGCAAGGAGGACATGGCCATCAGCCAGTTCCAGAGCATGTGTACAGCGCTGGCGGGCACCATCGGCACCGGCAACATCGTGGGCGTGGCCACGGCCATCGTTTCCGGCGGGCCGGGGGCCATCTTCTGGATGTGGGTCATGGCGTTGTTGGGTATGATGACCAGCTTTTCGGAAAACGTGCTGGGTGTGTACTACCGCCGCAAGAATCCGGCAGGGGAGTGGTCCGGCGGTGCCATGTACTACCTCACCGACGGCCTGGGGGCCAAAAAGGGCTGCAAGACCCTGGGCAAGGTGCTGGCCGTGCTGTTTGCCTGCTTCTGCATTCTGGCGTCCTTCGGCATCGGCAACATGAGCCAGCTCAACTCCATTGCCGGCAATATGAACGCTGCCTTCGGGGTGCCCACCATCGTCACCGGTCTGGCCCTCATGGTGGTCACGGCGCTCATCGTCATCGGCGGCCTGAAGCGTGTGGCGGCGGTCACCGAAAAGCTGGTGCCGGTGATGGCAGTGCTTTATTTTGTGATCACGCTGTTTATTATATTTACAAATCTTGGAAGTATGCCGGGAGTATTTAAACGGATTTTTGAAGAAGCTTTCGGATTTCGTCAGGCTGTTGCCGGCGGATTTGGCGTCGTGCTGATGAACGGAGTAAAAAGAGGCCTTTTTTCTAATGAGGCGGGAAGCGGCTCCGCTCCCTGTGCAGCAGCGGCAGCAGAAAGCGATCAACCGGTAAAACTTGGGCTGACCCAGGCACTGGGAGTTTTTATTGATACGATCGTGATTTGCAGCTGTACGGCGATGATCATGCTTCTTGTGCCGGAAAAGATGATAGCAGGACTGGAAGGAATGGAGCTTTTGCAGACAGCAATGAATTATCATCTCGGTAAATTTGGCGTGATCTTTATTGCGGTTACGTTGTTCCTTTTCAGCTTTTCAACGTTTCTTGGAATCCTGTTTTATGCAAGAGGCAATGTGGCTTATCTTTTTGGTGATAACTGGGGTTCACAGACAGGATATAAGGTGCTGGCACTGGTGATGCTGTTTATCGGTGGGATCGCGGCTTACACATTTGTATGGGATCTGGGAGATGTAGGAATCGGCCTGATGACGATCTTTAATATTTTCATGCTGTATCCTCTTGGGGAAAAAGCACTGAAAGAGCTGAAGATCTATGAAGCGGAAAAGAAGAAAAAATAAAACTGTTTACAGACCTTGAGAGCATATGGTAATATCAGGGTAAAGCGCTAAAAGATTAAAGAGTTCTGACAGCCGGAAGGAGTCAGACTCTGTGAAATATCAACGGTAAGTTGGATCAAGAGGAGGATATGAAAGATGTATATTACATGTCTGGACGTAGAAGGTGTACTGGTACCGGAGATCTGGATCGCATTTGCAGAGGCAAGCGGAATCCCGGAGCTCAAGAGAACAACTCGTGATGAGCCGGATTATGATAAGCTGATGAACTGGAGACTTGGAATTTTGAAGGAGCATGCAAAGATCGATCCCCTTCCGGGAGCAAAGGAATTTCTGGATGAGCTGAGATCCTTTTCCCAGGTGATACTGATCAGTGATACCTTTACACAGTTTGCAACTCCGCTGATGGAGAAGCTTGGACGGCCGACACTTTTCTGTAATTCCCTGGAAGTAGCAGAGAATGGAGAGATCACAGGCTTTAAGATGCGCTGTGAGAAATCTAAGCTGACAACTGTGAAGGCA
>ERZ834798.2431-NODE-2431-length-13563-cov-3.613710_pt1 | contig 13563 bp, 9 predicted proteins | sample MGYA00519689_ERZ834798 | MGnify/ENA primary metagenome ERZ834798 (study PRJEB31850, sample SAMEA3708761) | human gut metagenome | biome: human gut; feature: human-associated habitat; material: faeces | place: China | collected 2014 ...
TCGGCCAGTACACGGCTGCCAACCCGGACCTGGCCGCATGGTTCTTCGACGGCGGCTGGCCCTACTTCGCTGACCCGGACGCTCTGCCTGAGGTCCAGAAGTTCATGGAGAACGGCGGTCACATCATCTCCGTCGATACCTGCGAACCGATGATGCAGTACGTCGGCATGGACATGGTCGACCTGCTGATCGGCCAGAACTACCCGAACATGGGCTCCCTCGGCGTTGAGACGCTCTACAAGCTCATCAAGGGCGAAGACGTCGATCTCGGCGACGAGACCCACTACATCGACACCGGCTATGAGCTGGTCGACAAGAGCAACTACGAAGAAGTCTGGGCAACCAAGGCTCCGTGGTAATCTGAATCCCGCATAAAAACCCCCGCCGGTTTCCCCAAGGAAACCGGCGGGGGGGTGTTTATGTATCCGGAACCGCGATCTCTTTGATGGTGAATTCGTTGCCCTGGAGGAGCCAGGTCTGGGGGCTGCCGCAGTGGGGGCAGATCTTGCCCTGCGGAACGGTGGGGTAGTCCCGGCCGCAGGCGCCGCAGTGCGTCACGGCGGGGATGCGCTCGATGACCAGCTCGCAGCCGGTCAGAAGCGGCGTGCGTTTGCAGTTCCAGTTCCACACGTCGATCAGATACTCCGGCACGACGGTAGAGACCTCGCCGAGCTCCAGCGTGACGCGGCGGATGCGCGTCACCTGGTTTTCCTCCGCGATCTTCGCCAGCGTGTCAGCAATGTGGAAGACCACGCCAAGCTCGTGCATGGCTCAGTCCTTCCGGCCGCGCAGCGTCTCGCCGAGGCGCTTGCCGGCCATCGAGGCGATGCCCTTGAGCTTGTCCTCGGCCTTCATCATCGTGGAGCATTCGGGGTGGTCGCGCTTGAGATGGATGGCGTCGAAGACGCACTTCGTCGTGCAAACGCCGCAGCCGATGCACTTGTTCGGGTCGACCCAGCTCGCGCCGCAGCCGAGGCAGCGGGCCGTCTCGGTCTGGACCTGCTCGGGCGTGAGCGTCCGGCGCGCGTCGCGGAACGAGTGCGGGTCGACCGCGGGGTCGACGGCCTCGGTCTGCCGGGCGGCGTGATCGTAGCAGTTGACGGAGAAATTCTCCTTATCGAGCATGATGAAATCGCGGCGGTTGCGGCCGATCTTCAGATCCGCGCCCTTGTGGACGTAGCGGTGCAGCGATTCGGCGGCGCACTTGCCCTCCTCGATGGCGTCGATGACGAACTTCGGCCCGTGATACACGTCGCCGCCGACGAAGATGTCCTCCTCCGCCGTCTGATAGGTCAGGGGATCGGCGACGGGGTAGTTGCCGCGGTGGAACTCGACCTTCGTATCCTGGAGCAGCGAGCCCCATTCGATCGCCTGACCGATGGCGAAGACGACATGGTCGGCCGGGATGGTGATCGTCTCACTCTCGTCGTAGGCGGGGGAGAAGCGGCCCGTTTCGGGGTCGATGGTGCGCAGGCACTTTTTGAACACGACGGCGGTCACATGGCCGCTTTCGTCCTGCAGCAGCTCCTGCGGACCCCAGCCGGCGCAGATCTCGACGTGCTCTTCTTCCGCCTCGGCGATCTCGTCCTTCGCGGCAGGCATGGTCTCGCGCGATTCCAGACAGACCATCGAGACCTTTTCCGCGCCGAAGCGCACCGCGGTGCGGGCGCAGTCGATGGCGACATTGCCGCCGCCGACCACGACGACGCTGCCTTCCATCCGCTGCGTCTCGTCGGCCAGCGCCTCGTGCAGGAAGTGCACGGCGATGTCGGTGCCCTTGGCCGTTTCGCCCGGCACGCCGGGCAGACGGCCGCCCTGGCAGCCGATGGCGACGTAGAACGCCAGATACCCCTGCTCGCGCAGCTGCGGAATGGTCACGTCCTTACCGACCTCGACGCCGCAGCGGATCTCCACGCCCAGCTCGCGCAGGACCTGGATCTCGGCGTCGATGACGGCCTTTTCCAGCTTGAACGACGGGATGCCGTAGGTCATCATGCCGCCGGGACGGGCGGACTTTTCAAAGACCGTGGGCTTGTAGCCGCGGGTGGCCAGATAGTACGCGGCGGACAGGCCCGCGGGGCCTGCGCCGATGATGGCGATCTTCTGGTCCCAGCCGGTCAGTCGGCTGGAGGCGACGACGACGGGCGGGATATAGCGCGTCTCGGCGTGCAGATCCTGCTCGGCGAGGAATTTCTTGACCGCGTCGATGGCGACGGCCTGATCGATCGTGCCGCGGGTGCACGCCTCCTCGCAGCGCTTGTTGCAGACCCGGCCGCAGACGGCGGGGAAGGGGTTGTCCTTCTTGATGAGGGCTAGTGCCTCCTGATACTTGCCCTGCGCGGCGAGCTTCAGATAGCCCTGCACGGGCACGTGCGCGGGGCAGGCGGTCTTGCACGGCGCGGTGCCGGTGGGCATGACGTCCTCGTGATCCTCGCGGTAGTCGGGGTTCCACGAGCGCTTGGGGTGGATGGTCTCGGAAAGCTTGACGTAGTCCGGCTTTGGCGTCAGATCCTCGGTCGAGCACAGCTTCTGACCGAGCTTGAGCGCGTTGCCGGGGCAGGTCTCCACGCACTGACCGCAGGCGACGCACTTGGCTTCGTCCACCTCGGCGACGTAGTTGGAGCGGATCGCATCGCGCGCGCCGAACATCAGACCCACGCGCAGACCGAAGCAGGCGCAGGCGCAGCAGTTGCAGATGGCCGCGCTCTCGCCCGGCTCCTCGATGTTGACCATGTCGTGCATGAGACCGTTTTCCTCCGCGCGCTGGATGATCTCCAGCGCCTGCTCGCGCGTGATCTCCCTGGCGCGGCCGGTACGGATGTAGTGCTCGGCGCCTCTGCCCATCTGCACGCACATATCCTCCTCGAGGTGGCCGCAGCCGTCGCCAAGGCTCGAGCGCGACGCGCGGCACGAGCACGGGGACACGGAAAAGCGGTCATACTTATCCAGATAGTGCGAGATGCGCTCATAGTCGCTCACGCCCTCGATGCCCTCGAGCGCGCTCTCGACCGGGATGACGCGCATGAGACCGTAGCCGTCGGGGATCATGGCGCCCATGCTCGCGGCGAGGTTGCGGGTGTACTCATCAAACGCGCGGCCGACCTCCGGATGCGTTTCCAGCAGCTCCTTCTGGTTGACCATCATCTCGAGGATGCCGGGCGCGAAGATCTGCATGTAATACACGTCCTCGCCGAGCGCCTTGTCCATCGAGCGGCGGAAGATGCCGTAGTAGACGAGGTTGTCGAGCAGCGGCTGCACCTCCTGCACGGTCTTGCCGACCTTTTTGGCGAGATAGCCCGCGGTGCGCTCCTTGCGCAGACCGGCGGCAATGGCGATGTCCGCCTCGTCATCCGAGAGGATGCCCGCCATGCAGTAGTATTCGGGCGCGTTTTCGTCGATCTTGGTCGTGATGCCGGTAACGCCCCCAATGATTTTTGCCAGCTTCACGATCTTCGGTCTGAGTTGTGCCATGGTCTCTCCTCCTTCATGTTGTTGCGCTGAGATTGTCACCACTATAACATACCCGGTGCGTCTTGGGAAACATTTTTTATTTTTGCGCCGCTGTGAGACATTTTCACCCTCACTGCGCCATAAAAACAGGCTCCCGCACGATGGCGGGAGCCTGTTTGTGTGCGTGTCAGAACTTGACGAAGCCGGTCGTCGTGCCCATCGGGTAGCCGAGCGTCCACTCCTGTTTTCCGCAGTGGGGGCAGACCTCGCCGCGGGCGTCGAGCTCGTCGATGAAGGCCTCGGCGCGCATAATGTACATATTCGTCTTGCGCACATAGCGGCAGTGGTCGCAAAAGACCACGTAGGTCGCAAAGCTGTCATAGATGCCGCGGGCGCGTTTTTCCTTTTCCTCGGCGGTCAGCGGCCGGGGATTGACGTTTTGATTGACTGCCATCGTTTGCTCCTCCCCTGTCAGATCTGGTGCTCGCGCTTGACGCTGTCGTAGTGCTTGTTCAAAAACGGCATGACGACCGAGCGCATGAGCTTCATGTCGAGGTTATAGTAGTAGATCACGAACAGCACGGCCAGCGCGCCGCCGGTGATGCCGAAGGCCTTGAACAGGAACTTTGCAAATCTGCATTTCATAGTGGCTCTCCTCCTTTACCAGCCCATGCTGTCGTCAAAATCGACCAGCGACGGATCGACCGGCTCCTCGTGCAGGACGCTGGTCATGTATTCGTTGACGGCGCTGCGCGCCTCGCGCGGCGAGACGATGCGGTGATCCATCAGCGCGTGCGGCATCCACACGACGTGGAAGCGGTCATTGTGCTTGCGGATCTCCTCCTCGATCAGACCCTGAGCGCCGGCCATGCCCTTGCAGCCGATGTCGTCGTACATGAGGATCATGTCGCAGTTGAACTTCTCCGCCGTCTCCCACATCTGCATGATGTGGCGGTTGCCGCCGACGGTGTGCGTGCGCATCGGGGTGCGGGCGTGCCAGTCGGCCACGTCGCTCATCATGATGTCGCGGTCCTCGGTGTCGACGATGTTGTGGCCGGTGAGCGAGTCCATGTTGATCAGGCACAGGATGCCCCAGCAGTTATACAGCCACTGCACGCCGTGCGCGTAATACGTCGAGCCGCAGCTCCACGCGAGCGCGCGGTGGCGCGTGTGCGGGAAGGTGTTGATGTTCTTGCGCACACACTTGTCAAAGATGCGCGTGATCTTGCGCGAAGCCTTGAGGAAGTACTCGTTGCCGCCCTGCTGGTAGAAGTAGATGCGGAACAGGCCCTGACAGACGGGGTTGAGCGCGCCGTTGTTCGTCTTGGCGTAGATGTCCCAGCGCTCGGTCTCCTCGCGGTTGAACTGGTTGGTGTTTTCAATGTGCTGGATGAACGTGTCCCAGTTGAACGGCTGCTGGAACTGATCCTCGAGGAAGTGGATGGCCTCGTACACCTCGTGCACGCCGAGCTCCTTGCAGGTCGGGTCGTCGTACATGAGCGGGGTCGTGAACGGATGCACGGCCTTTTTGCCGTCGCTCGAGAGCGCGCGGTACATGGCGACGTTGTCCATCATGTTCGCGTCGCAGGGGTTGTTGGTCGTGAGCCAGCAGTTGCCGATGTCGGGATACTCGCCCTCGACGGCGACGCCGGTCTCCACGAGCGGCAGCGTGCACATATCGCCCGGAATGCCGCAGCTGACGGCCTGATCGACGTAGTACGAGCCGAGGTTCTTGTTCAGGATCGGCACCATGAACGCCGCGTGCTGCTGGATGTTGATGCCGAAGTAGCCGGGGAAGCCGTAGATGATGTGCTTGGGCAGCGTGTAGTCAAAGGCGATCGTGCGCTCGGTCCACTTCGTCTCGCCGAAGCGGCGGTCGGCGCGCAGCTCGCGCCACATCGTCGTGATGGAGTCCGAGATCATGCAGTCGATGGCCGTCAGGTCGGCGCGCAGCACCATGCCGCGGTCGCCCTCGATCCATTTGTCGACCATCATGGGCGTAGCGAGGTAGGCGCTCAGCCAGCGGTATTTCCAGAAGGCGCGCACCATGCGCACCGGATCGCGGCCGATGAGCCCGGCCATCTTGACCCACGTCTGCAGCCAGCGGGCGAAGGCGTAGGCCGTGTCCCGCACGCCGCGCCATTCGCGGTGGCGGTAGAAGTTCGTGCCCTCGATGTACAGGTCGCCGAGATAGTGGCAGTCGTTGTCACCCCGCAGGAAGTGGCCGAGCGTGCCGTATTCTTCTTTGAGCGTGCGTTTGCGTTTCCACATAGTTGAGCCCCTCCCTTACTGCTGCGCCTGGATCTTTTTGATCTCCAGCGACTCGATGAACGCCTGGAACCGGGTACGCAGCTGACCGGAGGCGGCGCTCGTGTAATCCTTCTCGATCTGGCACACCGGAATACTGCGCGGCAGCTCGTAGCCCTCGTAGAACCACATGCCGTCCTGCGCGCGCTCGTAGCCCCAGTATTCGCAGAACTTCATGTTCTCGACGATGATGCCGTCGGCATGGTATTTCTCCGCGAGATCGAAGATGTAGCGCTTGCGCGCGATGATGTTCTCGGGTCCCATGGCGCGCGGGCACTGGTTGCGCCACATATAGTAGTCGGCGATGGACTGCAGAACGTCCTTGCCCTCCTCGAGCGGGATCTCCTCGCGGCCGGGCATCGAGCCGAAGCAGTAGCGGTCGGCCACGACGAGACCGCCGGCCATCTCGCACATTTTCGTAAACTCCGGGTCGTCGATCTCGCTGCCCGCGATGAGCACACGCGCCCGGTAGCCCGGTTTCGGGTCGGGCTCGCGCGTGCGCAGCTCCTGCAGCGTCTCGCGCAGGTAGGGCAGGATGAGATCCTTCGGGCACGTCTGCGTGCACAGCTGGATGACGTGGAATTCATAGCCCGTGATGACGGGGTTTTCCGCCTCGCGCATGGCGTTGATCTCCGTCATGATGCGGCAGACCTCGTTGAACTGCTCGACGGCGCGGCGCAGGTTGGCCTCGGAAAAGTCCACGCCGTAGACCTTTTCGAGCGGCTGGAGGATCTTCTGCTCGATCTGGCGGCGGTAGTAGCCCGCGTGCCACTCGGTCTTGCGCAGCGGCATATCGAGATACGTGCAGAAGAATTTCTCGTTCGGGATCAGCTCGCAGTATTCAAAATACTGCTCCATGCGGTTCATCGTCGTGCAGCATTCCTGCCCGATGAGCGCGGAGATAAAGTTGTAGCCGCCCTCGAACGCGCGCTCGAGGATGCTCTTGGAGTACGGACACGAGCGGTTGGTCATGTAATAGGTGGCCATGTCGGGGTTGGTGCAGTTCGGCGCGCGCAGACGCACGCCAAAGCACTTGTCCGTATCCAGCAAAACCTCCGGTATGTACGAACAGTTCCATGCCAGCGCCAGCCGCCCGTCCCCACAGGCGGCCTGAACCAGGTCGTTGTTTGCCTGCTGCAGCAGGTTCTCGAAATAGATCAGATGCTTCAGGTCTCTCATTCGCGCATTCCCTCCTTCATTGCACGGTTCTCGCGCCGTCTTTGAAAATTCGACATTTTGCACAAGCGCGGAACGTTAGCGCACGTTTATTATAGAACTTTGTCCGAATCATGTCAATATGTGTAACTAATGTTTGTTAACAAACATCCAGCGCTCCGCCTGTTTGTTTGCCGTGCGCCGCAGCCCGCGCTGCGGGCGCCCGGCGCGCAGAATGTCGGCTCCGGTCAAATGCGGGTAAAAACTATTTGCATATGGGATTAAATTGGCATATAATTTTCCCGTTGACTGCATTGTGAGAAAGGGCGGCGCGTATGTTCTGGCTCTGGCTGCTTTTATATGGCCTGCTCTTCGCCGTACCCCGCGCGCTCATGCCGGCCGCGGCGCCGCTGCTCACGCCGGCGCTGCTGGCGGTGTATTGGGCGGTGCTGCTGCGATACCTGCACACGCGCGGCCGGCTGCGCAGCTACGGCCTGTGCCGCGGCAGAGGCCTGACGGCGCGCGATGCGCTGCTGTCGCTGCCGGTGCTGCTGTTCGCCGCGCTGAACATTGCCTTCGGCGGCGCGCGGCCGGGGATCGCGGAGGCGGTGTATCTGCTCTTTGCCGTATTCGGCGAGGAGGTGCTGTTTCGCGGCGTGCTGCCGGCCGTCTGGGGCGAAAAGCTCGGTGCGGCCGCGGCATCGGCGGCGCTCTTTGCGCTTTTGCATCTGGGCAGCGCCGTTGGCGGGAGCGTTTCCGCCGCCGCGGTGCAGGCTCTGTGCGCCTTCGGCGCGGGGCTGCTGCTGACGGCGGTGCGCGCAAGGACCGGCAGCATCGCGCTGCCGCTGCTCGCCCACGCGCTCATCAACCTCACGGGCAGCGGCGCGGTATCCGCCGCGCCTCAGGCCGCGGCCTATCTGGCGGCGTCGGCGCTGTGCACGCTGTGCGCGCTGCGGCTGCTCAGGGATGCAGCCTGAATTCTGAACGCAACAGAAACAATCGAAGGAGAACAGACCCAGGATGAGATTTTACATTGACCCCGGCACGGGCAGCATGCTCTTTGCGATCCTCATCGGGATCATCGGCGCCGTCACGTATATGCTCAAGTCGTGGTTGCTGAAGCTGCGCTTCGTGCTCAGCGGCGGCAAAAAGGTCGATACCGGCGCAAAGAAGATCCCGCTGGTCATTTTTTCGGATGACAAGCGGTATTGGAGCGTGTTCCGCCCCGTGTGCCGTGAGCTCGACAAAAAGGGCATCGACACGGTCTACATGACCGCCTCGCCAGACGACCCCGCGCTCGAAAACGACTTCCCGCACATCCATGCGCAGTTCATCGAGGAGGGCAACAAGGCCTTCGCCAAGCTCAACTTCCTCAATGCCTCCGTCGTGCTGGCCACGACGCCGGGGCTGGATGTCTACCAGTGGAAGCGCTCGAAGCAGGTCGACTATTACGTCCACCTGCCGCACGCGGCCAGCGACATCAGCGGCTACCGGATGTTCGGCATCGACTACTATGACGCCATCCTGCTCTCGGGTCAGTATCAGGTCGAGCAGGTGCGCGCGCTCGAAAAGCTGCGCGCGCTGCCCGCCAAGGAGATCGTCAAGGTCGGCATCCCGTACATGGATGATATGCTCGCGCGGCTGCACGCAGACCCGCCGCTGCCGGAGCATGAGCGCACGGTGCTGCTCGCGCCGTCCTGGGGCGAGAGCGCCATCCTCAAAAAATACGGCGGCCGGATCATTGACACCCTGCTTGCGACGGGGTATCACATCATCATCCGCCCGCACCCGCAGTCGTTCCGCTCCGAGCAGGACATGATGGCAAAGCTCATGCGCGCCTATCCCGACTCGCCGCAGCTCGAGTGGAACCGCGACGCGGACAACTACGACGTGCTGCGCCGCTCGGACATCCTCATCTCCGACTTCTCGGGCGTGATCTTCGATTTCTCGCTCGTGTACGACAAGCCCGTCATCTACACCGACACGGACTTTGACGACGCGCCCTATGACGCGTGGTGGCTCGACACGCCCTACTGGACGTTCGACGTGCTGCCGCGCATCGGCCAGAAGCTGACCGAGGAGAATATGCCGCGCCTGCGCGAGCTCATCGACGCCTGCCTGCGCGACCCCCGCTATCAGGCGGGGCGCGACGAGGCGCGGGCGCAGACCTGGGAGCACATCGGGCAGGGCGCGCGCAACACGGCCGATTACCTGGAGCGCAAGCTCGCGGAGCTGTCCGCAAAGACGGCCTCCGACACCGAGATAGGAGAACAATAACATGTCATTCTGGGACATTCTGGGCACACTGCTCATCAAGCCGCTCCAGCTGCTGTTTGAAGTGGTGTTCGTCATGGCCAACCGGGTCGTCGGCGACCCCGGTCTTGCCATCATCGCGCTGAGCCTTGCGATGAACTTCCTCGTGCTGCCGCTCTACCGGCGCGCCGACGCCATGCAGGAGGAAGAGCGCGAGACGGAGCTGCGCCTGCACAAGGGCGTGGCGCACATCAAAAAGACATTCCGCGGCGACGAGCGCATGATGATGCTGCAGACCTACTACCGGCAGAACAACTATAAGCCGACCTATGTGCTCAAGGGCGCGACGTCGCTGTTTCTGGAGATCCCGTTTTTCATCGCGGCCTATGCCTTCCTCTCGAATCTGGAGCTGCTGCACGGCGTGTCCTTCGGGCCCATCCGCGACCTCGGCGCGCCCGACGGCCTGCTCACCGTGGCGGGCGTGACGGTCAACGTCCTGCCGTTTCTCATGACGGCGATCAACCTCGTCTCCTGCGTCATCTTCACCAAGGGCAGCCTGCCGAAAACAAAGGTGCAGCTGTATACCATGGCGCTGTTTTTCCTCGTGTTTCTCTACACGTCTCCGGCGGGGCTCGTGTTCTACTGGACGCTCAACAACCTCTTTTCGCTCATCAAGACGATCTTCTATAAGCTCAGGCACGCGCACATCATCCTCGGCGTGCTCTTCTCGCTCGCGGGCATCGCCGCCGCCGTGTACGGTCTGTTTTTCTACGGGCAGCCGACGCCGCGCCGCCTGGTGTTTTTCATCGCGGCGGCCCTCGTGCTGCAGCTCCCGCTGCTGGCCGTGCTGTGCAAGGGCAAGGTCCGGCTGCCGGAAAAGCTGCGCGGCGCGCAGCCGAACCGGAAGCTCTTCGTCTCCGGCAGCGTCTTCCTCGCCGTGCTCACGGGGCTGCTGATCCCCTCGGCGGTCATCCATGCCTCGCCGCAGGAGTTTGTGAACATGACCAGCTTCCTGCATCCGGCGTGGTACATCGTCAGCGCCCTCTGCTTTGCTGTGGGCACGTTCGTCATCTGGTTCGGCATTTTTTACAGCCTTGCCAAGCCCTCGGTGAAGGCCCTTCTGGATCAGTGCGTCTGGGCGCTGTGCGGCATCGCGCTGGTGGACTATATGTTCTTCGGGCGCAGCCTCGGCAATCTCTCGGCGGGGCTCGTGTTTGACAACGGGCTGCAGTTTACAACGGGGCAGATGCTCGTGAACCTCGCCGTCGTGCTGGCCGTTTTCGCCGTGTTCACCTTCGCTGCGTCCGAGTGGCGGCAGCGCATCCCCGGCATCCTCACCGTGGGCATCATCGCCGTCGTGTGCATGTCTGTGGTGAACACCGTGGGCATCTGCCGCTCGATCAACGAGATCAAGGCCGACGCACAGTCCGACGGCGGGACCCCGTCCTTCTCCCTGAGCAAGACGGGCAAAAACGTGGTCGTGCTCATGCTCGACCGCGCCATGGGGCCGTACATTCCGTATATCTTCAATGAAAAGCCGGAGCTGGAGGCACAGTTTGACGGCTTCACCTACTACAGCAACACCGCCTCGCTCGGCATCAAGACGAACATCAGCACGCCGTCCCTGTTCGGCGGCTATGAATACACGCCGGCCGAGCTGAACGCGCGCGATCAGGAGCTGCTTGTCGATAAGCAGAACGAGGCGCTCAAGGTGCTGCCGGTCATGTTCGATCAAAACGGCTTTGACGTCACCGTGCTCGAGCCTGTTTACGCCGGTTACGGCTGGGTGCCGGATCTCTCGATCTTTCAGGACTATCCGGACATCCGGCGCTTCAACGTCCGCGGCTACTTCTCCGACCCGAAGCTGCAGGAGCAGGCCATCCGCAGCAACAAGCGCAACTTCTTCTGCTACGCACTCATGAAGGCGGCGCCGCTGTGCATTCAGGCAAATCTCTACGACTACGGCACCTACAATCAGGGCAACTTCGTGTCCGACGAGGGCTACGCCGGTCAATCGACCGACGGCGCGCTCACGGCGAGCGGCATCAGCGCAGGATTCATGAATTCCTACAACGTCCTCGCAAATCTCCCGAACATCACCCAGATCAGCAAGGACGACACAAACACCTACATGGTCCTGACCAACGACACGACCCATGATCCGGTGCTGCTGCAGGAGCCGGAATACGTCCCGGCGCCGGAGGTCGACAACACGCAGTATGAGCGCGAGCACGCCGACCGCTTCACGGTGAACGGCAGAACGATGACCGTGCAACAGCGCAATGACTATGCGTACTATCAGTGCAACGTCGCCGCGCTGCTCCAGCTCGGCAAATGGTTTGACTATCTGCGCGAAAACGGCGTTTACGACAACACGCGCATCATCGTCATGTCCGACCACGGCGGCACGATGGGACAGTTTCCCGAGCTGCTCGCGGACGACGGCATGGATGCCGAGAGCTTCGCCTCGCTGCTCATGGTCAAGGACTTCAACAGTAAGGGCTTTACGACGTCGGACGAGTTCATGCTCTCCGCCGATGTCCCGCTGCTGGCAGTGAAGGACGTGGTCGCAGATCCCGTCAACCCGTTTTCGGGGCGGCGCATCGACGAGGTCTCGAAGCCGAAGCAGGAGCAGCTGCTGCTCTACTCGTTCGAATGGGACGTCAACGTCAACTGCGGCACGCAGTTTATTGCCGGTGACTGGTACACCGTGGGCGGCGACATCTGGAACAAGAACGCCTGGCATTCGGTCGCGAACAAAGCCGTGCTGACTGCCGAGCGCTGAACGGAGGGAACAACTTGTACAAAGTAGACAATGCGGTCATTATGGCCGCTGGCACATCCAGCCGCTTCGCGCCGCTGTCGTATGAGACGCACAAGAGCCTGCTGACCGTGCGCGGCGAGGTGCTCATCGAGCGGCAGATCCGCCAGATCAAAGACGCCGGCATCGACAGCGTTGTGCTCGTGGGCGGATATATGAAGGAGCGCTTTGCATACCTGCGGGAGAAATTCGGCGTCACCATCGTCGACAACCCCGAATACACCTGCCGCAACAACCACTCGAGCATCTATGCCGCGCGCCACCTGCTCGGCAATTCCTACATCTGCTCGTCGGACAACTACTTCTCGCGCAATCCCTTCGAGTCCTGCGTGGACGACGCCTATTATGCCGCGCTCTATGCCGACGGCCCCACGTCCGAGTGGTGCGTCTATGAGGGGGACGACGGCTATATCGACCGCGTCAGCGTCGGCGGCGAGAACGCGTGGTACATGATGGGGCACGTGTTCTGGTCCGAGCCCTTCAGCCGGAAGTTCGTCGAGATCCTCGAGCGGGAATATGACACGCCGGAGATCCGCGACAAGCTCTGGGAGGCGGTCTACGCCGCGCATCTCGACGAGCTGAAGCTGCGCATCCGCCGCTATGATCAGAGCGACATCTTCGAGTTTGACAGCCTCGACGAGCTGCGCGGCTTTGACGCGAGCGTCCGGTCCACGGTGCTGCCCGGTTCCGGGCTGTCGTCCTCAGCGGCGTTCGAGGTGCTGATCGGCACGATTTTGAACGAGCTGTTTTTTGACCGGAAGCTGACCGCGGTCGAGATCGCGCAGATCGGCCAGTACGCGGAGAACGTCTATTTCGGCAAGCCCAGCGGCCTGATGGACCAGACGGCCTCGAGCGTCGGCGGGCTGGTCTTCATCGACTTTGCCGACCCCCAGACGCCGCTGGTCGAGCGTGTGGAATTTGACTTTGCCCACTGCGGCTATACGCCCTGCATCCTCGATTCCGGCGCAGACCACGCGGATCTGACCGACGAATACGCCGCCATCCCGCAGGAGATGCGCAGCGTCGCGCGCTGCTTCGGCAAGGAGGTCCTGCGCGAGGTCAACGAAGCGGAGTTCTATGCGCAGCTCAAGCAGGTCCGCGCACAGACCGGCGATCGCGCCGTCCTGCGCGCCATGCATTTCTTTGATGAGAACCGCCGCGTGCTCGAGCAGGTGCAGGCGCTGAAAAACGGCGACTTTGAGGGCTTCCTCGCGGGCGTGCGCGATTCCGGCCGCTCGTCGTGGATGCTGCTGCAGAACATCATTCCCCTCGGCAGCACTGCCCATCAGCAGATGGCGCTGGCGCAGGCTCTTTGCGAAAAGCTGCTGGACGGCCGCGGCGCCTGCCGCGTGCACGGCGGCGGCTTCGCGGGCACGATCCTCGCCTTCGTGCCGGATGAGATGCTCGGGCAGTTCCGCAGCGGGGCGGAGGCCGTATTGGGCGCGGGCAGCTGCCACGTGCTCTCCATCCGCCAGACCGGCGGCACGCGTCTGGGGTAACGCGTATGCGAAGAGCGGAACGCGCGGTCACGGACCGCGAAAAGATCCTGCAGATCCTGGATGCCTGCCACTGCTGCC
>ERZ834798.2432-NODE-2432-length-13547-cov-3.634079_pt1 | contig 13547 bp, 13 predicted proteins | sample MGYA00519689_ERZ834798 | MGnify/ENA primary metagenome ERZ834798 (study PRJEB31850, sample SAMEA3708761) | human gut metagenome | biome: human gut; feature: human-associated habitat; material: faeces | place: China | collected 2014 ...
CGGAGGTCGTAATAGGGTTTTGGATAGAAATATTGGCGGACGAGAAACAGGATGCTATTTCTTCGGAAACCGGTGCTTGCTTCCTCGAAATAGTTCTTCTGGCTGTCCGCGGCATGTGTGACACGGTAGAACAAGGCGGCTTCCGGAACGAACTCCTGTACTGTTTCCAATACGGCCGATGCGCTTTGAATAGCCCGCTCTATGTTATCCTCGGCATTGGCGAGCAGCAGCTCGTCGAAGGTCGACTGATCGATCCACTTTCTCATCGCTGAGCAACCTGCCTGCGGCAGGATTCCGTTTCCCGCAGGTAATCGTTCAACGCAGGCACAAGGATCGTACACTCGGCATCGGGCTTTCCGAGAAAACATTTCACCTTTACCGATGCCTCCACGCCGTCCCGGGCGTAGGTCTTGAAGCGGTAGTCGTAACCCGCCACCGCAATCTCGAATTTTTGATGTTTCATCTTCGAAATGGATTTTGATTTGACATACGGCCGGCAGATCCCCGCTATGAAAGTGAGAAGCCGGCTTCGGGGCGGGATTATCAGCGACGGCACGGACAAGGCAAATTTTTGAGGGGCGATACGACCCGAAGGGTGGAGATCGTGCGAAAAAGCCGAAAAGGGCGTAAGCACCTGACGCTATCTTGCCCCGGAGACGGCGATCACAAAGGAATTCTAATTATTACTCGTGCTGCCTCAAAACAAAAAGGGACTGCTGCGAATACAGTCAATCCCTTTCGGTCAGCGCACTGTGAACTGTGGTATCCGGGAGAGGGTCTTCCGCAACTTCCGGCGGTAGAAGTGTTCCGTAAGCGCGATCAGCTCGTAGGCATCGTAGAGCATCTGTCCGTTGACGGCACGGGCGCGGATCATCCGCTTTTTACGGCATTGTTCGAGCTGGTGGCGATCCATACCCAGCACCTCGCAGACCTTGCGGGCCGAGAGGAACATCGGGCGGTCACTGTGGCTCAACAGGTGTTCGAAGAGCAGCGTGGATTGTGTCAGCATGAAATGCGTGCGGAGCAGTTTCTCGAAATACATGGACTCCACCAGATAATAAGATCTTTCTGTTGTTTCAGACATAGTATTATGTGTTAAAGATTATGGATAGCTTTTCTCAAAGACTTTTTCTGCTTATGTTCCATTTCAACACGCTCTATGAAGCGGTTGATTTCAGCCGTCGAAAACATTAGACGACGACCGAAATGGAAACCGACAAGCTGACCCGAAGTGCGATAACGGCGCAGTTGACGATCGCTCATCTTCAAAAGGTCGCATACTTCGTCGACTTCCAGAATAGGCATCCCGCAAAGCATATTACGGTGGCGTTTCATAAAGGAGACATCCTCGCGGATTTCTCGCACGATTTCCAGAATTTCTTCCATGCGGTCCATAGCAGTAACTATCACGAATGATTCTGACGCAAAGATGCCACAAAGGCACGGGTAATTAACACACGTAAATAATTACATATCAACATTTTAACACCATGGCTTGATTTTCAGAAAGGTCTTATCGGGCTTGATAAAGATGATATTTGGAAATATGAAAAATTAATCGTATCTTTGTCTATGTAGTATAGGTGTGCATTGAGGCGTTAAACATTCACTACTAAATAGTGACCTCAAAAGCGAACTTGCATTATAAGAGATTGATATACAACAAATAAGGAATAAGGGTTCGAGCCCCATCTTCCACCCTTAGAAGCAGTTGAAAATCACTGCTACAAAGAGAAAAAAACCTTGCATATCAACGATATATGAGGTTTTTTCGTTTTACCGCACCCCTCCTACTCTTCTCACATTTCTCCCAAGCCATCGAAACCCGGCAGCCAATGACTGCCGATGTCTATTCCCTCCGCCCCGGCATCCGCTCTCAGCACCACCAGCCGCTGCAGCCGCCGCACCGGACGGACGGCAAAAAAATGGGGAGGGACCTTTATCAGGCCCCTCCCTCCGCAGTAAGTTGCGTCACTGCTCTCGCATCAGCGAGGATTCTTTTCACTGCATGCAGGTAGACACAGGCAGCCGATCGGGTGAAACTGCCGGATGGTTTCACCCCGGATATTCCGATTGCTTCATGACGGCGCGTCTTTTGAAATCGCTCCTCAAAAAAAGATGCGCGGAACCTGACTCTGGCAATAGTAGAATAATCCCCATTATTCAAATATGAACTGGTCAGGAACCGCGCATATCACGTCCTGACTGTTCATCAGTCACATTCGATTGGGGATTATTGTGCCAGAATAAACAGCCGTGCTGTATTTCCTATCCCAAATATAGAAAAATTAATCGTTTTCATCAAAAAATTTATACAATATTTAGTATTTTTTATTTTAATCGGACTCTGCGCGCACTAATCCCCGACATACATGTCGAAGATTTCATGCCGGTCGAAATCGAGCCAGTACCGCAGCGCCAGCGCTCTCACGTACTGCCAGTAAGGTTCTGTCAGGTCGCCGTATAGTTCGATCCCCCGCTTCACATCCCTGCGGATACGGTCGGCATACCGGGGTTTCAGGACCAACCGTATCGTCTTGTCCTTGAAGGTGAAACGCGCTTCGGGCCGCGGCGTGTCGATTTCCGCAACGGTAATCAGCCCATGTCCGACGGAGGCCCCCGTTCCGACCTGCAGGCCGTCGTTCATACAGCTCACAGGCGGTTTATGGCCTGCATAAGTCGTGACGAGAATGTCGTCCACGCCGATATTGAAATACTCGCGGGCACGGATTCCCATTTTGACGCCGATCGTGGCGTAAATCCCCAGATGGCCGTGCAGTTCGTTGGTCAGCACGCCCGCCCGCCATTCGCTCAATCCGTGACGGGCAACCGCCGAGTCGATGATCGGAACGACATCCGCCGCATAGAGTGCGCCGCCGACCGGAAAGCCGTAAAACACCCGGCTTTCGCTGTCGGGCTTGCCCCGGAGAATCGCCGTCAGTCGTGTCTGCGCCTCCGCCGCCGCGCTCTTGTCCGACAGTTCGCACGCCCGAACCGTCCCATTCAGTTCCCGGATGGAAAACAGCTCCGGAGCGAACAGATAAACCGCGACCAGATCGTCCCAAGCTTCCAGATGACGCTCCCCGACCAGTTTTGCCAGCGGAGGCGTACGGTGTGTCGCGGCGATCTTCCGGGCGTAGACGTTCGGCACGGCCGCCACCGAATCGATCAGGGCGGGCGTAACGACGACCGGACATACCGGGTTTGCCGACACGACAGTTACGGGCACGCCGCTCGCCAGCACATAACGGGCGGCGACGCTGTCCGTTTCGAAATTGGCTCCGGAGAGCGGTTCGGCCCGGCTGTTGTACCAGACGATCCGGTCGATCCGGTCGCCGGAGGCGGGATTTTCCCGCAGAACGTCGTATAGATTCGTCAAAGCACCGAGGGCGATGAAAACGACCTTCTCCTCCTCTTCTCCGAGGGTTTCGGCGATCAATGCCGACGCCGCGGGGAAGCCGGCTCCGGAGGTTGCGGTTGCGGCATCGCCCCAGTCTACGGTTCCGGAATGGGCGCGCCACGCAGGCGCGGGGGCATTCACCGCACGTCCCGCACCGACCGGAACGCCTTCGTGGTAGAAGGAATCGAGAAGCGCACGCACACGTACGGCGGCGCTGTCGGGAAGCAGCGCCCCTTCCGAAGTCGTGACGGCGAGCACCTCCACTTCGCGGTTGCCCAGCAGCATGCAGAGGGTGCGCAGATCGTCGGCGGCGCCGTCGGTGTCGACGACGGCATGGAAACGGGCTTTGCCCGAATGCGCATGGCAGGGAGCAAGGAACGCTGACAGTATGACCGCCAACAGGCCCCGGCAGAAAAAGCACTGACGAATTGTCATGGTCTCGGATCGTATTAAAAATTAACATTCATACCGCCCAGCGCCGTTGCTTTCGGCATGGGAAACCCGTCGTTGATCTCATAACGCTGCGCCAGCAGGTTCTCGCCCCGCACGAACAGATCGAGCCACCGGGTCGCGCGGAAAGTGACGCTGGCGTTCCACAGCACGAAATTATCCTTCGCTACGGGTTTGACCGAAGTGTAAAGTCCGTGAACATACTGCACGCCCGTCGATGCCTTCCAACGTCTGCGCGAAAAATCGACCCCGGCGTAGAGCTTGTGTTCGGGAGCCGCAACCACCGGGTAGGCCATATGGAGGTAGCTGTAGTTGGCCGAGACAGCCCACACGGGGTTTATGCGGCAGGCCGCGTCGCCCTCGACGCCCCAGTTCTCGATCCGGCCCGTATTGATGTTTTTCGGGCGTCCGTCCACCGGGACGGTCTGGATCATGTTGTCGCCGTCGATATAGTAGACGCTGACTCCGTACGAAAGCGCCCCGCCCGAAACGCGCTGCGTGAACGAAAGTTCGTAGTTCATCAGTTTTTCGGGTTTCAGATCGGGATTCTGCGGCGGAAACATATACATTTCGCGGATCGTCGGGAAACGGAATCCTTTGCTGACCATCGCCTTGATCTGGGCGTTGTGCGGCAGCAGGAACGACAGTCCGCCCTGCGGCACCCACTCCGTACCCGCATGCGAATGGTGATCGAGGCGCAGTCCGGCATCGAGCGTCAGCCAGTGCGTCAGGCTCTGGCGGAAATCGACATAGCCGGCCGCTTCGTCCATCGTCTTGTCGGCCGTGGTTTTATCCGGAGCCCCGTCGGTAAAGGCGTTCCACGCCTTGCCGCCGAAATGCTGCCAGTCGACGCCCACGGTCAGGCGGTTGCCCCTGAAAAGCGCGACGCTCTGATACCACGATACGCCCAGCATCCTGTCGCGGGAGTTGAAACGGTAGTTCAGCGGCTCTTCGCCGGGCGAGTGGCCGTCGTTGATCCTATGTCGTCCCCAGTTGTAGAAGAAGCTCAGGGTTCCGGAAGTCTTTCCGTAGTCGTTGCGCAGCGTGAACGAAGTCATGCCGCGGGTAATACGCTGCCTGTTGTCCAGAATGGGCTCCGAAACGGAGCCCGGATTCCGGGCGTTGAAATGCGTGAGGTTCACGTCGGCGTAGAGATCCCACGCTTGGGCAATCCGGTAACCCAGCTTGGCGTAACCGCCGTACTGCTCGAAGCCCATGTTCCTGCGATGCCCGTCGGTGCGGTTGTAAGAGCCAGTCACCGTACTCGTAAAACGTCCTGCCCGAACCTGATTCGTAACCTCGGTTTCGAGCGTATTGTAGGACCCGTAACCGGCATGGAGGTCGGTTTTCACCCCGTCCTCGTGCATCCTGCGCGTCACGATATTGATGACACCACCCATGGCGTTCGAGCCGTACAGCACCGAAGCGGGGCCGCGCACGACCTCGACCCGGTCGGCCAGCATCGACTGGCAGGCATCGGCGATCGGATGCCCCATCAGCCCCATGTACTGGGGATGGCCGTCGATCAGCACCAGCAGACCCGTTGTGGGACCTCCGCCGACACCGCGCAGCGTCATCTGCCCGGCAGCCCCGCCCGAAACGCCGTACCCCATGATGCCGCGTCCCGTAACGAACAGTCCCGGAATCTGCTCGGTCAGCGTCGGCAGCAGCGACGGCTGGAATCCCTCGGCGATCTTCTACCGTCCGACGACGGAAATGGTCAGATGCCGGACGTCGGTTTCATGCCGGGTTCCGGTGACCACGACCTCCCCGATCGGGTAGGTTTTCCCGTTACGCAGGCTGTCGGCGGTCTCGGACCGCAGGGCGCACACGGGGACGATACCGCCCAACAGCAGCAGGACAAACAGTTTAGACTTCATCTTCTCGCATTATGTTTTACTTGGACATTTGTTTTATCTTCTTGCAGCGCATCCTCCCCCTTCACCAATTCTTGTTCCAAAATCCCCCGGCGGAGCGAAGAAAGTGCAAATCCCGGAAACGCTCCGGATCGGACGGACGGCGTCCCTTTCGGCGCGTTTCTTGTTCTGAGCCGGATAAACGCTCATTATGGAAAACACCCGGCAACCGATCCCGTTACGGATCCGGCAGCACCTGCGCGATGCCGTCGGACGCATGCACCCTTCCGTCTCGTTCGTCTCCTGCATCGGTGTGCTGCTGGCCTATCTGACGGGCGTCTACATAACGGGATCGCTCCACGAGGCGTCGCGCTGGATGGGGGCCATGCTGGCCTGCACGTCGCTGGTAGTCGTCCTGCAATCGCACAACTACAAGGATTCGCTGCGCGCCGGATGGACCCGGGTGCTGGGAACCTTCCTCGGAGCGCTCGTCGCCTACATATACCTCAAGATATGGCCCTTTTCGATCGTCGGGATGCTCGCCTCGGTCTTCGTGCTGGAGATGCTCTGCATGCTGGTCGGAATCTACCAGAACAACCGCATCGCCACCATCACGCTGCTCATCATCCTGCTCGTCTCGCAGATGACGCCCCACGTCTCGCCGGCCGTAAACTGCCTGCTGCGCTTTACCGAATCGGTCGTCGGCGTGGGAGTGGGCGTTGCGCTGCTGTGGGTGCTCGAACGGTGGAAACGATGGCTCGAACCGCAGGAGGGTGCAGACACATCTACCGATAAAAATATGAACATGGACACGATGCCCCTGCGTTGGGGCCACTTCAGAGTGCTTATCGTCGCTTCGCTCGGACAGATCACCGGAGCAGGGCTGGCGACGCTGGTCGGCGTCATACTGCCGATGATCCAGATTTTCCGGCATCCCGGACTTACCTCCCTGCAACAGGGACTCGTGGCGGCGACCAGCCTCGTCGGCATCATGGTCGGCTCGGTGCTGTTCGGAGCGTGGAGCGATAAAAAGGGATACCTGTTTTTCTTCCGGTTCTGCCCCGCACTCATCCTCGCGGCCTCGCTGTTCACCTTTTTCACGGCCGACCTCTTCGGGCTGGTCACGGGGCTGTTTTTCATGGGACTGGGCATCGGCGGCGGTTACAGCCTCGATTCGGACTACATCTCCGAGATCATGCCCCGGCGGTGGAAACTGCTGATGGTCGGTGTAGCGAAAGCCGCTTCGTCGTTGGGCAGCATCGCAGCGGCGGCCATCTGTTTTTCCCTGCTGCGGGAGTGGCACGATCCGCACCTGTGGAACCGGCTGCTGCTGCTCGTCGCAGTCATGGCGGTCGTCATGCTGCTCTGCCGCATACGTTTCGAACAAAGTCCCGGATGGCTCATCGCCCACGGGCGCATATCCGAAGCCGAAAAGGCCGTGCGCTATTTTCTGGGCCCCGACGTGGAGATCGGCGAAATCCGCAACCGCCCCAATAAAACGCAGATGCCGAAGGTGGCTTGGAGCGACCTTTTCAAACCCGGTCAGGTGAAAAAAGTGATTTTCAGCGGCATTCCGTGGGCCTGCGAGGGATTGGGCGTCTACGGCATCGGGGTATTCCTGCCCGTGCTGGTCATGGCGCTGGGGCTGGAAACGGGGTCCGAGTCGGCCTTTTCACGAATCACCGATTCGGTGTTGCTGACCACATGGATCAACCTCTGCATCCTGCCGGGATTCGTACTTGGTCTGCTGCTCGTGAACCGCTGGTACCACGTGCGGACCCAGACGTGGGGATTTATCCTCTGCGCCGCGGGCATGGGCATCCTGCTGGCGGCCTACGAATTCCACTGGCCGGTCTGGATCGCCGTATCCGGGTTCATGCTCTTCGAACTGTTCCTCAATGCGGGCCCCCACCTGATGACGTTCATCATTCCGTCGCCGAGCGCGGCGCGGGTGCGGGACTTGCCGCGGCCTTTGGCAAACTGGGCGCCGTCGCCGGCGTCGTCGTCATTCCGATACTGCTCAAATGGGGCGGCGCTTCGCTGGTGCTTTGGGTGACGATCGGCGTGCTGCTCGCCGGGGCGCTGGTTACGGCCGTCGTCGGCCGGGAGGTGCTTCCCGACAAGGGGCGGTCCGTTCGTCCCGAAATCCGGCGCGACTGACCGTCAAAGGGCGTACTCCCTTTTCAACGCACGTTTCATCCGCAGTTCGCAAGGTTGCTCCAGCCCGCACTCTTCGAGCAGAGCCAGATCGCCGAACACGTGCCGCGTACTGCCGTCGGCCACGATCCGTCCCTGCTTCATTACGATCGTACGGTCGCAAAGGTCGAGCACCATCTCCATATCGTGCGTAGCGATCAGCGTCGTATGGCCGAAACGGCGTATCAGGTCTATGATCTGCCGCCGGGCGCGGGGGTCGAGATTCGAGGTCGGCTCGTCCATGACGAGCACCGACGGCTCCATTGAAAGGACCGTCGCTATCGCAACGCGCTTCTTCTGTCCGCCCGAAAGCCGGAAGGGCGACGCCCCGCGCAGATGCAGCGCGCCGACGGCATCGAGGGCTTCCGTGACGCGGCGGCGTATCTCTTCGGGTTCGAGACGCATGTTCGAAGGTCCGAAGGCCACGTCTTCTTCGACCGTGGGCATGAAGAGCTGGTTGTCCGAATCCTGAAACACAAGCCCCACCGACTGCCGCACCAACGGCAGCGTCCTGCGCGTGAGCTTGATCCCGCCCATGACCACCACCCCCTGCGAGGGCGTCAGCAGTCCGTTGGTGTGCAGCAGCAGGGTCGATTTCCCGGCTCCGTTCGCCCCCACCAAGGCGACCTTCTCCCCGTGCGTGATGCAGAACGAGACGCCGCAGAGCGCTTCATAGCCGTTGGGATAACGGTAATGCACATCGTCGAACCGGAGGTAGTGGTGGCTCATCTCAAAGGTTGTTTATCAGCATCGAAAGGTTTTCGGCCGGACGGCACAAGCGCAGCAGGACGAACGCCGAGCACCACACGGCGAGAAACAGGGTGTCGCGCATTTTCCATGCCGGGCGTTCGAACACCCCCTCTGGGATGCGCCCCGAAAATCCCCGTGCCAGCATCGCCCGGCTGATCTGCTCGGCCCGGTCGAAAGTGCGGATCAGCAGCTGCCCGACGAGCGTTCCCCAAATCTTCAGCGGATAGGATCTGCGCCCGAAACTCCTCGCGTCGCGGGCCTGCTGCATGGCCGCGGCCTCTTCGATCAAGACATAAAGGTAACGGTAGACGAAAAGCAGCTGCGTGGTGAAAACAGCCGGCACCCCCAGCCGCTGCATGCTCCGGCAGAGACCGTAGTAGCCGGTGCTTCCGATCAGCACGAGCAGCGCCTGCACCGACAGCAGTCCGCGCAGTACGATCGAAAGGAACGAGACCCACCCTGCGGTGACCGCCAGCGTCCCGATACGGAAAACCGGCTCGCGGTCGTAGAACAGGTTGAAAACGCCGATGAAGACGACGAAGGGCAGCACGACAAGCGACCGCCGGAAAATCGTTCCGTAACTCAGGCCGCCCATCGCGCAGGCAACGATCGGAAAGACGAAAAACAGCAGCAGTTCCGGAAGCCTGCAGAGCGGCACGGAGAGCATCGTCACGAGAAAAACCACCGTGACGAGCAGTTTGGACCGGGCGTCCGTGCGATGGAGCGGACTCTGCATCCGCGCCGTCCGCTCCATCGCATCCAATGCGCAAAGTACGTGCTGCAATCTGTTTTTCATCCCTGCTTTTGTCCGGCGCGGAACAGACAGGAGGCGCCGAATACGGCCAGCAGAATGGCTCCGCTCCCTACGATTCCCGCAAATGTCGTGTTGTAATCGGGTATCACGGCCGTCTTTTCCTGAATGGCGGCGGCTCTGCGGTGCAGGCCGTCGGACGCAGGTTCCAATTCGGACCGTCCCGCCGTCTTTTCGATCGACCACTCCAGTCCGTCGGGATCGGACGAAGCGATCCACGAGAACGACCCGGCGATCAACAGCGCCAAGAGTGCGATCGCCGCAAGGGCCTTTCCGAGTCTCCGTCTTCCGGAGGCGCGTTCCCGGCGGATACCGTACAGCAGTTCGGGCTTATAACGCTGCACGACGCAGATCACCGCCGCCGTAGCCAGCCCCTCGCCGATACCTATAAACAGATGGATCGGGAGCATGAACAGCAGAAACCGCCCCATCGGCAGCGCGGTGATGCCCGACGCTTCGGTTTCGATCGTCACGGCCAATGCGCCCAGTTCGAGTCCGACCACCGAGGCGAGCAGCGACGCGGCGATGATCCGTCCCGGCGATGCGCCGCGTTTGATCAGCGGCCGGAACAACAGCGGATAGGCCGCCAGACACGACAATACCGCCATATTGAGGATATTGGCGCCCAAAGCCATGAAACCGCCGTCGGCGAAAACTAGGCACTGGATCACCAGCACCGAAGCCAGCGTAAGCAACGCCGCCCATGGGCCCAGTATCGCCGAAAGCAGGATACCGCCAACCAGATGGCCGCTCGAACCCGTTCCCGGAATAGAGAAATTTATCATCTGGGCGGCAAAGACGAAGGCGCCCATCACGCCCATCAGCGGAACGATGTGCTCGTCCCGCGCATCGGGTTCGCGGCGGTCGTTTCGCGGATGCTTGACTTTCCAGATCGCCGTTCCGAGCAGGACCAGCGATACGGCTCCCGTAACGGCGAATACCGGCGGGGAGACCAGTGCGTCGGACATGTGCATAGTCTGTTGTTTTTCAGGTTTTCAGATCGCCCCGTCCGGCCCCTGCCGGACCGGACGGACGGTTATTCCGTTTTCGCGCCCGGCTGCTGCGCCGCCAGATGCTTCTTGTTCTCCGGATACCAGTTCGAATGGTCGGGCTTCTCCTCGTCGTCGAACCTGACGAGCGGCAGCAGGAAGAGCCATGTCGTGATGCAGAACGGCCCGGTCAGGGTGGCGATTCCGACGGGCGCCATCAGCATATACATGCCGGCCTGAATGAACACCGTCACCAGAATTCCCAGAACGGCCCAGAGCGCCGAACGGAAATTCGGCTTGTAGAACACCGTCGCCAGCGCAATGGCCGTCAGCACGGGGCTGTATCCGTAAAGTCCGTCTGAGATGTCGGAGCCCGACGCTTTCAGCGCGATGACCGTCAGCAGCGCCAGCGCCGAGCCGATCGCGGCCCAGAGCGCCGCCCAGCGGCTGCAAAGGAACAGTCCCGCGAGGAAACAGATTCCCGTCACCCACGAATTGATCAGAAAGACCTGCCCGATACCTTTCAGCCAGTAAACCGCCAGATCGCCAAAACGGATGCTCCCCAGCGACGAGAAAGCCGCCGGAAGCGCCGGATCGGCCATATGCGTCGTCGGAAGCCCGTGCATGGCGCGCGCCGCGAGCAGAAACATCCACGTGCAGAAGACGAACGGGAAAGTGAACGAATTGACCTTCCAAGGCGCCATCACGTTGTTGAATCCCGCACGCACCCATGTCGTCAGCGCCGAACAGAGCGCCAGCGCCAGCCACATCCAGACGGTATTGCCCATGAACGTAGGAAACGCGCACCCCACCAGCACGCCGTTGAAGCCCCAGAGTCCCTGCTCGCCGTCCTTGGCCGGAAAGCCGAGCAGATACCCCGTCACCGTGGAGACGGTCACGCCCAGCAGGGCGCCCCAGCCCACAAGTCCCTGTCCCTCGGCATAGGCGCCCCAGAAAATGCCGATCATAAACAGAAGTCCCGTCCACGCGCTGTTCTGAAACATCACCTGCCCGGTACCGCGCAGCAGAATTTTGATAAAATCGAAAGAGCCTCCGCCGGCCCCTCCGGATCGAGCGATCGTATTTGCCATACTTACAATTATTTAACCGTTAACAAAGTTTCTATCGCCACGGGAACTCTTCGGGCAGCGGCTTGCCCTTGACTTCCTGCCGAACCGAGGAACAGAATTCGCGGACAAGGCGTTTCACGGGAGCCGTCTCCTCGCCCAAGACCTTGTAGAGCAGCCCCGCATCGTTCGGCAGGCGCGTAATGCCGGCCGCCAGCCTGCGTTCGCGGTCGATGAAGGCCTGCGTCCGCTCGTAGATGTTGTCGGCATTCTCCGGCGGCGTCAGCACGATCACGTTGGCGAAAACGTCGTATCCGTTCATCGCGCCGAGCGTCGAAGGCGGATACATTTCGGGCCGTATGATGAATTTTTCGCGAAACAGTTGCTCCCCGTCGGGACGTTCGGCATGGGAGCAGACCGACAGAATGTCGTACTGGAAAGTTTCGCCCCGGTCGAAATACTTGCGGCCGCTCATGTAGATTTCCGAATAGAACAGCGTGGCCGAGGGTGCGATGCGGATTGCCGTGTCGGCGATGAACCGCGTGTGACGGCACGGAATCGTCGGTTCGGGCAGATATTCCAGATAAGAGTCCTCTTCGAGTTCGAACGCCTGCGTCAGCCCCGAATAGTTGTAGCGCATCTCGGCCAGCTTGGTCGCCGCACCGGTCGAAATATGGGCGTAGGCGCCTTCGCGGACGACGAAACGCTGTTCATAGCGATCGCCGTCCACGTTGGGACCTCCGGACGAGAGGATGTAGACGCACGGCATCTCGGGCATGCCTTCGTCGAAATAGAGTTCCTGCTGGACGATCAGCGGGGCATGGCGTTCCAGATCGCGCATGATCGACCTACCGTCGTCGTCGAGTTCGAATCCCAGAAAAAGATACCCCATCTTGCCCGGAGTGCCGACGGGCATCGCCTTCGGCTCTTCGAGGTAGGGACTCATCTCTTTGGCTGCTGCGAAATTCATCGTACGGCGCCGGTTAGGGATTCCGAAACTTTCTCCTTGTTGTTGCCGAGGTCGAAAAGCGCCATCCGGCGGATCAGGGCGACCAGTTCGTCGATCCCTTCGCCCGTCATGCAGTTGGTGAATACGAACGGCTTGCCCGGACGCATCAGCTCGGAATCGCGCCGCATCACTTCGAGATCAGCACGGACATAGGGGGCCAAATCGGTCTTGTTGATGACCAGAATATCGGACTGGGATATCCCCGGTCCGTCCTTGCGTGGAATCTTGTCGCCTGCGGCCACGTCGATCACGTAGATGAAAAAGTCCACCAGCGCGGGGCTGAAGGTGAGGGTGAGGTTGTCGCCGCCCGATTCGATCAGCACCACGTCGCCGTCGGGGAATCGGGCCTCCATCTCCTCGACCGCCGCAATGTTCATCGAGGGGTCCTCGCGCACGGCCGTATGGGGACACGCTCCGGTCTCCACGCCGATGATGCGTTCCTCGACCAGCACGCCTTTCAGCATTTTGCGCACATGTTTGGCGTCTTCCGTGGTCACGACGTCGTTGGTGATGACCAGCACTTTGTAACCCATGTCCAGAAGACGCGGGGTGATCGCCTCGATCAGCGCCGTTTTGCCGGAGCCTACGGGACCGCCGATTCCGATTCTGCAAGTTGTATTTTCGTTCATAATCTATTCGTTTATTCGGTTATTCCGCTTTTGGGGCGGATCAATTCATAAACATGCGTTTGGTTCCCTTTTCGTGCAGCGAGGCGAGAATGTCGATCTGCGGCACGAAGGTATACATGTCGTCGAAATCCATGTCGCCCGCCGTGTCATAGAGCTCGCCGAGCTTTTCGGCGGCCCGGAACAGGATGCGCTGCGTGTCGTAGTGCGACACGCGCACGCAGCGGAGAGCCGCGCTGACGACCATATTGACCACACCGTACTGGTGGGAGCAGAAAAGTTCCTTCTCCGGGATGCCGCAGGCGGCGAAGACGATGCCCTGCGCCACGGGGTAGGTTCCCGGGGTGTGTTCGTCGACGATGTCGCCGAGCCACAGCGCGACGGTTTCGTCGG
>ERZ834798.2441-NODE-2441-length-13496-cov-3.397366_pt1 | contig 13496 bp, 11 predicted proteins | sample MGYA00519689_ERZ834798 | MGnify/ENA primary metagenome ERZ834798 (study PRJEB31850, sample SAMEA3708761) | human gut metagenome | biome: human gut; feature: human-associated habitat; material: faeces | place: China | collected 2014 ...
GATTAATCCGGAGACAGCGCCTGTTGTGAAGATGATATTTCAGAAATATCTTAATGGAATGAATATTACTCAGCTGGCACGTTACCTGAATGAGCAGAAAATTATGAGTCCAGGTCAATATAAAAGAGAAGTTCTGAAAACTGGTGTGAAGAAAACAACAGAAAAATATATCTGGTATCCAGTAACTGTAAGACTGATACTGATGACAGAAACGTATACGGGAACTACGATTGGCGGCAAGTGGAAAGTTGCTTCGGTAGGAAGTAATAAGCATTTGAAAACAAAAGAAGAAGACTGGATTGTGGTTGAGGGTACGCATGAAGCGATTGTTTCTAAAGAGGTGTTTGATGCTGTACAGGAAAAGTTGGAATTAAATTCCAGAAAGAGGAGCAAAACCCACAATAATAATTATCCGCTGAAAGGATTGATAAAATGTGGGGGATGCGGTCAGAATCTACAGCATGTAACCAGATGCAATCCGCACTTTAAGTGCCCAAGGAAATTTAATGCGGCAAATCAAGATTGTGTAACAGACAATTTATATGATGACGAGTTCAATGAGATGATTTTCAGGGCAATAAAGCTGTTTGCAAAGATCAGTGATGATGCTGAACCGGTACTCGAATTACAGAAAGCAGAATTAAAATCAAAAGTGAATGGAGCTGCAAAAAAGATTCGGGATGCCAAAGACAGTATTAGCAGATACAAGCACCAGAAGACTGAACTATATATGCGATATGCAATGGAAGAAATCTCAGAAGAAGAGTTCACCAGAAAAAATGACAAGCTGGATAAACAAATTGAGAAAGAAACCTTAGCGATAGCGCAAATGGAGACAGAACAGAGTGAAGCGGCTGAACGTTTATTTGAACTTCCGCCCGATGGCAGACAGTGCCTGACGGACCTGATCGAAGGAAATAAGCAATTAACCAGAGAGATAGCAGTAACTTTTATTCGTGGTATCAAGGTATATAATGATAAGCGAATAGAAATTGAATGGAATTTTGCTGATGAGCTGGTGGAGTATGTAGAGCAGGTGCAGAAAATCTGCAGTTGAAGTGATGATGGACAAATTACAAAAATTTTGTGTCATTAGCTTGACACAAGGGGGACGTCACGCTGACAATACGGTGGATTTACAGGAATTCATGATCATGCCGACGGGAGCGGAAAATATGGAGCAGGCGATCCGAATGTGTGCGGAAGTATACCAGTTTCTCAGAATTATCCTGAAACAAAAAGGTCTGTCAACAGCAGTCGGGGATGAGGGAGGTTTCGCACCGGATCTTTCCGATTCAGAAAGCGTCCTGGAAGTGATTCTGGAAGCAGTAAAAAAGGCAGGGTATGAACCCGGAAAGGATATCAGCATTGCAATTGATGCTGCGGCAAGTGAACTGTACGATGAAGAAAGAGGCGTTTATGTTTTCCCCGGAGAAGGAAAAATGAAAGGGGAAGAAGTTCTCAGGGATTCCGGCGAGATGATAGAATATTATGAAAAACTTGCAGAGAAGTTCCCGATTGTTTCCATTGAAGATGGACTTGAGGAAGATGACTGGGAAGGCTGGAAACAGATGACAAAAAGACTGGGAGACAAAATACAGCTCGTAGGTGATGATCTGTTTGTCACGAATATCAAACGTCTTGCATGTGGTATCAAACTGGGAGCGGCAAATGCCATTCTGATAAAATTAAACCAGATAGGAACACTTTCAGAAGCATTGGATGCAGTGGAAATGGCACAGAAAGCGGGATACAGGGCAGTAATTTCTCACAGATCAGGAGAATCGGAAGATTCATTTATCGCAGATCTGGCAGTTGCCACAGGTGCCGGCCAGATTAAGACAGGTGCACCCTGCCGTTCGGACCGAAATGCCAAATATAATCAGCTTCTTCGTATCCATGAGGCATTGGGAGAACTGGCAGTGTATGAAAATCCTTTTAAAGAAAATGAAAAAAATTGTTAAGAAACCTGACAAAAACTCTGAATTGTGGTTGAAATCCCCATCCGGCTATGTTACAATGAAACTCAGTTGATTAGGAGGTGTAACGAAGTGCAGATTATTAAGATCATTCTGAGTGTCATTTTCATAATAGATTGCATCGCTCTTACAGTAGTAGTTCTTATGCAGGAAGGTAAGCAGCAGGGACTTGGTGCTATCGCCGGAGCAGCAGAAACATACTGGGGTAAGAACAAAGGTCGTTCCATGGAGGGCGGACTTGTTAAGGCAACCACTATTATGGGAATTTTATTTTTTGTAATTTCTGTAGCATTAAATATGCTTGGTTAATCAGAAAAGAAATTTGAAACACTCTTGTTATGTGCAAGAGTGTTTTTTGTGTCATAAAGAGCTGAATCAGATAAAAGTCCTCTGCGGAGGCTGTGAGGAGTAATATGAGTAAAAAAGATATGGACAGAAGAAAAAAGTTTATCCTGGAACTGATGGGAGATCCTATTTATCAGCCAATGAGACTCCGCGAGATTTCTTCTCTTCTGAGACTTTCAAAAGAAGAGAAAAGAGAGCTATATGATGTTCTGGACGAACTTTGCGAGGAAGGAAAGGTATCTGTAGACCGCAAGGGCAGATATGAAAAGGTCAAAGGAAAATGGAAAAAGAAAAAAGATGACCGTTATTACGATGACCGAAGAGAAGAATACGGATCAGAGTATGGTAGAAAGAAGAAAGATAAAAATAAAAAAGATAAAAATAAAAAAGAGCAGCCGGAGGGAATCCAGGCTGAGGGAACATTCATCGGACATCCCAAAGGTTTCGGCTTCGTAGAAATCGAAGGACAGGATGAGGATATCTTTATTCCTGAAAGTGATACAGGAACAGCCATGCATCAGGATAAAGTAAGGATCATCATCAGAGATGACAAAAAAGAGGGAAAACGCCAGGAAGGCGTAGTTGTGAAGGTTCTGGAACGTGGTATGCCTGAAATTGTAGGAACTTACCAGTTAAATCGGGATTTCGGTTTTGTGATCAGTGATAATCCGAAATTTTCCAAAGATATCTTCATTCCGAGAAAAGAAGCGGCAGGAATAAAAAATGGTGATAAAGTAATCGTGGTGATTACAGATTATGGCTCCGGAAATAAGAATCCTGAAGGAAAAATTAAGGAGAATCTGGGAAATATCCGAACACCGGGTACAGATATCCTGGCAATCGTCAAGAGCTTCGGAATCCCAAGTGAATTTCCTGAGAAAGTAATGAAGCAGGCTCAGCGTGTTCCGGATCATGTGCTGGATGCAGACAGAGATGGAAGACTGGATCTGAGACATCTGCAGACAGTCACTATTGATGGCGAAGATGCCAAAGACCTGGATGATGCGATTTCCCTGACAAAAGAGGGGGACATTTACCATCTGGGAGTCCATATCGCAGATGTAAGCAACTATGTACAGTACAACAGTGCTCTGGACAGGGAAGCACTGAAACGTGGAACCAGTGTTTATCTGGCAGACCGCGTTGTGCCAATGTTGCCGGAACGTCTTTCCAATGGAATCTGTTCTCTGAATCAGGGAGAGGACAGACTGGCGTTGAGCTGCCTGATGGACATTAACGAAAAGGGTAAGGTAGTTTCCCATCAGATCGCGGAAACAGTGATTAACGTAAATGAGAGAATGTGCTATACTGATGTAAAGAATATTCTTGAGGACACAGACGAAGAAGCAAAGAAACGGTATGAGGCACTTATCCCGATGTTCTTTATGATGAAAGAACTGTCCGGAATCTTACGAAACAGCCGTCATCACAGGGGTTCCATTGACTTTGATTTTCCGGAGAGCAAGATTATTCTTAATGCAGCAGGAAAAGCAATCGATGTTAAGCCATATGAAGCAAATGTGGCAACCAAAATCATTGAAGATTTCATGCTGATGGCAAATGAGACTGTGGCACAGGAATACTGCACAGAAGAGATTCCGTTTGTATACAGAACCCATGATAACCCGGATCCGGAGAAAGTGGAGAGTCTTCTGACATTACTTCACAATCAGGGTGTGAAGATTCAGAAAGCAAAAGAAGAAATCACGCCAAAAGAAATCCAGCAGATCATCGAAAGTATCGAAGGGCTTCCGAATGAAGCAATGATCAGCCGTCTGGTGCTGCGTTCCATGAAACAGGCGAAATATACAACAGAATGCAGCGGTCACTTTGGACTGGCAGCAAAATATTACTGCCATTTTACATCTCCGATCAGAAGATATCCTGATCTGCAGATCCACAGGATCATTAAGGATAACTTACGAGGCAGACTGATGCGTGAAGGCAGAACCGAACACTATGCTGAAATCCTTGATGAAGTTGCGAGACAGTCCAGTGTATGTGAACGCCGTGCAGATGAGGCAGAACGTGAATCAGACAAGCTGAAGAAAGCAGAATATATGTCCTACCATCTGGGAGAGGAATTCGAGGGAATTATCTCAGGCGTTACCGGATGGGGGCTTTACGTAGAACTCCCAAATACAGTAGAAGGTCTGGTACATGTCAACACTCTGCGGGATGACTACTATATCTTCGACCAGGAAACCTACGAACTCCGCGGAGAGATGACAAAGAAAGTCTACAAATTGGGAGATAAAGTCTGTGTCCGTGTGGCAGATGCAGATAAGATGCTCAAGACTGTAGATTTTGAGCTGGTTTCTGATATCCGGGATGATGAAGAAGAGAATTAAATAAAAATGGCTTGGAGGATATTATGGCAAAGAAAAAAGGAATGAAGCTGATTGCCAATAATAAAAAGGCATTTCATGATTATTTTATAGAAGATACTTATGAAGCCGGTATTGCCCTTGCAGGAACAGAGGTAAAATCCCTGCGCATGGGTAAGTGTAGTATTAAGGAATCCTTTATACGTGTGGAAAACGGAGAGGTTTACATCTACGGAATGCATATCAGCCCTTATGAAAAAGGAAATATTTTCAACAAAGACCCGTTGAGAATCCGTAAGCTTCTGCTTCACAGATATGAGATCAATAAGATTGAAGCAAAGCTCAAAGAAAAAGGGTTAACTTTAGTACCTCTGAAAGTTTACTTCAAAGATAGCCTAGTAAAGGTAGAAATCGGTATGGCCCGAGGCAAGAAACTCTACGATAAGAGACAGGATATCGCAAAGAAAGACCAGAGAAGAGAAGCAGAGCGTGACTTTAAGGTTAAGAATCTATATTGATAATATTACCAAATCCTTTGGCTCAAAATTGTGAAATGTTATGAAAAAATTAATGGATATTGCAAAAATATTCGAAAATTCTTATAATCTATCATATAGATAAAAAAATAACAATTCATTTTTCAGGCAGATGAGCTGAAAGGAGTGGTGCCCTATGAAAACAATCACGATCAGCAGACAGTATGGAAGCGGTGGAAGACACATTGCAGCTTTGCTTTCAGAAAAAATGGGAGTTCCCTGTTACGACAGTAAATTTTTGCCGAAGGAAGCAGAGAGGCATGGAATCAGTCAGGAAATCATCAATGAATTTAAAGGCAAGACCAGTCTTCTTTATGCAATCGGAGTAATGATGTCGGAAGAATCGCAGGATAAAAAACGCCTGACGATTCCGGAGAAGATGTTTCATGCGCAGAAAGAGACAGTGAAGCGCCTGGCACAGGAAGGTCCATGCATTTTTGTGGGAAGATGTGCAGACCAGATCCTGAAAGATGATAATCAGCTGCTTCGTGTGTATATTTATGCATCTGATATGGAAGACCGTATTAAACGGATTAAGAAAAATAAGCATATTTCTCAGGAGGAAGCACTTGACAGGATTGCATATAAAGACCGTCAGAGAAGAGATTATTATAACTTTTATACAGGACATGAATGGGGGAAAATGGAAAACTATGATATCTGCCTGAATACTTCGGTTTTATCAGAGGAAGAATGTGTGGAACTTCTGATGAAGCTTGCAGAATAGAAATATATTAAATATGACCACAACGGGATGAGAAAGGACTGCCAGAGTAACATGGCAGTCCTTTCTGTTGGAGTATCCGCTGATTACAGTGCGTGTTTCCTTTTGTGCAATAATATGATATCAGGGTCAGATACCTTTTGATCCTGACATCATAATATGAAGTAGGAAAAAATGTGATTTTTTTATAAGAATGCGTCTGCAGGCAGAGACTTTAAAAATCTGAAAGTCTTAAAATTGTATGAAATCGGCAGAGGCTTAGTTGACAAGTTTTCGATACTCTGCAATAATAGGGAATTGAAAAAATGACATTGTTAAAAAGAAAAAGATATTCCATATAGCAGGAGGGAATATATTATGAAGAAACGTTATTTAATACTGGCAGGTCTGTTGGTAATGACAGTGGCAGCTGCCGGATGTGGTAAGAAAAAGACAACAGAGACAGCACCTGTAGAGGTAACAGCTACCCCGACTCCTGAGGTAACCAAGGCAGTCGATATGGTGGATATGCAGCAGACAGCAGATGAAGACATAAAGAATATAATGGGAGAGAAGACTTCTACAGCATCTAAGATTGTGTTTGTAAATAATACAGGGGATGACATCCAGTCACTCTATATCCGCACTCATGTGGATGAAGACAGTGAGGATTATGATGCAGACGAGGATGGAGGATGGGGAGATGATCTCATCAATGGAATGTTTACTCTGACAGATAAGGACAAGGCACTGTATTATATGCAGACTGCAAATACACAGACATCAGGTACACAGACAACATCCAACAAGAGTACAGCTTCCTATGATATCCGTATTGCATATACAGATGAGGACAAGAATGAATGCTTTTTCCGCGATATTCCGCTTGGAACAATTTCGCAGATTACGTTATGTATGGATGGCACAGATGATGATGCGATCCCATATGCAAAATATCTGACAGGTACATCAACAAAAGAAGTATCCACGCTTGATGCGGTAAAGGAACGTCTTGGCATTACAGATGACAGTAAGTCAGAATCAGATTCCACAGACGACAGTGATAAGAATTCTGCAGATGATTCTGATTCCACAGATAGTAACAACAGTTCTGATCAGAATAATAACAGTGGCAATGGAACCGGGGATAGTTCAGATGATCCGGGCAATGGGGGAAACTCAGACGATCCGGGTACTAATGATGATCCGGGCAGTAACGATGATCCGGGAAATGGCGGCGATATGATTTCCACAGCAGAACAGTATATCGGTCAGTCTCTGGATGCACTGGAAGGCGCATGCGGTTCTCCACAGGGCAGCAGCTATGAGGATGATCCTGAGACAGGTAAAACAGGATTCCATTATTACAGCAATTTCACAGTTTCTACAACAGTTGATGAAAATGGTAATGAAATTGTTGCCGGAATATGGTAGAATAGAACTACGAATGTAACAGAGGAGGTATTCCGATCCTCTGTTACCTGCGATAAAATTAATTTCAGGAGACAGTTACTATGAAACGTGTATTATTAAAATTAAGCGGTGAAGCCCTTGCCGGTGAGAAGAAGACCGGATTTGACGAGGCGACTGTTATTGAAGTTGCAAAGCAGATCAGGACAATTGCTGAGGAAGGACTGGAAATCGGCATCGTGATCGGCGGAGGTAATTTCTGGAGAGGACGCACCAGTGAGACTATCGACAGGAATAAGGCTGATCAGATTGGTATGCTTGCAACAGTTATGAACTGTATTTATGTATCTGATATCTGCAGATACCTTGGATTAAAGACAGAAATCTTTACACCATTTGTATGCGGTGCATTTACAAGCCTTTACTCTAAGGATGCAGTGGAAGCAAGCTTTGCACAGGGCAAGATCGTATTCTTTGCAGGCGGTACAGGACATCCTTACTTCTCCACAGATACAGCCACTGTACTTCGCGCAGTAGAAATCGAAGCAGAAGCAATCCTTCTTGCAAAAGCTGTTGACGGAATTTATGACAGTGATCCGAAGACAAACCCGAATGCAGTAAAATATGATGAAATTTCCATTGAAGAAGTAGTTGCAAAGAAACTGGCAGCTATGGATCTGACAGCATCGATCATGTGTATGGAACAGAAGATGCCGATGCTGGTATTTGCACTGGATGAAAAAGACAGCATCATCAATGCAGTACATGGCAAATTTGTCGGAACTAAGGTTACTGTATAAGTAAGGCTTATAAGTCAGTTTACAGAGAAAGTGTAATATAAAAACTATAAAAAGAGGGAGACGAACCTAATGGATGAGAGAATTCAGAAATATGAAGAGAAGATGAAAAAGACACTGGCAAGCCTTGAGAGCGAACTGGTTACAATTCGTGCAGGACGTGCGAACCCGCATATCCTTGACAAACTCGCCGTAGATTATTACGGAGCTCCGACACCTCTTCAGCAGGTGGCAAATATCACTGTCCCGGAAGCTCGTATGATCCAGATCCAGCCATGGGAAAGCAGCCTGATCAAAGGAATTGAGAAAGCAATCCTTACCTCTGACCTTGGATTAAATCCAAGCAACGATGGTAAAGTAATTCGCCTTGTATTCCCGGAACTTACAGAGGAACGCCGTAAGGAACTGGTTAAAGATGTCAAGAAAAAAGGCGAAGCAGCCAAAGTAGCAGTCCGCAACATTCGTCGTGATGCAAATGATGCATTTAAGAAACTTGCAAAACAGGATGTATCTGAGGATGAGATTAAAGAACTTGAGGAGAAAATCCAGAAGAGCACAGATAAATATATCAAAGAAGTTGATGCGGCAGTGGATGCAAAGAGCAAAGAAATCATGACCGTATAAGGGAAACGAAAAGGAGAGCTCCATGAATGCGGGCTCTCTTTTTATCTGAATGAGATAATGGACCGGAAACTGTGGTTCATTATGATGAGACAGTAAGGTTAAAGGAATAACAGGATAAGAAAAGGAAACAAGAGTATGAATGTACCAAATCATATTGCCATTATTCTGGATGGTAATGGACGCTGGGCGAAGGCAAAGGGAATGCCCAGAAGCTACGGACATGTGAAGGGCTGTGCAAATCTGGAAACAGTCTGTGACTATATGAAGGAGCTGGGAGTTAAATATGTGACTGTATATGCTTTTTCCACAGAGAACTGGAAACGTTCCAAAGATGAGGTGGACGGTCTGATGAAACTGTTCCGAAGTTATCTGAAAAAATGTATTAAACTGGCAGATAAGAACAAAATGCGTGTCCGGGTGATCGGAGAGGTTTCGGCATTTGATCAGGATATTCAGGAAAGTATTGCACGTCTGGAACAATATTCTCAGAAATATGATGAAATCTATTTCCAGATTGCATTAAACTACGGCAGCAGAGATGAGATCATAAGAGGTATCCGCAAACTTGCTCAGGATGCTGCAGATGGAAAAGTAAAGCCGGAAGAAATTGATGAGCATGTTTTTGACAATTACCTGGATACGGCAGGAATCCCTGATCCGGATCTGATGATCCGCACAAGCGGTGAATTGAGACTTTCCAATTTTCTGTTATGGCAGATGGCTTATACAGAATTTTATTTCACAGATGTGGCATGGCCGGATTTTAATAAAGCAGAGTTGATTAAGGCTATTGAGAAATATAATCAGAGAGACAGAAGATACGGCGGAGTTAAGGAGGAGTAAAGAATGTTTAAGACAAGACTCTTAAGCGGAATCCTGCTTGTGATTATTGCGCTTGCCACTATTATCAGCGGTGATTATGTGCTGTTTTTCACACTTCTTGCGGTTTCTCTCATTGGAATGAGAGAATTGTACAGAGCAATGAAGGTGCAGGATGAGAAGATAAATCTGCTGGCAGCAGCAGGCTATTTAGGCGCAGTATTATATTATCTGGCAGTGCTGCTTGATTTTGAGAGGTATGGAGTGCTGGCAATCATTTTCGGACTTGTGCTGCTCATGTTTGTATACGTGTTCACTTATCCAACCTATGAGGCAGGGCAGGTAATGCCTGCACTGTTTGGTATTGTGTATGTGGCAGTTATGTTGTCGTTTATTTATCTTACCAGAGAGCTTCCCGGTGGAAAGTTCCACGTATGGCTGATCTTTCTGTGCTCATGGGGATGTGATACCTGCGCATATTGTGTGGGAATGCTGATCGGTAAACATAAAATGGCACCTGTCCTCAGCCCTAAGAAATCTGTGGAGGGAGCTGTGGGTGGTGTGGCAGGAGCTGCACTTCTTGGTGTGATCTATGCAGCAGCCACTCAGGGACCGATGCTGGAATATGCTGTGATCTGTGCAATCGGAGCACTGATCTCCATGGTAGGCGATTTGGCTGCATCTGCGATCAAGAGAAATCAGGGGATTAAAGATTATGGAAAATTAATTCCGGGACATGGAGGAATCCTTGACAGATTTGACAGTGTGATTTTCACAGCACCGGTTATTTATTTCCTCTCTCTTGTGATGATTGAGATCTAGAGCGTGTCTGAAAAATCATTCCCGCAATCTGCACGCCCCACTTTGCGGGATATTTCACCCGAATTCAGTTGCCGTAGCCCGCTACGGCGCCCTCATCCGGGCAAAATATCCCACAAATTGTGACGCACATCTTGCAGAAAGCCTTTTTCAGACGCGCTCTAACGGAGCATATATTCTTCTGATATACATGTTTACAGTATTTTCTGATATGAGAACTGTCAGGTCAGAAGTAATTTTATAAAATTGTTGTATAAGTATTGAAATGAGGTACAATATGAAAAAAGTAGCAGTCTTAGGTTCTACAGGTTCGATCGGAACACAGACACTGGATGTGGTACGTGCAAATGATGACCTGGAAGTAGTTGGTCTTGCAGCAGGCAGCAATGTAGAAATGCTGGAGAAGCAGATACGTGAATTTCATCCCAGACTGGTTGCAGTCTGGAAAGAAGAGGCAGCCAGAGATCTGGCAGTACGTGTGCAGGATCTGGATGTAAAAATCGTAAGCCAGATGGGTGGTCTTATCGAACTTGCCAGAATGGAAGAATCAGACATTCTGGTGACCGCTATCGTAGGAATGATAGGAATCAGACCAACTATGGAAGCAATCCTTGCAGGTAAGGATATTGCTCTGGCAAATAAGGAAACACTGGTAACAGCCGGACATCTGATCATGCCGTTGGCAAAGCAGTTCGGTGTGCAGATTCTGCCTGTAGACAGCGAGCACAGTGCTATTTTCCAGGCACTTCATGGAGAGAAAAGAGAGCAGATACATAAACTGCTCATCACTGCATCCGGCGGTCCTTTCCGCGGAAAGAAAACAGCAGATCTGGAGAAGGTGACTCTGGAGGATACGCTGAAGCATCCGAACTGGGTAATGGGACAGAAGATTACAGTGGATTCTGCAACTCTGGTAAATAAAGGTCTGGAAGTTATGGAAGCCAGATGGCTTTTTGATGTAGATCTGGATCATATTCAGGTTGTGGTTCAGCCGCAGAGTATTATCCACTCTATGGTGGAATTCGAGGACGGTGCAGTGATGGCACAGCTTGGAACACCGGATATGAGACTTCCGATACAGTATGCATTATGCTACCCGGACAGAAGATTTTTAAAAGGCGACAGACTGGATTTTCATATGTTGAAGCAGATCACCTTTGAGGAGCCGGACAGGAAAACTTTTAAAGGTCTTCCAATGGCGGTGGAAGCGGCAAGGGCAGGCGGCAGTATGCCAACCGTTTTTAATGCTGCAAATGAGCTGGCAGTCCGCAAATTCCTTCAGAAAAAAATCAGCTTTCTGGATATTTACGAGATTATCGGGCAGTCTATGAGCAGACATACAGCAGTAAAGGATCCGGACCTGGATCAGATTCTGGAGATTGAGAAAGAAACTTATCGTTGGATTGAAAGCAGGTGGTAGATTGAAAATTATTATTGCAATTGTCATATTCAGTGCAATCATTCTCTTTCATGAGCTGGGACATTTTCTTTTTGCAAAGCTGAATAAGATCGTGGTCACAGAATTCTCTTTGGGAATGGGACCAAGACTTTACAGTTTTGAGAAAGGAGATACCAGATATTCACTGAAACTTCTTCCTATCGGTGGCTCCTGTGCCATGCTGGGGGAGGATACGGACATAGAGAATGAACCGGGAACTTTTAACAGTGCGTCTGTGTGGGGCAGGATTTCTGTAGTTGCCGCAGGACCGGTATTTAACTTTATCATGGCATTTGTATTGTCTGTGATCATTGTAGGTGCTGTAGGATATGAACCATCCAGAGTTCTTTCCGTAAAGGAAGGTTCTGCGGCTGAGGCTGCAGGACTGAAAGAGGGAGATATTATTACCGGTTATCAGGGATATCACATTGATCTGGGAAAAGATCTCTATGTATATTCCTATCTGAACCAGCTGAAAGAGGGAGATACCATTAACCTGACTGTTAAGCGTGATGGAAAGAAGATGGACATTTCCTATAAGTCGGATACAAATGTGAGATACCTTCTGGGCTGCAATTTCAACGGGGATGATACTTCTGCCATGACAGTGGAATCTGTAATGGATGGAATGCCGTTGCAGGAAGCAGGGATTCAGCAGGGAGATGTGATCACATCCATTAATGGAGTGAAGATTACAAATGCAGCAGATTACCAGAAATATATTCAGGAGAATCCGCTGACACAAAAGTCTGTAAAGCTTACCTATTCCAGGGACGGACAGGAATATGATATTACGGTTACACCAAAAGAATACCGTACGGCAGAATCAGGATTTACCTACAATATGTATTCTGAAAAAGCAAAAGGGCTGAATGTAGTCAAATATGGTGCCGTAGAAGTAAAATATATGGTACGTACAACGATTCTCAGCCTGAAAGAGCTGGTCAGCGGAAAGCTTGGAATGAAAGATCTGAGTGGTCCGGTCGGAGTTGTGGATGCAATCGGAACTACGTATGAGGAAAGCAAAAGCGAAGGAACCATGATCCTGTGGATGAATATGCTTAATCTGGCAGTTCTGCTCTCTGCAAACCTTGGAGTTATGAACCTCCTTCCGTTTCCGGCACTGGACGGTGGACGGCTGGTATTCCTTGTCATAGAGGCAATCCGCAGAAAACCGATTAACAGACAGGTGGAGGGCGGCATCCATTTCGCAGGGCTGATGCTGTTGATGGCGCTGATGGTATTTGTTATGTATAACGATATTGTTAAGCTGATCTGATCATCTGGCATACCAGTGTGGGTTTGAAAAAATCTCCCATAAAATGTGACGCATATCTTGCGTAAAGTTTAAACACACTTTAGAACCAATGTAATGTATATGATTAAAAAGACAGATATCTTGAAAGAAAATAGAGAGTCTGTCTTTTTTTGACGAAAATTTGACGATTTATCTGGATTTTCACAGTTCGATTTGATATATTAAAATTGTCCTGAAGGTTTAAGCGACAGATATATGTATTACACAAATCTGTTACAGAGGATTAACAGTGAAAGTATTTTGACCGCAGTTTCGGGAAAGTGTGTGTATAATGTAACCCAACAAAAGACAAACAGAAAAATGTGGGGTGAAAGGAGATGTTTATGAGAAAGAAAAATGAAATCACGGAGTATGTAGCTGCTGCTCTTATATTTGTGTGTG
>ERZ834798.2442-NODE-2442-length-13492-cov-23.208157_pt1 | contig 13492 bp, 14 predicted proteins | sample MGYA00519689_ERZ834798 | MGnify/ENA primary metagenome ERZ834798 (study PRJEB31850, sample SAMEA3708761) | human gut metagenome | biome: human gut; feature: human-associated habitat; material: faeces | place: China | collected 2014 ...
ACGTATGATAGTTATGTGAAAGCTCACCTACCTGCCTGCCGATGTTTACTTAAAATAAACAAAAAGTTTACAATTACTAAACCCGACATTTGTTGAGAAATTAGACAACGTGTTGTATATTTTTGGACAGTGTGTCGCATATGCTAGAGCGTCTTTTATATCTGTCTGTTGAGGGGTGCACGTGCGTCATGTAGCTACATGTGCTCAAATCGTCGTTCTTTTGCCCTTTGTAGCTCGTTTATATCTTTGCTTGATACATAACACTGCCCCACGTGTAAAGCCTCGCAAATCGCAAATTTTGAGGTGCTAATTTCTTAACAATTTATCTGGAACATTTCACAAAACTTTCACATAACTATCATACGTTTATCACGTTATTATAGTATAATAAGACTGTAAATCAAGGGAATGTTACAAGGTAACATGCCTCTGTTACTTTTGTTCAAAAAATGTTAGAAATTAACATGAAAATGTTAATTTGTAACATTTGAGAAAAATAGCCATGTCCACACGTGTGGACACCTCGAGCCGAAGACATCGGACGAGGTAGGGAATATACCCAAAGGAGAAAGTCACCATGGCGAAAGAAAAAAAAGCACCTATTTATCCGACTTTATTCAAGTCAACTGACATGAACGGTACAGTTAATAGCTTAACCGTAGCTATGTCAAAGCTTTTGCCCGTCAACGATGTTAAGAATATCGCCGATGCTGAATTACTTATCAATATGAGCTTGACTATTGGCGAAAAGCTTGATTTGAAAAAATGTCGCACGTTGAAAAAAGTCGGTGAGCTTAGCCTCGTCGATAACGTTGAAAAATGGGCGAAGTCAAAATTTGGTATCAGACGTAGCGCATTTTATAATTATCTCAAGGTTGCAGACCTTGTTACTGAAGACGGTGAAGCCTCTATATTTAAGCGCGAAAATGGGGATTTTTCGTATAGCGTACTGCTTAAGCTTATAACGGCGTTGAAAGACGTTAAAGAGATACAAGCGGTAGTTAATCAAGGTATCGTAACTCCGTTTATGAGTGCCCGCGACGTTGATAAAGCCCTTAAAAAGTACTTAGCACCTGAGGTTGAGGACGTCGAGGAAAAAGCTGAAGCGAACGAGGAAAAAGCTGAAGCGAACGAGGAAAAAGCTGAAGCGAACGAGGAAAAAGCCGAAGTTAAAAAGGAAAAACTTTATACCGTTAAGTTCACAGCGAATGAGATTAGCGTTATCGCTGCTGTATTGCGCAAGCAATTTTGCGACGAGACAGAAGAGTATCTCTTTAACCTTGGTTATAAACTCGAACAGCTTCTTGTAAAATGATTATCATAACACATGACGAAAAAGAGGCTATCTATGATGCGCTTAATGAATATCTAAAGTCAATTGATTTTGAATTTTATCGCGAATTTTTACAAGATTTAATAGCCAAATTTTCATAAGTCATACAACTGAATATCGAGGACGGAGAGGCATCGACCTTAAAGGGAAAAGTACCCGTCCTCTTAATTTTTAATCAAAATTCAATTAAGAGGTAAACAAAATGGATTTCAGGAAAATAGCATTAGACGCTACCACTATGTCCGAGCTTATGAATGGACGTGATAAGATGGACACCGAAGAGCTTATTAAAAAGTATCCTAACGGTGTTACGATCGATTTTATCGACAATGTAAATATGCAGCAAGAGGACGGCGAGGAGAATGTTTGGATTTTTGTTACAGAGGAACAGCCCGATAAATTTACTTTTGCGGGGTTTGTTTTAGCAAAAATATTCAATGATATCTTAAGTAAATTTGAGGGCGATTACGATGCAATGATTGAAGAATATAACTCCTCATTGAAAAAGGATAAGCTCCGCGTAAAATTGGAAAGAGCTAAAACCAAGACCAAACGAGAAATTACAAAAGTAAAGGTACTGTAATTATCAAGAGGAAAAGAGCCTCTCACAAATTTTTGTGAGGGGCTTTATTTTTAGTCCACACGTATGGACAAAGGAGACTTTATGACGTTTAATTCATTAAGAAAATATATAGGGTTATTTTTTAGAGACGTAAGAGAAGAGAAACTAATAACTCACGAGGAAATTTCAAAAGAAAGTAAATTTACTATAAAAGAAATAAAAGCTTTTGAAAGTGGAAAATATTTTGATTATTTATTATTTATATATTATTGCGAAAAATTTAATATTTATAATCATGTTATTAATTTAATATACGATTTGAAATCGGGGAGGTGTCGTTTTGGCGAAATTAAAGATTAAAGATATAACAAAATTAAAGTATAGTGATTATGCTAAATTTGACGAAGATAAATTATTAAAGTATGCAAAACAAGCTCTATCTTATAGTATAGCAGGGGCAAAATCTGCACTAGAGGCATTAAAAAAGCACCCTGATTTACCTGTCCCCATTGAATATAGAAAGGCAGAAGCTAAAACTGTTATAGACGTATTAAGAGACGAGTTTGAGGGTAAAGATTTATCAAAAATGCATATTTCACAAGTTCGTAGGGCTTTAAGATTATCAATAGGGTTTTTGAATACAAAAACGAGAACAATTAAAGGGTGGAAAGAATATCTCAATAATTTTGTTGAACGTATAGGTGAAAAAGCTAATATAGTTATTAATAAACAAGATTATAAAAGATATTGGGATTTATATAATAAAGTATTAAAAATTAATCCAATAGAGGGGTATAGGCAGGGCGGTTCAACTGAGGTGCAACGAATGTTGATAGATACTATAACACAAGTTGGAAAAAACGCTACTGACGAGGATTTACTTGAATTTATAGCTAATAATCTTGAGGTTGAATATATAAAAAGACAGCAAAAGGACATGGATATAGATGACGAATTATTTGAAATGTTTGACCTTGGAGAGAACGATACATACAATAGGTGAGATTGATTGGTATATAAAACAAATAGGGTTTATAAAATTTATAAGAACAAAAGGAATGTATTTATCTAATATTTCATGTTCATTCGATATTGAAACAACTTCTTTTTATAATAATGGTGAAAAGCAAGCTATAATGTACGAATGGTCATTCTGTATTAATGGGGTTTGTATAATAGGTAGGACATGGGACGAATTTTTATTATTAATTAATAAATTAATAAATAGATATAAATTAGACGAGAATAAACATTTAATAATATATGTGCATAATTTATCATATGAATTTCAGTTCATTAGAAAATTATTTATATGGAAAAAGGTATTTTCATTAGACGAAAGAAAACCAATTCAAGCAATTACAATGGACGGTATTGAATTCAGATGCTCATATATGTTATCTGGATATTCTCTTGCAAATTTATCTAAACAATTAACAAAATATAAAGTTGAAAAATTAGTTGGTGATTTGGATTATTCATTAATAAGACATTCAAATACAGAATTAACCGAAAAAGAATTAGGATACTGTATTAATGATGTTTTAGTAGTAGTTGCTTATATTCAAGAAACAATAGAAAGGGAGGGAAATATAACCAAAATTCCATTAACAAAGACAGGCTACGTAAGAAATTATACAAGAAATAATTGTATGTATAATGGAGATACAAATAAATATAAAAATTTTAGAAAAATAATTAGTGCTTTAACAATAGAACCAGAAGAGTATATATTATGTAAACAAGCTTTTGCTGGGGGATTTACACATGCAAATCCTCTTTATTCTGGCGAAATAATGCGTAATGTAGATAGTTTTGATTTTACTTCGTCATACCCATATGTTATTATGTCCGAAAAATTTCCAATGTCAAAAGGGCAGTCCATACGTGTGGACAGTAAAGAGCAATTTGAAACATATATAAAAAATTATTGTTGTATATTTTCTGTTAGAATAGAAAATATTACGTCGATAGTAGAATTTGAGAATTATATATCTTCCTCGCATTGTAGAAAATTAAAGAATTATTATGAAAATAACGGTAGAATAGTATCAGCTGAAAGTTTAGAAATAACTTTAACTGAACAAGATTATTTTATAATAAAAAATATGTATAAATGGAAAAAGTTTATAATTTATAAATTTTATATATACAAAAAAGATTATTTACCTAAAAATTTCATATTATCTATGTTAGATTTATATCAGAATAAAACAAAATTAAAAGGAATAGCAGGAAAAGAAGCTGAATATATGCGAAGTAAAGAAGATATTAACAGCGAATTCGGAATGATGGTTACTGATATATGCAGAGACGAAATATTATATGAGGGGGAATGGGATAAATCTGAAACAGATATAGAAAAATCGATAGATAAATATAATAGAAGTAAGAAACGTTTCTTATCGTATATATGGGGTATATATGTAACTGCTTATGCTCGTAGGAATTTATTTACGGGGATATTTGAATTTAAGAATGACTATTTATATAGCGATACAGATAGTATAAAAGTTATTAATATAGATAAGCATAAAACATATATTGATAAATATAATAAAATAGTACGTAAAAAATTAGAATTAGCATGTTTACATCATAATATAAACCCAGAAGTGACGAGGCCAAAAAATAATAAAGGGAAAGTAAAGGAGTTAGGAGTATGGGAATGGGAAAAAGAAGATAACGAACTACATTCATACAAAAGATTTAAGACATTAGGCGCTAAAAGATATATGATTGAATTTTATAACGGGGAATACAGTTTGACAGTTTCAGGATTAAATAAAAAAGTAGCAATACCTTATATGTTAAGTAAATACAATGATATATTTGAAGCTTTTAATGACGGTTTAATAATACCTAAAGGTTTTAGCGGTAGAAAAACACATACTTATATAGATTACGAACAACGGGGAATAATAAAAGATTATAAAGGCGTTTATTATGAATATGACGAATTATCTTCTGTTCATATAGAGGATAGCGACTACTCGTTGAAATTATCTGAAGCTTATGTAGATTTTCTGTTAAATATAAAACATGTTAGTAAATAGTCCACACGTATGGACAAAGGAGAATTATGATTGATTATCTTAAAGAATATACGGAAATGAATAAGGGATTAAAGAGTAGTAAAAAATATTATTCTTTATCTAATATTCTAAAGGAAAGAGGTACATATAATGTAGTTGTGGGAGAACGTTCTAATGGTAAAACGTATGCAGTCTTATCTATGTTTATTTGGTTATATGCTAAATATAAAATACAAGGTGCTATAATTAGACGTTGGGACGAAGATTTTAAGGGTAAACGTGGTAAAACTATGTTTGCAAACCATGTAGCTAATGGTTTAATTGATAAATATACTAATGGAGAATACAATACTATATATAGTTATTCAGGTCAATGGTTTTTTGCTTATCAAGAAAATGGAGAAATAAAGAAAACTAACGACGAGCCTTTTTGCTTCGGTTTCAGCTTATCTGCTATGGAGCATGATAAATCTTCTTCATATCCAAGAGTTAAAACGGTAGTATTTGACGAATTTATAACAAGAGGTTATTATTTACCCGACGAATTTATAATATTTCAGAATGTTTTATCTACTATTATAAGAGAAAGAGACGACGTCAATATATTCATGTTAGGGAATACTGTAAATAAATATTGTCCTTATTTTAAGGAAATGGGGTTAATTAACGTTTCTAAAATGAAACAAGGAGTAATTGACATATATACTTATGGAGATAATACTGAATTACGTGTTGTAGTAGAATTTTCAGATAGTCCGTTAAAAAAGAAAAAATCGGATAAATATTTTGCTTTTAATAATCCAAGACTTAAAATGATAACCAACGGTACTTGGGAAATATCTATTTATCCTCATTTACCTATAAAATATAAAGATAATGATATCTATTTTATATATTTTATAATATTCGAGGGTAGTACTCTACAATGTGAGATAATTTTTAAGGACGGAAATTACTTTACATATATTCATAATAAAACTACTCCTATAAAGAACCCTAATAAAGATATAGTTTATCAACAAGATTATGATGCAAGACCTAATTATTATAGAAAAATAACTAAACCACGTAGTGAACTTGAAAAAAAGATTGCATGGTTTTTTATTAATGATAAAGTATTTTTTCAAGATAACGAAGTTGGTGAGATAGTTAGAAACTATTTAATGTGGTGTAATACAGATAAAGGAATAATTTAATATGAGTTATTATAGAGATAATTTACCAGAAATATTAAGAAAATGTAAACAGTTAGAAAGGCGAGGATTTTATATAATTCGTTCAAGAAAAGTACAAGTATATAAAGATTATACTTTTATAGTTAAATTTTCATATAATATATTATTAAAATATAGTGTTGATGTTTTGGAAAATATGATAAATAAATATATAATAAAATAGTCCACACGTGTGGACTATTTTTATTAGAATATAACACCTGATTTTAGTAAATCTTCAATCTCTTCTAATTCGCTATCTAAAGCAGTTGAAAATCCCTCAAGGTGTATTTTATCTATTACTGTAAATCCTGTTAATTCTGATAATTGTTGAGTTTTACCAGACGGATAACCAATAAATCTTGAATATTCTTCAGGTAAAGCTATATTAGGTCTTGATACTCTAATTATTGGATTATCGCTATAAAAGTCTGCTGTTCCTCCTCCTAAACTACCGTGATTATATGTAGAACTGACATTATTTATAATGTTTGCAGAAGTAGAGCCTGCTAATGATAGCATACTTTCGCTTAATTGAGTATCTGCTCTAACATTCATATTGCGAGCAGCTAATGCATTACCTTTCTTTTTATTCTTTTTTATATTTGAAGCAATAGTAGTTTGTCCTTTATAATTTATTCCTGAAGAAGCTGCCCCTACTGCTAAATTTAATCCTGCTTGAAGTAAATTTCTATGTATTTCATATTTATTACTTGCGCCAATAGGTATATCGACTGCAATTGAACATTGATAAGTTGAAATGATAGAATTAGAATTAATTTTATTATAGCTTTCTGCTAATCCTAAATCAATATGTTCAGTAGAAATATATACATTTGCATTACATGTTACCAAATCATAAACATAATAAACGTATATAGTTTTTCCAATTGATAGATTAGTATCAATATTTACCCAGCCTATCATTGGTAGAAAAACCTCTATTTCAGTATAAGGTGAATAATCCAAAAAATTATTATATTTTTTAGGTATATTAAATTCAAATTCTTTAACTCCTATTGTATTATTTGGTACATATTTTGCATTTAATTCTCCTAATTCTATTGTTTTATCTCCAACTGAAATAGATTGTGTACTTACTAAATATTGTTGTCCTACGTCATTAGCTGGATTAAAGCTTAATAATTTTAACGATACTATAAATTCGGCAGGATTACTAAAAAGTTTTACGAGAGATTCTATAAATTTTGGGTTCATTGTACTTTGCTCAACACTAACTAAAGCTTCTTTAGACAATATATATGGAATAGTATATCCTGTAATTAATGAAGGTTTAGGAGTTTTTATAACTCCTGTTTGGTCTCCATAAGAAGCAGTTACTAATAAATAAGAAACGCCCGTATTAAATATTGAGCCACTTTTTATAGGAGTACTATAATTTATATAATCATATATTTTGTCTATTTGAGTGGGCACGTTATCGTCAATTAATAAACTATTATATGAATTTTCTTGTCGTTCTATTAAAGCAGTTAAGCTTTTAATCTGAGTTCTGAATGAATACAAAACGTCAACATGACAATGTATTTCCCATAAATTATTACGCACGCTATATACATCTGTAATAAAATATGCTCTATCAAAACGGGGAATAGATATATAATTATAATTGAATATATTTTCATTTTCGAGCAGTATCACGGGGTCCGTAATACTGCTTCTATCTTTGAACAATATATCTATATTTTTACCTAACGTTATATAGTCTGTTTTGTCCACACGTGTGGACTCAGCATTTGAATAATAAAGTACAGCTTGCATATTTCACCTCAATTTAATTATTCAAGTTTTCCAACCCATTCAGTATTATCAGTCGTATTTCTTACGCTTAATAATCCAGCTACTACCATAATTAAGAATGACTTTCCCTCTAATTCAATATCAATACGACTACCGTCATAATCATTAGGTAATATAATAGTTGTACTAACATAAGTGGTCAATAACGTTATAGTAAGAGTATGATAAACTCCCAACTCATATGTAAATGTAGTAGGAGTCGCACTACCTATACCCCTATTATATTGCGGTGTTGAAGTATTCGGGATATCAGACTTAAAAGCTAAAATTTGAGGTCCTGTTTTACCTGATAAATTTATAACTGCATATGCATTTTGATTATAAAACGTAAATAACCCATTTGACGCACTTCTAAATTGATTATCGTAATTGCCGAATATAAATTCAGTAGGTGAACCCGTAGAACGAGATATTACAGTACTACCATTTATATTCATATTATTACTGCTAAACGTAAAATTACCTAAAGATGGAATATCACTTAATAATGCTATGGTACCGTCTTTTTCAGGTATATATAAATTATATGAAGAACCGTCGTATTTGTCAAACCCAAAACGTGCTTTATTTTCAAAATCAATTCCTATATGAAATATATTCTGATTTTCGCCGTCCTTATACGCAATATTAAATCCGTCATACGATACTTGATTATAAGTTGCTGATATAAGTTCTTCGTCTCCACTTACTTGAAATAACCCATTTACTCTTATAGATTTGGAAAATCCGTCGAATATATTATCTCCTGTCCATTTATTATTACCAGCAAGTGTAGCAAAAGAAGAAGTATTCGGAATATCACTAACATACGCAACTTCTTTTACCGTACTATCCTCTAATACTTTAGGTCTTGCATTAGTTGCTAACGTCAAACCCGTATTACTATCACCTATTACTATTTGAGCACCGTTATTATCAGTAGAAACAACTGTTTTAGTAGTTCCTGTTGAAGTATCTTTATACCCAATACCAGCATTATAATTATTAAAGAATATGGTAGTCGGATAATCTGCTAAAGTTGGTATATCTGTTGTAAGAGCAATAGTACCCGTCCGATTAGGAAATAATAAACTATTGCTATTATCACCACTTATTATAAAAAACTTAAACCCGCTGGTAGTTTTTGAAAATCTATATTGCTTATCCCCCCCGTAAAATTCCAAAATTCCAAGGGAACGAATATTAACAAATTGATTATTACCTGTGAAATCATTATCAGCGTCAAGAAGAGCGATATTATCAGGAACGCTTCCTCCCGTAGCATTAATAACTATCTGATTAGTACCAGGATATTTACTAAACGTTACATTAGTACCTGCCTTAATAGGAAGTTCTATTTGTCTTCCTGATAAATAAGTAAGTAAAAATCCATTAGTTACTTCAGTATAATCAGTGTAAGACTCGTAAGCCGTAGTTAATACAGTTATACTATTTTCAGCAATCTCAACTCTATTAGCTATAGTTTCTACATTAGTGGATATATTAGCAATTTCTCCATTAGCATTAGCAATGTCTCCATTTAATGCGTCAAGGTTAGCTTGTAAATTTTCAACCTGGTCTATTGAAGTTTTAGGATAAATATCAATTTCAGGTTTACCCTCAGGGTGTAAAGTATCTTTTTTAATAGCCATTTTCAATTCTCCTTTGTCCATACGTGTGGACTAATAAAAGAGGGGAGAATACTCTCCCCCCTCAATGTTAGGCGACGAAAAATACAACAAAATTTTCGTTATAGTCATTGAAGTATTGAGCTTCAGACTTATAGAAATTATTAAAGAATTCTGCTTTTGAATTATGATGAGTAGTAACTCTATCTTCAACGTTGCATACCCCAAGAGCGTCCCTATCAAAGATACAAGCAAGAATTCCCGTACCTACAACAGTTACGTTATCAGACGTACCGTCAACAGGTTTAATAGTAACGTTAATATTAGAGGTATTAGCAAAAGAGTAATCTTTGCCAGAACCTTGCCAATACGTTACATTCTCGTGGCCAGGGAGAGCGACAAGTTGATCATGGAACGTGTCAGATTGAAGATATACAGCAACTGCTTTCTCAAATTCAGACAACATTACAATATGTTGCAAATCTTTAGGCGTAAATTTAACAGTTCCGCCGATATTAAACAACTGAGAGTTATCAACAAGTCTATCACTATAAAGTGCAATTTGAGTAGAAGCATATTTGAGGAAATCAAGATTATTCAAACAAGTATCAGCTGTAAGTTTATTAGCGTCTTCTTTATCCTCATTATATTTATACAAAAGATTAACAGCCTTAAAACCAGACTTAGTATTAAGAGCTGCTGCTGCATAATCTGCTTTAATAGTAGCAGCAGTAAAGTTATTGATAGTCCTCATAATAAGATTATCATAATCCATAGTCTTACGAGTACGAATACGATTATCAATCATACTGAAAAAGGAATTAAGCTGAACAGCATTAGAGAAAGACTGTTTAACCTGTTTGTCAGCAAAAGACATATCAATCTCATAAGTAACTTTAGAGTTAAAGAACTTAGTATGAACCTTAGGAGCATAAAAAATATCTTGATTATATGTCTGCCCAGCAGTTAAATCCCAACTTTCATTCTCAACGCTATCAGGCAAATCAGCATGAATTTTTTCAAGAATACTTCCGTATTCCCACCCGTCCATAAGTACAGAGGGCGCTCTACCTCCATATACACGATTTACGAAAATAACTTTACCGATATGATTAACGAGAGATCTGACATAAGCGTCAACCATATTGTCACTACCGAGTATTTCTTTACCAACATCAACAACGTTAGAAAGATCCTCTACAACCAAATTAGTTTTACCCGTTACCTCTCCAATAACAGTATTAAGCAATGAATGAACTTGTGTAATTTTCATAATTATTCTCCTTTATTAAACAACATAATATTCTCATTTTCTGAAATTACTTTGTCCACACGTGTGGACTTTTCAACATTTACTTTATTAGTATAGCCAATTTCGTCCTCAAGATACATACACCAAAGATTTTCGTCAAATTTTATATTATTAGCTACTGCATATAGCTGCAATTTAGTAATAACATAATTTTTCTTAAATTTACCAGCGTCAAGTCCTTTAACATTTTTCATAGAGTTGTAGCTATCCTCAGCTTCTTTAACTAAACTTTTAAGCTTGTCATACATTTTTTGATAGTCAGATAACTGAGTAATCTGCAAATCTACTTTTCCTTTTGTAACTATCTTAATGACAGAAATAACTGTCGTAATAATAGCTACAACACAAGGAAGCACGGTAACAACGATTGTTTTGAAAATTTCCATAAACCACCTCTACAATTAATAATTATATCGTTCGCGGCTAATAACCGCGGCAATATCTTTGAATATAATATCATATAATAAAGTATCTAATAATTTACGTTGTCTTTCTATCATTTCTTGAGGCAACGTATTTCCTATGTTACCTTTACGAGTTATAGTCTTTTTTATGCTATTATCTCTCGTATAATCTCTATTATCATTACCCGTCGTAGTATTATTCTGTGTCGTTGTAGAATTCAAAGAAGTATCCGTAGTGGAATTTTCATTCGGACTTGCAGTAGCGCTATTATATGCATATACACTAGATTGTGTATTATCATTATTAGTACTATTTTCTGTACCCTCCTGTTTATTATCTCTTGAAGTATTAAATTTATCGTTGGAGGTCATAGTATCCTCAGTATTATCTGTAATACTCATATTATATGGAGATAATACATCATAATCCAACTTATAAGTCTCAAATACTTTATTCCATTTATTATAATATAAATCCGATAATATATTAATCAATGTTTTAGAGATAAAATCCTCTATAATTTTATACGTAACAACAAATTTACCGTCTGATAATACAAAATTTCCAGGTGTATCAATAGTATATATCTCAGCATGATACTCTTCCTCTACTGTTTTATCAAGTAACATAACAGCTAAACAAGATAATTTGCGCTCTCCGTATAAACTATTAAAATGTAAATCTGCGTATTTTTTATAATCTGGAACAACTAAACCAGGATTAAGATACTTAAAAATTTCATATATTAATTTCGATAATGGATTTTCATTAGAAGTTATATACCCTAATACACCTTTTCTAAAAGGATTGGGAAATAAATCTTTAACTTTCAGGTCTATCGGTTTTCGTATTATCACTTTCCTCTTCCTCCTTTCTCTCTTCGTCCACATGTGTGGACGTTTCAGGGTTCATAACTTCCTCATTAACTTTTTTCCAAGACGAATTAAGCTCAACAGATATATTAGTACCAAACATTTTATTAATCTTTTCACAAGCTAATTGTCTTTGAATTAGCATGTTATCAATAAGAGGTAAAAGACTATCTTGGTTTAATTGACTTTCATTAGTATTAATACTCTCACGTTTCATATTATAGTTAGCTTGAAGTCCTAACTCGTTAAACCAAGAAGCCTTAATATATTGTATTTCCTCAATTAGCTGAGTAATAACTCTATCTGAAGCGCTACCAAACGGAATACTTGCAACATTCTTAGCAAATGCATTATCTTGAATTACAGATAATTTACCATTTTCAAGGTCTTTAATATAATCAACTATATTTCTATATGTATTATCGTCAGGAGCTGCAAATACATTCGGAGCACGCATATTAATCAAAGCAACTCGCATAGAAACTATCGCCTCAACCAATTGAGATGCATAAAATCTATTGATTGGAACTAAACCTCTATAAAACGTATCATTTGGTATAATTATACAATCCTTATCAATTTCAAATTGCTTATTCAATTTAAGATAAGGATTAGCTACTATCGATATAGTAGGCATATAATTATAATTAGGAACTCCTCCTAAAGAACCCCAAGCAACATACAAATTATTCTCATATTCAAAAAATGTAGTATATCCATTATTCTGAATTTGTAATTCAATTACACGTTGAGGAATAGTATCAGGTAATCCGTTCCACTTGAACATTTCATTGGTCCTGTCAAACATATATTGTACAAATTGATGGCAAAGAGCGTTTTTCTCTTCTTTACTATCAAATGACATCATACCATAAACAGGTTCGTCTTTGAAATACCATGTTTTAACATTATCAATTGTCATAACAACCTCACTGTCCATACGTGTGGACTCTAAAAATTGGCGCAAGAAACCGCCTCTAACCAACGGTTAGCGTTGCATAGTCCACGCGTGTGGACTGACCGATATTCACAAAAAGTGTGAGAAAATAACACTCTAACCAATGGTTAGCCTCACTGTCCATACGTGTGGACTCTAAAAATTGGCGCAAAACCGCCTCTAACCAACAGTTAGCGTTGCATAGTCCACGCGTGGGACTAACCAATATTCACAAAAAGTGTGAGAAAATAACACTCTAACCAATGGTTAGCCTCACTCTCTTTTACAATATCATTATACCATAAATACAATGAAATGTCAATAGTTTTTCGTGAATTTGTCTATAAGAATTTCTTATACTTTCTATACACCTTCAGGCAGGTAGGTGAACTTT
>ERZ834798.2444-NODE-2444-length-13473-cov-14.567521_pt1 | contig 13473 bp, 9 predicted proteins | sample MGYA00519689_ERZ834798 | MGnify/ENA primary metagenome ERZ834798 (study PRJEB31850, sample SAMEA3708761) | human gut metagenome | biome: human gut; feature: human-associated habitat; material: faeces | place: China | collected 2014 ...
GCGCCGGACGGCCCAGGATCTCAACCGAACCCTCGGTGGCATCGTAGAAGCGGGGGATGAGGTTGATGAGGCTGGATTTGCCGCTGCCCGTGCCGCCGATGACGCCGATGGTCTGGCCGCGTTTGGCCGTGAAGCTGATGTCCGACAGGCTGGGGGCACCGGCACCGGCGTAAGTCAGGCTGACATGGTCGAACCGGACGGCGTCGTCGGCCTTGCTTGCCTCCACGGCATCCGGAAGGGCAGCGGGGAACGCCATCCCCGGTTCCGTGTCCAGCACGGCCTGCACACGGCTGGCGCAGGCCAGCGCCTTGCTGATCTGCACGATGAGGTTGGCCAGCTTGACCAGCTCGACCAGGATCTGGTTCATGTAGTTGACCAGCGCGATGACATCACCGGCTGCCATGCCGCCGATGTTGATCTCGATGCTGCCTACATACAGCAGCGCCACGATGGCCAGGTTGATGATCACGTAGGTCAGCGGGCTCATCAGGGAAGAGAGATGGCCGACGTGCAACTGCATTTTGGTCAGCAGGTCGTTGGCAGACTCGAAGCGGTCGATCTCGCTCTTCTCCTTGTCAAAGGCGCGGACGACGCGAACGCCGGTCAGGTTCTCGCGGGTCAGGCCCAGCACCCGGTCCAGACGGGTCTGGGCGGTCTTATACAGCGGGTTGGTCAGGACCATGATGCCGAAGACTACGATGGACAGCAGCGGGATGGCCACCACGAAGATCCATGCGGCCCGCGCATTGACCGTGAAGGCCATGACCATGGCACCGACCACCACGAACGGGCTGCGCAGGAACAGGCGGAGGAAGAGGTTCAGGCCGCTCTGCACCTGATTGATGTCACTGGTCATGCGGGTGATGAGGGTGCTGGTGCCCAGTGTATCCATCTCGGTGAAGCCGAGCTTCTGGATGTGCTCGAACAGCGCATGGCGCAGCGAGGTGGAGTAGCCCACAGCGGCCTTGGCGGAGAAATACTGGGCCGTCAGGCTGCAGGTCAGGCCGATGACGGCGAGCAGCAGCAGGATGCCGCACCGCACAAGGATATAATGCAGGTCGTGCGCCGCAATGCCGACGTTGACGATGTCTGCCATGACCAGAGGGACAAACAGGTCGAACGTGGCTTCCAGCATCTTGAACAGCGGCGCGAGGACGGCCTCGCGCTTGTAGCCGTTCAGGTGGGTAAGCATTTTGTTCAAGGCGAAAGACTCCTTTTCTGAAATGTAAATCGGGGGAAATTTTCCCATCGCATATTATAATACAACCGGAGTCGGAATGCTATTGTTTTGCGGAAAAATGCGGTGCGTCTTCCCCATTGTGAAACTTGGGAAATCCTGCTATAATAAATTATTATGACGGATGGAAAAAGAAGGGTGATGCAAATGGCATACGAGAAAAGCGCACGGCGGTTCCGCCCGGTGGGCAGCCGGAAGAAAAAGGCCGCCCCCCAATACAGCCCGGCGGGCACGGGCTGCCCGGTGGTGGAGCAGGCCGTGGAGCGGCTCTACCGGGAGCAGAACGAGACGCATTTCTGGAACCTGATGAACGCCCTGAACTATGCACTGGAGCTGAAAACGCGGGTGCTGGTGCCGCTGGATGCCGCAGCCGACCCGCAGAGCGGCCCGGCCCCGTGGGCTTCCATGCCCATCCCGGCGGAAAAGGCAGAAGGGCTGGACCCCTGGCTGCTCCACACCCGGAAGGAGCGCAGCTACCTGCCCCTGTTCACTTCGGTGAAGACGGCGGAAGCCGAGCGCGCCACGGCCACCCGGCCCATGGCCGAGCGCGGGATGCGGGAGGCCATGGAATATGCCCTGAACACCGACGGCATCGACGGTGTGGTCATCGACCCGTGGACCAATTCCGCTACGCTGGATGGCTCCATCCTGAACGGGCTGCTCAAGTCGGAGCGGGGCAGCGAAGGCCCCGGTCTGGAAGAACTGGATGCGGGCTACGATGCCGCGCGGCAGGGCAGCTGGGCCGAGGCGGTGCAGCACTATGAAAAAGCCGTCGAGGCGGGCAGCGCCGAAGCGCTGGCGCTGTTGGGCGACTGCCTGTATCAGGGCCGGGGTGCCCGGCGCAGCAAGGTACAGGCCCGGCGGATGTGGAAAAAAGCCGCCGAGGCCGGGGAAGTGCAGGCCATGATCGCCCTTGGCGATGACGCAGCGGCCTCCGGGCAGGAAGCCGCCGCCGCGCTGCAATACTACCGCCGCGCCCAGAGTGCCGCCCGCGGGATGCCGGATGTCTCCTATACGCCGCAGATCCGGCTCCGCATCGCCCAGTGCGAAACGCGGTATGTCTCCCGCAAAAAGGCGCTGATGGAGCTGGCGGAGGCCGAGCAGGGCTTCTGCATCCAGCTGGAAGAGGGGGCACCGGATGCGGAGATCTGGCTGGACGAGACCCGGAAGACCGTGGCGGAACTGATGAACGAAGGGCTGGAGAACCGATGAAATTGGCAGGAACACAAATTCTTTACATTTGTTCTATGAAATCGTCATAGGAAATCGGTAAGATGATCCTGGAAAAAAATTTGTGCTGCAAGAAAAGAGGACAAGCACTATGAGTAACGTGATCGGAATCGACCTTGGAACGACCAACTCCTGTGTGGCAGTGGTCGAGGGCGGCAAGCCCGTGGTCATCGCCAATGCCGAGGGCGAACGCACCACCCCCAGCGTGGTCGCCTTTACCAGAGACGGTGAGCGTCTGGTGGGCGGCGCGGCCAAGCGCCAGATCGCGACCAACTCTGGCCGCACGATCTCCAGCATCAAGCGCTACATGGGTTCCGACCAACGGGTCCACATCGACGGCAAAGACCTGACCCCGCAGGAGATCAGCGCCATGATCCTGACGAAGATCCGCCGCGACGCTGAGAGCTACCTCGGCGAGCCAGTGACCGAGGCCGTCATCACGGTGCCCGCCTACTTTGACGACAGCCAGCGCAAGGCCACGCAGGACGCAGGCCGTATCGCGGGGCTGAACGTTCTGCGCATCATCAACGAGCCTACGGCTGCTGCGGTGGCCTACGGCCTGGACAACGAAGCGCCGCAGAAGATTTTGGTCTATGACCTGGGCGGCGGCACGTTCGATGTCTCTATCATCGAGATCGAGGACGGCACCTTCACGGTGCTGGCCACCGGCGGCGACACCCATCTGGGCGGCGATGATTTCGATGAGCGGATCGTGGAGTATGCGGTGGCGGAGTTCAAGAAATCCGACCGCATCGACCTGAGCCGCGACCCCGCCGCCATGGGCCGCCTGAAAGAGGAGGCCGAAAAGGCCAAGAAGGAGCTGTCCAGCGCGCTGAGCGCACAGCTGAACCTGCCCTTCATTGCGGTGGGCAAAGACGGCCCCCACCATCTGGACCTGACGCTCACCCGCCCGCAGTTCGAGATGATGACCGGCGACCTGCTGGCCCGCACCGTGCAGCCGGTGCAGAATGCCCTGCGGGATGCGGGCATCGCTGCCAGCCAGCTGGGCAAGGTGCTTCTGGTGGGCGGCAGCACCCGGATGCCGGCCGTAGAACGTCAGGTCAAAGAGCTGCTGGGCTGCGAGCCCAGCCACAGCCTGAACCCGGACGAATGTGTTGCCATGGGCGCAGCGGTCCAGGGCGCTCTGCTGCAGGGCGGCGGCAAGCTGGCTGGTGCTTCCGGCGCTGCCGCACAGGGCCTTGTGCTGATGGATGTCACCCCGTTGACCTTGTCCATTGAGACGCTGGGCGGCGTGGCGACCCCGCTCATCACCCGCAATAGCATGATCCCCACCCGGAAGAGCCAGATCTTCACGACGGCGCGCCCGATGCAGACCAGCGTGGAGATCAACGTCCTGCAGGGAGAGCGCCACTTTGCGCGGGACAACAAGAGCCTGGGCAAGTTCAAGCTGAACGGCATCCGTGCCAGCTTCTCGTCCAAGCCGCAGATTGAAGTGACCTTTGATATCGACGTCAACGGCGTCGTGAAGGTCTCCGCCAAAGACCTCGGCACCGGGCGGGAGCAGAACATCACCATCACCGGCAGCACGAACCTGTCGGAACACGAGATCCAGCGCGCCATGGCGGATGCCGCCGCGTATGAGGCCGAGGACAGCCGCCGGAAAGAGCGGCTGGAACTTCACAATCAGGCCGAAGTGCTGGCCTACAAGGTGGATGAGGCCCTGTCCAAGTGCAAAAAGGAGCTGGACAAGGACGAAAAAAACCGCATCAAGGCCGATGTGGCCAACCTCCGCCGCTGCCTGCGGAAGGACAAACCCGAAAAGATGAACGAGACCGAGGAAGCAAACCTCCGGCAGGCCAAAGAGCAGCTGGAAGCCTCGGCCAACCACCTGATGATGCTCTACACGAGCGAAGAACAGGAAAAACAATAAGAAGGCAAAAAAATCTCCGCGCAGATGCGCGGAGATTTTTTTGTCGGCAGGGCCGGAACAGAGGGCTGAAAAACGGACAGGTTTACAGGATCAGCTCCACCGTGCTCCCCCCGCTGCGGGCCTTTTTGACGAGGACCTGATGGTCGATGCGGTCTTTGAGGGCGGCGACGTGGGAGATGATGCCCACGAGCCGGTCGCCTTCGGTCAGGCCGGAGAGGACCCGGATGGCCTGTTCCAGACTCTCGTCGTCGAGGGAGCCGAAGCCCTCGTCGAGGAAGAGGGTGTCCAGCCGGATGCCGCCGGCCGTGCTCTGAACTTCGTCCGAGAGGCCCAGCGCCAGCGCCAGCGAGGCCTTGAAGCTCTCGCCGCCGGAAAGGGTCTTCACGCTGCGGCGGGTGCCGTTGTAGTGGTCGATGACGCCGAGGTCCAGGCCGGACTGGCTGCGCTGGTTCTCGGCCCCGACCCGCTCCAGCTCGTACTGCCCGGCGGTCATCTGCATCAGGCGGGTGTTGGCGTGGACGAGGATGCGGTCGAGATAGTGCATCTGGATGTAGGCTTCCAGTTTGATCTTCTGCTTGCTGCTCAGGGTGCCGCCCGCTGTGGAGGCCAGCGCGTTGACCCACTGCCAGCGGGTCTCCAGCACCTGCCGGGCGGCGGCCAGTCGGCGGTAGTCGGCGGCGGCGCGGCGGTTGGGCACGAGCTGGGCCGTCAGGGCTTTTTCCTGTTCGGCGGCCTGCTGGCGGGCCGTTTGCAGCGCAGTGAGCCGGGTGCGCAAAGCGTCGAGGTCTGCGGCCCCGGTCTCCGGGGCCTGCTGGTCTTGCAGGGCCTGCACGGCAGCTTCGGCGGCAGCGACGGCGTTTTCCGCAGCACGGCGGGCGGCTTCAGCCTGCTCCATGCCGGTGCGCAGGGCCGTGCGCTGGGCCGTCAGGTCGGCGACCGTCTGCTGGGCCTCGGCGCGGCTGGTCGGTGCGCTCTGCCGGGCTTCGGTGATCTGCTGTTCCAGCGCCGCAGCCGTGGCTTCGCGGGCAGCGGCAGTCTGTTCGGCAGAGGCCGCTGCTGCTTCCAGCGCAGTGCGCTGGGCCGCTTTGGTCTTGCGGGTGGCATCCAACCGGGTGCGGCGGGCACAGTCGGCGGCGGCCTTTTGCAGGGCTGCGCGGTTCTCGGCCTGTGCGGTCTGGAGCGCGGCAGTCTCCTCGGCAAGAGCTGTTTTCAGCAGGGCCACGGTCAGAGCGACCGGCCCCTCCGGCGAGGTGAAGCGTTCGGGCAGAAGGCTTTCGGCGTCCCGGCGGAGGGTGGCTTTGCCCTCCCGCTGGGCGGCGAGGGCTTCGCGGGCGGCGGCCGCGCGGTCCTGCGCGGCGCGGTCTGCTGCTTCGGCCGCCTGCTTGACGGCGGTCACCTGCGCCTGGGTGGGGGCAGTGTGAGGCAGTGCTGCCTTGGCCGGGTGGTGGACACTGCCGCAGACGGGGCAGGGGGTGCCTTCGGCAAGGCCCTGCGCCAGAAGTCCAGCCTGTGCGTCCAGAAACGCCCGCTCGTAGGCGTCCCGCTCCGCGTGGGCAGCGTCCTGCGCGGCGGCTGCGGTGCGGTAGGCGTCCTGTGCCTGTCGGGCTGCGTGGGTGCGGCGCTGGTCTTCGGTCAAGCTCTGGGCCAGCGCGGTGAGGGCGGTCTCCCGGCGGGTGAGCTGCTCGGCCTGAGCGGTCAGGGCCACATTTCGGGTCTCCGGGTCGCCGAGGGCGGCCGCTTCGGCGTCCAGCGCGGCGAGTTCCGCATCCAGCGCGGTCAGCTGGGCCCGCGCCTTGCGGGCTTTGGCCTGTTCCAGGTCGGCCTCGCTGCGGGCGGCGGTCTGTGCGTGGCAGAGCTTGTCCAGCGCGTCGCAGGCGTCAAGGCCCGCTCTGGCCCGCTCCAGCTGGGCGGTCAGAGCGTCCAGTGCGGCGGCATCGCCGATATGGCGGGCCGCATCGGCGCGGGCCGCGTCCCGGCGGGGGAGCAGGGCGGCAAGCTCGGCCTGCTTTTCGACCCGCTGGCGGCGGAGGGCTTCGGCCTGCTCGGCCCGGCCCAGCGTCTGCTGCAAAGCGTCCAGCTGCGCCTGCGCGGCGGTGTGGGCGGCGGCAGCAGCGGAGAGCTCCGCTTCCTGCCGGGTGAGGAGCCCGTCCAGCAGGGCGGTGACTTCCTCGGCGGGGCGCTGCGCCGAAAGCTCGCCCAGCGTTTCGGCATCGGGGTCGGTCTCCGGATAGCGGATGCCGGAGAGCACCGCGTCCAGCTGGACGTTCTGGGCCGTGCGCTGGGCCGTGAGGCGGGCGTTCTCCTCTTGCAGCGCGTCCTGCAATTTCTGGTAGCGCTGGGTGCGGAACAGTTTGCGGAAGATCTTGCTCCGCTCCTCGGTCGTGGCGTTGAGCAGGCGGGTAAACTGCCCCTGCGCGATCATGGCGATCTGGCAGAACTGGTCGTAGTCCAGCCCGATGAGAGCGGTGACGGCGGCGGTGACATCCTTCGACCGGGTCACGGGCGGGCGTCCGTCCGGGTAGGTGAGGACGGCGTCTGCCTTTTCGGTGGTCGTGCCCTCGCCCCGCGCCTTGGGGCGGAGGTAGTCCGGGTTGCGGCGGACGGTGTACCGCTGGCCGCGCACCTCAAATTCCAGCTCGACAAAGGTGGGGGTGCCGGGGTCAGCGTACTTGCTGCGCAGCATGGCACCGTCCCGCACGCCGCCGCTGGAATGGTCGTACAAGGCATAGGTGATGGCGTCGAAAAGGGTGGTCTTGCCCGCGCCGGTGTCGCCGGTGACGAGATACAGGCCGCCTTTGCCCAGGCGCTCCAGCTCCAGCGTGACGGTGCTGGCGTATGGCCCGAAGGCCGAGAGGGTCAGCTTCAGGGGTCTCATGCGTCCTCCTCCTTCCAGAGCGTTTCAATGAGCTGCTGGCAGAATGCAGCCTGCTCGGCGCTCAGGGGCTGATTGTTTTGCAGCGCATAAAAGGCCGCGAAGTGTTCCAGCGGCGTTTTCTGCTCGGTCTGGGCCGGGGCGTCGAGGTCGGCCTGGGTGCGGGTGCGGAGGTTGTCGTAGTCCAGCCGCATCAGGTTCGGATAAATAACCCGCAGCCGGGCCAGCGCATCGGGCACATCCTGCTCGTCGGTCAGGGTGATGTGCAGATAGTCGTCTGTGGCCGTGCCTGCATAGCTGCGGCGGTCGGTCAGCTCCATGTAGCTGCCGCGCAGCTCCCGCAGGTCGTGCTTCGGGGTCAGCGGCGCGGTGGAAAGCGTGACCTCTCCCTTCGGCCCCAGCTCCACAAACGTTGCGCTCTTGTGCTGGTGCGCCTCCGAGAAGGAATACTTCAGCGGGGTGCCGCAGTAGCGCAGGGTGTCGCGGCCCACCTTCTGGGGGCTGTGCAGGTGGCCGAGGGCCACATAGTCGAAGCCGTCAAAGAGGGCGGCATCCACACAGTCCAGCCCGCCCACCGATGGCTCCTCGCTCTCGCAGGCGGTGGCACCGGCCACGAACTGGTGGGCCACCAGCACGCTGCGGCGGGCCGGGTCGGGGGCGCAGCGGCGCAGCACACAGCCCAGGGCGTCACTGTAGCTCTCGATGGGCTCGTCCGGGTAGATGTGGCGCACCGTGGCGGGTTTCAGGAAGGGCAGTAAGTAAATGTCCACCGGGCCGTATGCGTCGGTGAGGTGGATGGGGGCCGGGGCCCCTTCGAACACCGGGCTGACGTAGACCTGGCTCCCCGCCAGCAGATGGGCACCGAACGCGACCCGTTCGGCGGAGTCGTGGTTGCCGCTGATGGCGAAGACCGGCAGCTTCCGGTCGGCCAGTTCGGTGAGGAACCAGTCCAGCAGACGGACGGCTTCGGCGGGGGGCACAGGCTTGTCGTAGAGGTCGCCCGCCAGCAGAACAGCATCCACGGGGTGGGTGTCGAGGAGCGATAAGATCTCCTCCAGAATATACCGCTGGTCGTCCAGCATGGAGAACTCGCAGACCCGCTTGCCGAGGTGCAGGTCGGAGAGGTGCAGAAAACGCATGGGAGCACCGCCTTTCAGTTGGGGATGCTCTTATTATAAACGGCCTTACCCTCTCAGTCAAACCCTGCGGGTTTGCCAGCTCTCCCGAAGGGCGAGCCATTGGCATGCCGGGCAGCCCCTGCTGGACGCTGAACGTATTTCGTATCGTAAACGGAAGCGCTCCGCTGTCAGGGCCAACAACATCTGTACTGCGCTCTGACAAAGAGCGTTTGGGTAGATGTGGTCGAACGAAACAACGGAGCACTCCATTTTAGGGTTTCAAGAAACTTTGCTCATCCAGTACGCCCAAAACCGTCTCGCCAGTGGCTCCCCCTTCGGGGAAGCTGTCTGCGAAGCAGACGGAGAGGGTGGGCCGTCGTCAGAACATCTTCTCCCAGGTGGCTTTGCCGACTGCGCCGTCGGCAGTGAGGCCGTTGCGGCGCTGGTAGCGCTCCACAGCGGCTGCGGTGGAAGCACCGTATTTGCCGTCGGTGGAGAGCTTTTCACCCAGCGCGTTCAGCTTCTGCTGCACCAGCCGGACCGTGCCGCCGGAACTGCCCTGCCGCAGCACGATGCCGGGGTAGGGGACGTGCAGGCCGTGTTTGGCGGTGTACTTGGTGTAGAGCACGTTCCAGGTGTTCGCGCCCACCTTGCCGTCCACATTCATGTCGTTTTTGAGCTGGAACTCCTTCACCGCGTTCACGCTCTTGGTGCCGAACCGCCCGTCTGTGGTCAGTTCGTGATACCAGGTGCAGGTGTCGCGCAGGCCGTTGAGCCAGGTCTGCACCAGTGCTACGTCGGGGCCGGTGGAGCCGCGCTGGATGAGGGAATAATAGGCCGGAATTGCCATGGTCAAACTCACACTCCTTCCACCAGGAGCTTATGCGGCGGAAGGTGGAAGTGTGCGTTGGGACCTTTGTCAGATCCAGCAGGCAATGCCCGACGGCCAGGGCCTCTCCTGCCGGGAGAGGCGGCATCGCGGATGCGGGGACGGAGAGGTCATCCCAGCAGGATGACGTCTTCCCGGCGGGCGGTGTGCTTCTGCCACCACTCCACGCATTTGAACCGCAGGAGATACCGCCCGCAGACGAGGTCGTTCTCGGCGGGGGCGGCATAGCCGCCGCAGGCGGTGCGGCAGAGGCCGGGGTAGAGCACACACCACCAGTTCCGGCCATAGGGGGCTGCGCCGATGTCGATGCGCAGGGCCTGATACCGCCCGGCGGGCAGGGCCGAGGCAGAGTAGCGGGTGGTGCCGAAGTACATTTCCACCAGATAGACCCGCACCGGTGCAAAACTGCCGCGACCGGCCAGCACGGTGCGGGCGACCCGCTGCAGCTCAGACAGATGGGCCGCAGCCCAGCGGAGGGCGGCGGGCTGGTCTGCCGCCGGGCAGGCTGTGTCCAGATACGCGAGCACGGCGTCCCGCACGGCCAGCTTGTCGGTCTGGTCGGCGGTGGTGTCGCTGGCAGCGCGGATGTGGAGCCGCAGAGTGTCGGCGACAAGCGCGGCTCCGGTGTCGAGCTGGGTGCGGCCCCAGCCCAGCAGGCCCTGCAGACCGATGCAGAGCGCGAGCGCACCGCTGAGTGTGATGCACCAGACGGTCATCTGGCGGCGGGATAAAATGCGGCTGTACATAAAAAACAGACCCTTTCTCTGGAAATACTATCCAGAGTCTGGGTCTGCGGGAGGGATTTTATTCTTAGTTTTTCAGCGACTGCATCGGGGCGGGCAGGCGGCCGCCGCGGTTGATGAAGACCGACGGGTCGCGCTGGTTGACCGGCATGATGGGGCCATAGCCCAGCAGACCGCCGAAGTCCAGGATCTCGCCTGCCTTGCGGCCGATGGCCGGGATGACGCGGACGGCGGTGGTCTTGCTGTTGACCATGCCGATGGCGGCTTCGTCGGCGATGAGGGCGCTGATGACGGCAGGGGTGGTGTCGCCGGGGATGATGACCATGTCGATGCCCACCGAGCAGACGGCGGTCATAGCTTCGAGCTTTTCGATGGTCAGGCAGCCGCACTCCGCTGCGTGGATCATGCCGTCGTCCTCGCTGACGGGGATGAAGGCACCGGACAGGCCGCCCACGTGGTTGGAGGCCATGACGCCGCCCTTCTTGACGGCATCGTTCAGCAGGGCCAGGCAGGCTGTGGTGCCGCAGCAGCCGCAGGTCTCAAGGCCCATCTCTTCGAGGATGTTGGCTACGCTGTCGCCCACAGCCGGGGTGGGGGCCAGCGACAGGTCGATGATGCCGGCGGGCACACCCAGCGCCTTGGAGGCGAGGTTTGCCACCAGCTGGCCCACGCGGGTGATCTTGAACGCCGTGCGCTTGACCAGCTCGGCCACCTCGTCGATGGGGGCATCCTTGGGCAGTTTGGCCAGCGCGGCGCGCACTGCACCGGGGCCGGAGACACCGACGTGGATCTCGCAGTCAGGCTCGCCGGGGCCGTGGAACGCACCGGCCATGAAGGGGTTGTCCTCCGGCGCATTGCAGAAGACGACCAGCTTGGCCGCACCGATGCACTGGCGGTCTGCCGTCAGCTCGCTGGCCTTCTTGACGGCTTCGCCCATCAGCTTGATGGCGTCCATGTTCAGGCCCGCCTTGGTGGCGCCGATGTTCACCGAGCTGCACACGATGTCGGTCTCCGCCAGTGCGCGGGGGATGGACTCGATGAGCCGGAGGTCGCCCGCCGAAAAGCCCTTGTGCACAAGGGCCGTGTAGCCGCCCACAAAGTTGACGCCTACCTTCTTGCCGGCGGCGTCCAGTGCTTTGGCAAAGTCCACCGGGTCGGCATCCGGGCAGGCACCCAGCAGCATGGCGATGGGCGTCACGCTGATGCGCTTGTTGATGATGGGGATGCCGTATTCGGCGCTGATGTGCTCCACGGCGGGCACCAGATTGGCCGCCTTGGTCACGATTTTGTTGTAGACCTTCTCACAGGCCTTTTTCGGGTCCGGGTCGATGCAGTCCAGCAGGCTGATGCCCATGGTCACGGTCCGCACGTCCAGATTGTCCTGGGTGAACATCTCGATGGTTTCGAGGATGTCACCGGTATTCATCATGCTCATAATAGATTCCCTTCTCTCTTAGATTCCTCTGTCGCTGACAAAAACGCGAAGCCCGGCTGCTTTGGAGCCGCAGGCGGTCAGCACGTTCAAAACCGGCTTGCCAAGGCCTCCCCTCCATAGGGGAGGCGGCATCGCGTCAGCGATGACGGAGAGGTCAGATCGTGTGCATCGCGTCGAACACTTCCTGACGGGTGACGTTGATCTGCATCCCCATCTCCTTGGCCAGGGCGTCTGCACGGTTGTGCAGCTCCTCGTGGCTGACGCTGCACTGGCTGATGTCCACCAGCATGATCATGGCGAACATGCCCTGCAGGATGCTCTGGGTCACGTCTTCGATGTTGATGTTGAGCTCACTGCACAGGGCAGCAACTTTTGCGACGACGCCGACAGTGTCGCGGCCGATGACCGTGATGAATGCTTTCATATTCCTTACCCCCATTGAGTCAATGTGAAAACCTCTCAGTCGGGCTTGCGCCCGCCAGCTCCCCTGGTAGGGGAGCCTTTGGCATCAAGATGAAGTGAAATCGGCTGCCAAGGCCTCCCCTCGTTAGGGGAGGTGGCATTGCGAAGCAATGACGGAGAGGTTGAAGTCCCTTCCAGTATAGCAGATTTACCGGTTTTTGAACACACTTTTTGGAAAAAAGAACAGGAACTGAGCGGAAAAGACGGTCTATCCAAAAAATAAGATGCAAATACGGCGCGCTTGTGCTATACTGAAAGGTACAAATCGACGCGGTACGCCGCGGATACAAAGGAGTAACGACGATGGAACAGCTTTTGAAACTTCTGGAAGACAACGCGCGGCTGCCGATCGAGGACATTGCCACGATGCTGAATAAATCCCCCGCTGAGGTGGCGGCGATGATCGACCTGGCCCGTGCGCAGGGCATCATCAAGGGCTACAAGACCCTTGTGGACTGGGAAAAGGCCGGGGTGAACCGGGTGGAGGCCGTCATCGAACTGAACGTCAGCCCCAAGAAGAGCCGCGGCTTTGACGAGATCGCCGCCACCATCGCTGCCTTTGACGAGGTGGAGAGCGTGCTGCTGATGAGCGGCGGCTACGATCTGCAGCTGGTCATCAAGGGGCAGACCTTCCAGGAGATCGCCCTGTTCGTGGCCAAGCGCCTGAGTCCGCTGGACGACGTGCTGTCCACGGCCACCCATTTTGTCCTGCGTACCTATAAGAAAGAGGGCCGCTTCTACCAGGACGACGAAATCGATGAAAGAGAGTGCACCGTGCTGTGATGGATTACGATAAACTGATCGCGCCTGCCGCTGCGGCCATGCGCCCCTCCGGCATCCGCAAATTCTTCGACCTTGCCGCCGATATGCCGGAGTGCATCAGCCTGGGCGTCGGCGAACCGGATTTCAAAACGCCCTGGTCCGTGCGCGAGGCCGGCATCGAGAGCCTGGAACACGGCCGCACCCGCTATACCGCCAATGCGGGCCTGAAGGAGCTGCGCGCAGAGATCTGCCGCTATCTGGAGCGCCGGATGAACCTGCACTACGACCCGCTGAGCCAGGTGCTGGTCACCGTGGGCGGCAGCGAGGCCATTGATATGTGCATCCGCACCGTGGTGCAGCCGGGGGATGAGGTCGTCATCCCGGAGCCGTGCTTCGTCTGCTATGAGCCTATCACCACCCTGTCGGGCGGTGTGCCGGTCCATGTGGCCTGCCGCCAGGAGGATGAGTTCCGCCTCCGCCCGGAGGCCCTGAAGGCGGCCATCACCCCCAGGACCAAGCTGCTCATCATGCCGTTCCCGAACAACCCCACCGGTGCCGTGATGGAGAAGGAAGACCTCGAAGCCATCGCCGACGTTCTGCGGGATACGAACGTTCTGGTGCTGTCGGATGAGATCTACGCCGAGCTGAACTACGGCCTGCGGCCGCACGTCTCCATTGCCACCCTGCCCGGCATGGCCGAGCGGACCATCGTGGTGAACGGCTTTTCCAAGAGCTATGCGATGACCGGCTGGCGTCTAGGCTATGCCTGCGGCCCGGCTCCCATCATCAAGATCATGACCAAGATCCACCAGAGCGCCATCATGAGCGCCCCCA
>ERZ834798.2446-NODE-2446-length-13463-cov-13.086590_pt1 | contig 13463 bp, 8 predicted proteins | sample MGYA00519689_ERZ834798 | MGnify/ENA primary metagenome ERZ834798 (study PRJEB31850, sample SAMEA3708761) | human gut metagenome | biome: human gut; feature: human-associated habitat; material: faeces | place: China | collected 2014 ...
CAATAAAAAGCCGATGTCCTTACGAAAAGGTATAGGCTTTTGTCAACAATCTGAATAGTCCGCTCAATGGAGCGGACTATTTTTAATAAATCAACTTAGAATTTACAATTTCTCTTGCTCTGTAGTAAACAGTGTTCATTTGTGCAACTCATTCCGTCTGATCTTTTGCCTTAAGTTCTTCTGTTATGCCTTCACTTTTTGCAAGTTGCTTTACAATTTGAAGAAACATATTTTGAGCCTGATTTTCAATATCGACAAGATAGTCGTTTAGTTTGCCACTTGTCAAAAGGTTCATATAAATAATTTTGCGGTGTTGTTTCAAATATCTTGCGTGTCGCTGTCCCCATACTCCGATCGGCTGACCTTGTTGTTCAGGTAAGATGAGATTTGGCAGTAGATAATCTCCTACCTGAGTGTATGTACCACCCATTTGTTCAAATAATGATTTTTTCCATAATTCAAATATCCTCCTTTAATAAATTAGTAAATGGAGTATCATTACTGACGAAAGTATCAAGTGTAAATGCAGCGCCTAACTGAAAGCCTACAATAAAACTATCTAGTGCAGTCTCACCATTTACAACATTTGTTGCATTAACAAAATTAAGAAACTTTTTCTTTTCTTCGCCGGAAAGCTTAGATGTTAAATACTCCTCGGCATCGTTTAATACTCCAAGTTCTTTTGCCATTGTTTTATTTGTGCTAATGCCTCTTGCTTGCGGCTCGATATTGCCGTAATAAAACTGTTCTATAAATCCAGACATATCTTGTGTGCCTCCTTTCATTTACATTGTAAAAGAAAATGAGAATGATAACCAATGTGCCGATTATAAAAAATACCGAGAAAAACCGGTTACAGTTTTTCTCGGTATTTATCTTTGCCTTTACTTAGTCTGATAAATGTGTGAAATAAACGATTTTAAAATTACTTCTTTATTGGGCGTTAGTATATGAATTAGGCCTTTATGCTTTTTCAGGTACAACAACGGCTAATCCGCCTAGTGCACTTTCTTTTAGTTCAATTGGAAGTTTCTTTCCTGTTAGATTCATGGTTTGTACAACCATATCAAAACTAACACGATTCTTTTTTACGTTACGCAAATATTTGGCAAGTCTTGCAGCATCCACGCTTCTTTGTGCAGCTATTGCATTTCTTTCAATACAAGGAATCATTACGTATCCGCCAACTGGATCGCATGTAAGTCCTAGATGGTGTTCTAATCCAATTTCAGCAGCACATTCAATTTGTTCGTTGTTTTGAAGTTGACAATAAGCGACAAAAGCAGCGCCCATAGAGCAGGCAGCACCAACTTCTGCTTGACATCCAGCTTTGGCACCTGAGATGGTTGCGTTTGTCTGAATTAGATTTCCAATCAATCCAGCGACTTTAAGTCCTTGGATAATTGTTTTTTTAGGATATTTTTGATCGTGATAGAAATGATATACAAGACTTGGTAAAACGCCACAGCTACCCATGGTCGGAGCTGTTACGACAATACCTCCACTGGCATTTTGTTCGTTGGCTGCATAGGCATAGCTACTTAGTAATAAACTGTTTTTATCTTGAATATCACTACAACTTTGTGCGGATTGGTGTAATGCATGGGCTACTCGATCAATTTTTAAGCTTCCAGGTAAAACACCAGTCTTCTTTAACCCGGTATTAACTGTTTTTAACATTTGTTTGAAGATTTGATTCATGTAAGAGTCAAAATCAGAATCTTCTACTTCATCGATATATTGGTCTAAACGTAAATGACGTTCATTACAATAGACTTGAATATCATCCATCTTTGTGTGTGGATAAATTTCTGGGTCTACATTTCCTTTTTTACCATCGATTTCGATTTTACCGCCACCAATTGATACGAATGTATGTTTTGCAATTTTTGTATCCTTGTCAAATACTTCAATGATCATTGTGTTTGGGTGTTCAACAGGGGTTTTCATATCAAAAATGATCTCGCATTTACTAGTGCCTAACGTTTTTAATATGATTTTGTCTGTAAGGTGCCCTTTTCCTGTAAGTGCTAAAGAACCAAATAATGTAATTTTGAAGTTTGTAGCTTCTGGATACTGTTCATTGATATATTTAGAAGCCATCATTGGACCAAATGTGTGTGAACTGCTTGGACCTGGTCCGATTTTATAAATTGTCTTAATACTTTGCATGTTATTTTCCTTTCAGAATCTTAATATATTATATTGTATTTTTTTAAAAAGGGATATTAAAAAATTATATATTTATTAATAATTATTAAGATTTGTTTGTGTTAAAATATAGAGTGCTAGTAGTAGCGTGATAAGGGGATATGTTGATATGAAAGAAAAAGGAAATCGTATAAAGGGAATGGACGGATTGCGTGGTATTGCGATTATTGGAATTACGCTATTTCATATGTTTCCTAACGTGTTTAAAGGTGGGTATCTAGGGGTTGTTTTATTTTTTGTTTTAACTGGTTTTTTAATGGTTATCACAAATAAGAAAAAAATGGAGAACAGGGAGTTTTCTGCTATCAAATTTTATATATCAAGAATAAAAAGATTGTATCCGCCATTGTTGGTAATGGTTTTTACAACTTTAGGTGTTTATTTCTTTTTGGCTAATGATAGTTTGCGTGGAATGAAGATGCAAGTATTAAGTATATTTGCGGGTTTTAATAACTTTTGGCAGATTTCACAAAGTTTGGATTACTTTACTAGAATTGCGAATACTTCACCATTTTCTCACTTATGGTTCTTGTCTATTGAAATGCAGTTTTATTTGATTTTTCCGCTTTTATTATTTGGATTATATAAGTTGGAAGAAAAAAAAGGAAATTCGAATACAATCAAGATAATGCTTGGAGTCACTGTTGCTTTTGCGTTAATAATGCCAATACTTTATTTATGTAAAGTGAATGTCACAAGATTGTATTATGGAACGGATACTCGAATTTATGCATTGTTTGCGGGTATGCTTTTGGGTTGGATATATACAAAGGAAGAAGAAACGAAAAAGAATTTTTGCATTTCACTTTCATTGATAGTTATATTAGTGGCTTCTTACTTTATTTTTGATGGTAAAATGCCAATTGTATATTTATTGGTGTTAACACTAACGACAATTTTGTCTATGTTCTTAATTGAGAAAACGGCAAATAGCTCAGTTTCGTTGGATGTGCCTATATTAGATTGGATTGGTAAACATAGTTATGAAATTTATTTGTGGCAATATCCAGTCATTTATTTGTTTCAATATAAGGATTGGAATAAACATTTCATCATATATTTAGTTGAATTTGTAATTTTGATTGCACTTGTTGTATGGACAAATTATTTCTTAAAGGTGTTTAAATATAAACAAATCAAACCAAAATTTCAAAAAGCCGTGTTGGCTTGTGGAATCGTTGGGTTTGTATTTCAGGCCACAGGTGTTATTGCTTTAGCAACTTCAAAAGAAGTGGATTCTAGTGCGTTGCAAAAACGTATTGCCGAAAATGAAGAAGCTATCAAGAATAAGAAAAAGAATGCAAAATCAGATGGCAAAATGGAAAAGGCTAAAAATGTAGATTATAGTCCTAGTGGAAATTCACAGAAAGTATCGGATAAAGGTTTATTCTGTTTGGGAGATTCCGTTATGTTGTCAGCATATACAAATATACAAGCTGTTTATCCAGATGCAACTGTCGATGCAGCTGTTTCGAGACAAATGTCACAAGCACCAGATGTTTTGCGTTGGTACGAGTCAAAAGGGGCTGTGCATAATACAGTTGTTATGTCACTAGGAACAAATGGGGTATTGGATGAGAGTACGGTTGAACAAACATTAGAAATGATTGGTTCAGATAAATCTATTTTCTGGGTCAATGTATATGCACCTGGGGTTGAATGGGAAGCTAGCAATAATCAATATCTGAAGGAATTGGCTAAAAAGCATTCAAATATTACATTGATTGATTGGAATTCTTATATTTCTCAGCATACAGATTTATTAGAAGAGGATGGAATACATCCGATGGAATCAGGTGCTGATGCATATGCTCATTTAATTCAAGAAAAAATTAATGAGGTTATGCAAAAACAAAAAGAGATTGAAGAAAAAGCGAATAAATAAAAAGACTGCAGAGGAATTAATCTTCTGCAGTTTCGTTTTTATAATTGTCTAAATCGTTTGGAAAATTGATCTTATTTAGTTTTTTGATACTTAGTTCAATTGAAACATCAATATCAGCATTCGCATCATCAACGGTTTGTGTTCCGGTAAAGCTTAAAATCATGTGTGAGATTTTTTCGTTTTTGATGGTTGCAACAAGTGTAGCATGATCTAGTTTAACGGATCCCATGTTATCGAGTAGTGTTGCTAATTTGCTTGTATTGACTTTAAATGTGTAGGTATCATTTTCTTTTTTAGAGGAATCAAATAATTTGCATAATTGATCGTCAGTTAAATCTAGAAATGGGTTGTATGTATTTAATTTTGAATTCTTTTTAAGTCCGATCTTATCGACTGTACTTTGGGTTTTTGTACCCATAGAATTTAAATATGTTTTTCCATCTTTAATGTAAAAGTTTAAAAAATTATTTTTCACATGATCGCCTGCAACTAAACCTATTGAAGTAGCAACTTGTAGATCTTCTTTTTGAAGAATTTGTGCATCAATATTCATTTTTGAATCTTTCATATCCAATGTTCCACTGATTTGGGCGCTTTTTAGATTTAATGTATTACCTAATGCATCAAAGAATGTAAGGATGTCATCATTATTTTTTGAGTTTGAACATCCTACAAGGCTAAGCGATAAAAAACAAGTTATAATTAGGGTTAAAATTTTTTTCATTCGGAACTCCTTTAAACGTTTATATTGTATGCACAATTAGAAGGAATGTCAAAATGGATAAATGAAAAAGCACCTACTTTGTGCAGGTGCTGAAAAAGGATAGGCAATATTTATAACTCATTTTTTAAATTTTGTCAAGTTTTTATTGACATTTGGTGGTTTTACTAGTAGTATAATAAATTGCATAATAGTGTGAGTTTTCAGGTGAAAACCACCTAGTATAGTACAAATTCGAACGAAAGGATGGCATGCATGGACAACAACAAAGCATATCGTATTGTCTCGTGTGGAAAAAAATCTTCCCGCCGAGATTACTCAAAGGTTAGTGGTAAATTAGAGTTACCTAATCTTGTCGAAATCCAGACAGATTCATTTAAATGGTTTACGCAACAAGGTATCCAAGAAGTATTTGAAGAAATCTATCCAATTGAAAACTATGGAAAAAACATTCGCTTAAATTTCCTTCGTTATCATTTTGAAGAACCAAAATATAACGCAGAAGAATCTATGTATAGAGAATGCAACTTTGCAGCACCTCTATATGCAGATATGGAATTAGAAGTTACAGACTCAGAAACTGGGGAAGTTGTAACTAAGAGTGAAGAAGTATATTTAGGGGATTTCCCTTTAATGACAGAAACTGGTACATTCATCATCAATGGTGCAGAACGTGTAATCGTTAGTCAGATCGTACGTTCTCCAGGAGCATATTTTGCGGACAGTTATGATGAAAAAACTGGTAAACAAAACTATAGCTGTGAATTAATTCCAAGTCGTGGTACTTGGTTAGAGTTTATGACTGAACAAAAGAAAACTACAAACGGACGTTTAATTAATGTTTCTATTGACCGTCGCCGTAAAGTATTATTCAGTATTTTATTCAAGGCGATTGGTATGTCTTTGAATATCGGAGTGAACGAAGATACTCACGATACATCAATGATGGAAACATTCCTTCGTGCAATGGGACGTAACTGGTCTGATGTAGCTACAGATGCAGAAGATCGCGAATACATGAATATGTATTTGTTGTTGTATACTGCTTTCTTCGGTAAATATGAAGAAATCGAAAACACTTTATTGAACGATAAAGTAAAAACAACGCAGGAAGCGTTACTTTCTTTCTATGAAAATCAAAGAAGTGATGAAATCCCTACATTAGATGGATCAATCACTTTGATGCAAGCTAAATTCTTTGATCACCGTCGTTATGACTTGACAAAAGCTGGTCGTTATAAATTACGTAAGAAATTAAATGCGATTGATCGTATGGCAGGTATGACACTTGCTCATGATATTGTTGATGTAAATGGCAACGTATTCATGGAAAAAGGTACTATGGTTCACCGTGATGAAAGAAATGCATTACGTGAAGAATTGGCTAAGGGTACTTATTGTGTCGCTTATCCATTCCGCTCAGAATTCCATGAAGAAGATATCGTTTCAATTCCAACAAGCTGGACTACAGGATTAATTGGTCGTGTATTAGCTAGTGATGTTGAAACAGAAGATGCTTATTTAGATGTTGGTACAGTATTAACTGAACAAGATGTTTTAGCAATCCAAAAGGCTGTTGAAAATGTTGATATTTTTGCAGGATTGTTTGCACAACCAGTTAAATTAACAGCCGAAAATATGGATTCTGTATTTAACTATGGTCAACGTTTATATGCTCTTGGACGTTTAACAAATGCTCAAGGTGAAGATATTGTTGATGCAGATATGGAATTAGTTGCGAACCGTTATATGGTTGGTGTAAGTCCAGATGCTATCGATAGTGATGTTGAAACACAAGTTAAACAACGTGCTTTAAGTGAAGATATCACAGCATGGTTGATTGGTGCATGTGTTCAAGAATTATATATTATTGACAATAATGGGGATGAAGTCCGTATTGCTGGAAATGACCCATTCGCAAATAAACACACAATTACAGTTTCAGATATGTATGCATTCTTCTCATATAGCTTAAACGTTATGGAAGGTGTAGGAACAACAGATGATATCGATATGTTAGGTAACCGTCGTATTCGCTCTGTTGGTGAATTGATTCAGAACCAGTTCCGTATTGGTTTATCTCGTATGGAACGTGTCGTTAAAGAACGTATGTCAATTCAAGAAATGGATAGCTTAACTCCTAGAAAATTGACAAACATTCGTCCTTTGACAGCTGCAATTAAAGAATTCTTCTCTAGTTCACAGTTATCACAGTTCATGGATCAACAAAACCCTCTAGCTGAGTTGACAAATAAACGTCGTATTTCAGCCTTAGGTCCAGGTGGTATCAGTCGTGACCGTGCAAGTTTCGAAGTACGTGACGTTCACAACTCTCACTATGGTCGTATTTGTCCAATCGAAACGCCAGAAGGGCCAAACATCGGTTTGATCAATAACCTAACTACATATGCTCGTATCAATGAATATGGATTTATTCAAACGCCTTACCGTAAGGTAAATGCGGATGGTACTGTTAGTGAAGATACAGTTTACTTAAGCGCAGATGAAGAAGCAGATTATGTAATCGCTCAGGCCAATGAGGTTCGCGATGGTCATTTAGTAAATGAACGTGTTGTAGCTCGTAAGGCTGGTGAAACTATCATCGCTGATCGTAACGAAGTAGAACTTGCCGACGTCAGTCCAAAACAGATTGTATCTGTAGCGACTGCCTGTGTCCCATTCTTGGAAAACGATGACGCGTCTCGTGCCTTAATGGGTGCCAACATGCAGCGTCAGGCCGTTCCATTATTAGTTCCTCATTCACCTTATGTAGGTACTGGTATTGAATATAAAATTGCTAAGGATTCAGGTGTTGGTATTGTCGCAAAACAAGATGGTGTAGTTGAATATGTAGATGGTTTGCGTATTGTAGTTAAAGATAATGAAGGTGAAAACCACACTTATCAATTACGTAAGTTTGCTCGTTCAAACGCAAGCACTTGTATCAATCAACGTCCAATTGTAGAAGTTGGTGAAAAGGTTGAAAAAGGCGATATCTTAGCTGATGGTCCAAGTATGCAAAATGGAGAATTGGCTTTAGGTCAAAACGTTGTTATTGCATATACAACATGGCATGGATATAACTACGAGGATGCCATCATCATGTCAGAACGTATGGTTAGTGATGATGTATATACTTCAATCCACGTAGAAGAATATGATATTGACTGTCGTGAAACTAAGTTAGGTCCAGAAGAAATCACTCGTGATATTCCTAACGTTGGTGAAGCAGCAGTTCGTAAGTTAGATTCAAATGGTATCATCATGGTGGGTGCCGAAGTTAAAGAAGGAGATATCTTAGTTGGTAAGGTTACTCCAAAAGGACAAAGTGAAGTTAGTCCTGAAGAAAAATTATTATTGGCAATCTTTGGTGAAAAATCACGTGAAGTTCGTGACAATTCATTGAAAGTACCTCATGGTGGTGCTGGTATTGTTCATTCTATTCGTGTATTTAAACGTGGAGATGGATCGGATCTTCCTCCTGGAGTAAATATGCGTGTTAAAGTATATATCGTTCAGAAACGTAAGATTTCTGAAGGTGATAAGATGTCTGGTCGTCACGGTAACAAAGGTGTCATCTCTAAGATTTTACCTATCGAAGATATGCCATTTATGGCTGATGGACATCCAGTTGATATCTTGTTGAACCCATTCGGTGTACCTTCACGTATGAACATCGGACAGATCTTAGAAATCCACTTAGGTTACGCTGCTCGTAAATTAGGTGTTAAATTCTCTACTTCTGTATTTGATGGTTTATCAAATGAAGACTTACAAGATGTAATGCGCGAAGCAAGCATGACTGTCGATGGAAAACAGGTATTATATGATGGTCAAACTGGACAACCATTCGATGAACGTATTAGTGTCGGTGTAATGTACATGATTAAGTTGGCTCACATGGTTGACGATAAACTACATGCTCGTGCTACAGGTCCATATTCTTTAGTTACTCAGCAGCCATTGGGTGGTAAAGCTCAAAATGGTGGTCAAAGATTTGGAGAAATGGAAGTTTGGGCATTGGAAGCATATGGTGCTGCCCACACATTACAAGAAATCTTGACAATCAAATCGGATGATATTCAAGGTCGTATCAAGACTTATGAAGCCATCATTAAAGGTAAAGATATTCCAGAACCAGGTGTTCCAGAATCATTCCGTGTATTGATGCACGAATTACAAGGTTTAGCAATCGATATTCGTTTGTTAGATGAAAACAATAACGAGGTTGACATCACATTAGATGATGATGACCAGGACGTTCATCCAGCTCAACCTTTACCAGAACAAACACAAAAGGAAGAGCTAGTAGACGATATTGAAGAAGAAAATAACGAAGAAGAGGAGGCGTAGTATAAAATATGAGTATTAACAATTTTGCCTCGATTCAGGTTCGCTTAGCGAGTCCAGAAACGATTTTAAAATGGAGTCATGGTGAAGTAACAAAGCCTGAGACAATTAACTATCGTTCACAAAAAGCAGAACGTGATGGTTTATTCTGCGAACGCATTTTCGGTCCAACTAAGGACTGGGAATGTGCTTGTGGTAAATATAAAAAAGTACGTTTTAAAGGTGTTGTATGTGACCGTTGTGGTGTAGAAATCACAAAAGCAAGCGTAAGACGTGAGCGTATGGGCCACATCCACTTAGCTGCACCAGTAGCTCATATTTGGTACTTACGTGGTATTCCTAGCCGTATGGCATTGCTGTTGGATGTAACACCAAAACAATTGGAAGAAGTTGTATATTTCGTAAGCTATATTGTTACGGATCCAAAAGAATCTGGTTTAGCTTACAAACAAATTCTTTCTGAACGTGAATTCCGTGAAAACCAAGCTATTTATGGTTCAACAGGATTTACAGCTCAAACAGGTGCTGAAGCCGTACTACGTTTATTACAAGATGTTGATTTAGAATCTGAATATCAAGAAGTACAGGATGCGCTTGAAAAAGCACAAGGTGAAAAACGTAAGAAATTAATCAAACGTTTGGATACAATCAATGCATTCCGTAATAGTGAAAACTTACCAGAATGGATGATTCTGACTAACATTCCGGTAATACCACCTGATTTACGTCCAATGCTTCAATTGGATGGTGGTCGTTTTGCGACAAGTGATTTGAACGACTTATATCGTCGTGTTATCACTCGTAACAATCGTTTACGTAAATTGTTAGATTTGGGTACTCCAAATATTATCGTTCAAAACGAAAAGCGTATGTTACAGGAATCTGTAGATGCTTTAATTGACAATGGTCGTCGTTCAAAACCAATTACAGGTGCTGGTGGACGTGCATTAAAATCATTGTCTCATTCATTAAAAGGTAAACAAGGTCGTTTCCGTCAGAACTTATTAGGTAAGCGTGTTGACTTCTCTGGTCGTTCTGTAATTGCCGTTGGACCAGATTTGAAAATGTACCAATGTGGTATTCCACGTGAAATGGCAGTTAACTTGTTTAAACCATTTATCATTAATGAAATCGTAAACCAAGGATTAGCACAAAATCCTAAAAATGCAGAAAAATTAATCGAACGTCGTGATCCTCGTATCTGGGACGTTGTTGAAACTGTAATCGACGGATATCCTGTATTAATGAACCGTGCACCTACATTACACCGTTTGGGTATTCAGGCCTTCTTGCCTAAATTAGTAGAAGGACGTGCAATGCGTCTTCACCCATTAGTATGTACTGCGTTCAACGCCGACTTCGATGGTGACCAGATGGCCATCCACGTTCCATTAGGAGAAGAAGCTCGTGCTGAAGCATTAGTTATGATGCTTGGTTCTCACAATATCTTAGGTCCTAAAGATGGTAAACCTATCGTTACGCCAGGACAGGATATGGTTATGGGTAACTTCTATTTAACAATGGAAGAAACAAAAGAAGAATTCTTTGCAGAAGCTAAACACTACGAAGAAGTTGGCTGCCCATTAGAAGCAGCTCACTGGCACCGTTTTGGTGAAAGTGAAGGGCATGTATACACAGATGAAGATGAAGTTATGATGGCATACCAGTCGAAACAAGTTCATCTTCACACTCGTATCGCATTGCCTGTATGCAATATGCATAAAACATCGTTTGATGAAAAACATAAAAATGATTATTTAATTACAACAGTTGGTAAGATTGTGTTCAACTCAATGTTCCCTGAAGATTTCCCATATATTAATGAGGTATCAAAAGAAAACTTTATTAGTACTCCTGATAAATACTTTATTGCTCCAGGACAAAACATTAAAGAATACATCGAAGCTATGCCTTTAGTTGAAGCGGTTAAGAAAAAAGATTTAGGTAAAGTTATTGCCGAAGTCTTCAAACGTTATGATGCGGATCAAACTGCTGAAATTCTTGACCAAATCAAATCTTTAGGATTTGAATATTCAACAGTAGCTGGTATTACAGTTGCCTTGTCAGATATCGAAGTGGCTCCTCACAAAGATGAATATATCGATGAGGGTCGTGTTAAAGCCGATCAGTTGAAACACTTACAACGTAAAGGTATGTTGACAATGGAAGAATGGGAACGTCACTTATCTAAGATGTGGGATGATCAAAAAGACAAGATCGTAACATCATTGATGAAAAACTTGCCTCGTAAAAACCCAATCAACATGATGGCGACTTCTGGTGCTCGTGGTAACGCGTCAAACTTTACTCAGTTAGCTGGTATGCGTGGCTTAATGGCAAAACCTGGCCACGCTAAAGCTGGTGCTGGTGAATATGTACCAACCATCATAGAAGTTCCTATCTACTCTTGTTTCCGTGAAGGATTGAACGTAAGTGAGTTCTTTATCTCGACTCACGGTGTGCGTAAAGGTCTTACAGATACTGCCTTAAAGACAGCCGAATCTGGTTACTTAACTCGTCGTTTGGTTGATGTTGCCCAAGATGTAATTATCAAAGAAGATGATTGTGGTACAGATAAGGGGTACTGGATCGAAACATTAATGGATCGTAAAACAAACTCTGTTATCGAACCATTACAAGATCGTTTAGTTGGTCGTTATTCTAAACAAGATGTAACAGATCCAAAGACAGGTGAAATAATTATTGCGAGTGATGAATTCATCACTGATGAACTTGCTAAGAAAATTGTAGATGCAGGTGTTACAGGTATGTATATCCGTTCTGTATTTACTTGTAAGTCCCGTTTAGGTATTTGTCGTAAATGTTATGGACGTAACATGGCTACTGGTAAAGACGTTGAAGTTGGTGAAGCTATTGGTATCATGGCGGCTCAATCAATTGGTGAACCAGGTACACAGTTAACAATGCGTACATTCCATACAGGTGGTGTTGCCGGTGCCGGTGCAGAAGATATCACTCAAGGTTTGCCTCGTGTTGAAGAATTATTCGAAGCTCGTTGTCCAAAAGGTGTTGCGGTAATTGCTCAGATTTCAGGTGAAATTACTTCAATTGAACGTATTGAAGGAACAATGCGCCAAGAAGTTATTATCACAAACGAACACGAAAGTGTTTCTCATAAAATTAACGCGAACCAGTCTATGCGTCCATGGGTTCAAGTCGGTGCAAAGATTGAAGCCGGTGTTGCGTTGACTGAAGGTCCATTAGATCCAAAAGAATTATTACGTGTTGCTGGTGTACGTGAAGTTCAAGACTATATCTTGAAGGAGGTTAAGAAAGTATACCAAAGCCAAGGTATCGAAATTAGTGATAAGCACTTGGAAGTAATGATCAAACAGATGATGAAGAAAGTAATCATTGTAGATAGTGGAGATACTGATTTAAATGTTGGTGTTCAATTATCATTGAATAACATCACAAAAATCAATCGTAACGCATTGTTAAGCGGTAAAACTCCTGCTACATTCAAACCAATATTATTAGGTATTTCTAAGTCTTCTGTTGAAACAGATTCCTTCTTATCAGCTGCTTCATTCCAGGAAACTACAAAGGTTCTTACAGATGCGACTATTAAGGGTAAAGTTGACCACTTAATCGGTTTGAAAGAAAATGTTATTATTGGTAAGCTGATTCCTGCAGGTACTGGATGCCAGGGAGATCGTCCACAAAATCTAATTGTTGCAGAAAAGGCTAAAGAACTTCGTGACAAACGTATTGCACGTATGAAAGAAGTTCATGATGAAGAGTTCGATAAACTAGTATCTGGCTCTGATGATAGAGATATGATGGATAGTGTAGAAGCTTCAGTAGAAGAATCAATTTTACAAGATGCAGATACTGCAGACAATAATTCAATGGATATCCAATCTGAAGAATAAGAATATAAGGAGTAGGTAGATACCTATTCCTTTTCTTTAGGAGTAAAAATGGAAAAATATTTTAATTTAGGTAGAGCGTATTACACATATTTAAAAAGCAGCACAAAGAAAGATCAATGTACTGTTAGTGTAATATGTGATAATATTGATATTAAACATAACATAATGGATGGCTTATTGTTTTCAGGTGCCTTTATATATGATGGATACCAAGAAAATACAGACGGATCTATCATTGTTTGTGACGGAAACATTTCAGTTTATGGATGTGAATTGCCAGATTTAAAGTATGAGAATTATATATCCAATTCCAATGCTACTATAATAAAGAAGTAGGATAATTGTCCAATGTCATTAAGTTAAGAAATGACGGTTTTGAGGGGAACACAAAAAATGTGCT
>ERZ834798.2448-NODE-2448-length-13460-cov-6.567773_pt1 | contig 13460 bp, 10 predicted proteins | sample MGYA00519689_ERZ834798 | MGnify/ENA primary metagenome ERZ834798 (study PRJEB31850, sample SAMEA3708761) | human gut metagenome | biome: human gut; feature: human-associated habitat; material: faeces | place: China | collected 2014 ...
CTGGGAACTCCTGCTCCATCTGAGCGATTGGCATTGGAGTACGAACACCGGCAACTACGTCCTCACCCTGTGCATTGATCAGGAACTCACCCATAAGCTTGTTCTCGCCAGTTGCAGGATCACGCGTGAAGGCAACACCTGTACCAGACTGATCATTTAAGTTACCGAATACCATTGGCATTACGTTAACAGCGGTTCCCCAGGAATATGGGATATCGTTGTCTCTTCTATATACGTTAGCACGTGGGTTGTCCCATGAACGGAATACAGCCTCGATTGCAAGCTTTAACTGCTCTACAGGATCGGAAGGGAACTCTGTTCCTAACTGATTCTTGTACTCAGCCTTGAACTGCTCTGCTAATTCCTTTAAGTCTGCTGCTGTAAGGTCAACGTCAAACTTAACACCTCTGTCAGCTTTCATCTTGTCGATGAGCTGCTCGAAGTATTTCTTACCAACTTCCATTACAACGTCAGAGAACATCTGAATGAAACGACGATATGAATCGTATACGAATCTCTCAAACTTTGGATCCGGGTTACCAGCGATCATAGCTGCTACTACATCGTCGTTAAGACCAAGGTTAAGGATCGTATCCATCATACCAGGCATAGAAGCACGTGCTCCGGAACGTACAGATACAAGAAGAGGATTCTTAAGATCACCGAACTTCTTGCCGTTCTCTTTTTCCATCCAAGCTACACCTTCCATAGCCTGAGCCATAATTTCATCATTGATTTTACGTCCATCCTCATAGTACTGAGTACATGCCTCAGTTGTGATGGTGAATCCCTGTGGTACTGGAAGACCGATTTCAGTCATCTCCGCAAGGTTAGCACCCTTACCACCGAGAAGGTTACGCATGGTCATGTTACCTTCTTTGAAGGTGTATACCCACTTGTTTGCCATTTGACAATTCCTCCTAATATTTGTTTATTGTATAAATTCGAAAAACGAATAACATGATCCGTTTTTCATAAAGCTGAGCCGTGAACACAGACTTCACGACTATGCTATACTTATTGTAACACAGAATTCGCATTTCGCAAGCATTTTTTACCATAGTTATGCCCCATGAATCACAGAGCCGGACGCAAACCATCCGTTTTGTAATCCACAGGGCAGACTTTTATTTACGCGATATTAAAATTCAAATTTTTTCTCAAAATAAGCATCCAGCTCATCGATTTTAATTCTTTCCTGCTGCATGGTGTCACGGTCACGTACGGTAACGGCTCCATCCTCTTCGGAATCAAAATCATAGGTAACACAGAACGGTGTACCAATCTCATCCTGACGGCGGTAACGCTTTCCGATCGTTCCTCTGTCATCAAACTCACAATTGTATTTCTTTGCCAGCTGGGCATATACTTTTTCCGCACCCTCATTTAACTTCTTGGATAACGGAAGCACACCGATCTTAACCGGAGCAAGTGCCGGATGGAAATGGAAAACGGTTCTTACGTCCGGCTTTTCCTCTGTTCCGATATTTTCCTCATCGTATGCGGCACATAAAAATGCCAGAACCACACGATCAGCACCAAGTGATGGCTCAATAACGTAAGGAATATACTTCTCCCCCTTAGTATCATCAAAATACGTCATATCCTGACCAGACACATTCTGATGCTGTGTCAGATCGTAATCGGTACGGTCGGCAATCCCCCAGAGTTCCCCCCATCCAAACGGGAATAAGAATTCAATATCTGTCGTTCCCTTAGAATAGAAACACAGTTCCTCGGCAGAATGATCACGCAGACGCATCTCGTCTTCCTTGATTCCCAGAGATAACAGCCAGTCACGGCAGAACGCTCTCCAGTACTGGAACCACTCTAAATCGGTACCCGGCTCACAGAAAAATTCCAGCTCCATCTGCTCAAACTCTCTCGTACGGAATGTGAAATTCCCCGGTGTAATCTCATTACGGAAAGACTTACCAATCTGTCCGATTCCAAACGGAATTTTCTTACGGGAAGTTCTCTGCACATTTTTGAAGTTAACGAAAATACCCTGTGCGGTTTCCGGACGAAGATATACGGTATTTTTTGCATCTTCCGTAACTCCCTGGAATGTCTTAAACATCAGATTAAACTGACGGATGTCTGTAAAATTATGCTTACCGCAGGAAGGACATGGAATGTTATGACTTTCGATAAAATCTACCATTTTCTCATTGGACCATCCATCTACGGATCCGTCCAACTCAATGTTATTCTCCTGTGCAAAATCTTCGATCAGCTTATCTGCACGGAAACGCTCATGACATTCTTTACAATCCATCAGCGGATCAGAAAAACCTCCCAGATGTCCGGAAGCAACCCAGGTCTGTGGGTTCATCAGGATGGCGCAGTCCACACCAACATTGTATGGGTTTTCCTGTATGAACTTCTTCCACCATGCACGCTTCACATTGTTTTTCAGTTCTACACCAAGATTTCCGTAATCCCATGTATTTGCAAGACCTCCGTAGATTTCAGATCCCGGATATACAAAACCTCTTGCTTTTGCTACCTGCACAATTTTGTCCATCGTCTTTTCCATTATGTAATCCTCACATTCTATTATGTATTTTCTGATCCGCCCAAAGGCTGGATCTGAGTTACTTATAAATTATATAGGTATATACCTGACTAAATTCGCCTGTGGCATCATCGGTACTGGTATCTTCCTCGTCAAACTGAAACTTCACTTCGGATTCCTGCTCCGTAACATCGATCAGATCGTCATCGGATACCGCTCCTGTCGTTTCCTCAATCTGTGTGCCTGCTGCCTCTGTGGCACTTTCCGTTCCCTCTGTTGTTTTTTCCGCTGCAAGAAGGGACGTTCCTTCTTTGATTGCAATGGTCTGTGCATCCACATAACTGGTATTTATCGTGGATACATAACAGATGGTTCCTTTTACTTTTACATTTGTATTTCCACGGATTACAACCACTTTGTAGCTGGAGTCATCCAGAAATGCGCTGCTCTCACACGCTTTGATCTTTCCGTTTTTTACGGATGCAAACGATCCGTCAAAAGAATACCCTGCGGCCAGTGCTTCTGCAACACTTCCCGTATACAGTTCCATATCATTAAATTTCTGATAATCTTCGGCCGTACGGTACGCAATGGTAAGCGTTGCCTTTTTTTCTCCTGTGTCGAGTTTTTTCAGCGAAACGCTTCCCTTTCCGTTTTCCTCATTATAGATATCTATTTCATTTTTAACATATTCTTTCAATCCGTCTTTATCATATGTCTTTTCGTCAAAATTTTCCACATCGGTAGACACGATTTTTCCATCTTTCAGTACAAAAACTGTGCTTTCATCCGCTTTGTAAGAAGTGCCGCAACCGGTAAACATTCCTACGCTAAGCAGAAATACCAGCACGATCTGACCGAATTTCTTCATGATTTCACAAATCCTCCTCTATTCACAATCCATGATATTATACACTTTTCATATTCCCATTTCAACCGAAAATCGAAAGGGACTTAAAGTCATGATGCACATAATATGCCATATATTCTTTCATAATCATCTTCAGTTCCCTTAGTACTTCCTCTGAAACGGTAAACGAGTATAATCTGGCGACAGGTGTGGATATGATATACTGCATCGTATATCGCGTGGAATCGGAAATATACATGCCCTGTACTTCCTTCGCACAGGTTCTGCAGAAGATGCCTCCCCTTTTCACCGAAAAGAAACACAGGTCTTCTTTCGCATGACAATGCATACAGGCAAACACCTGCGGTCCTTCTCCATTGATGGTTATGGCTTTTAGTTCAAACACTGCACGCACAAGTTCTTTGGAATACCTGCTGTTTTCCAGTGCACGAAACGACTGGTACAAAAGCTTTAACATTTCCCGCTCATCATTATTTTCCTGACAATAATATTCCGCGAATTCTGCAAAGTAGAACGCAAGCGATGCAGCATCCAGATCCAAAACCAGTTCACGAAAATAATTCTGAATGTTTGCTTTGGTAACATTATAGGAATTTCTTCCCTCAAACACTTCGAATTCGCCAAAGGCAAAGGGATTCGTCGCTGCCAGCAGCTGGCTCGACGGTCGTCTGGCACCTCTGGCAAACGCTGTGATTTTTCCCCTTTCCTTTGTCAGAATTGTTATTCTTTTGTCATAATCATTGACAGGCATGGCTGTTAAAACCATGCCCATCACTATCACAGACTGACTCATACTTCTGCTGTTCCTTCTGTCCGTGACCACCGACGCTTTCTGCGACGTCCGTCACTTCATTCCGATAAGTCAGATAATCGGTAACTTTTCCTGTTGTCCAGAATGTTTCCCAGGTTTTCTCCATTGCACCTTACCTCCATTACTATCGTCTGCAATGGCAGTAATTCTATTCCCGAAAAATATTGGAAACCCATCATCTGATCTTTATCTTTTATTCTTCCTCCCGATACCCGAAATTTTTAATCAGAAAATCACTGTCTCTCCAGTCTTTCTTCACCTTCACCCAAAGTTTTAAATTCACTTTGGCATCCAGCATTTTTTCCATCTCGTAACGCGCATTGGTTCCGATCTTTTTAAGCATCGACCCCTGCTTTCCGATAATAATTCCCTTGTGGGAATCCCGTTCACACACAATCGTTGCGTCGATATCATACATCTTTCCGCCTTTGCGCGGTTTCATCTGGTCGATGGCAACAGCAATTCCATGCGGTACTTCATCGCTTAACGCATGAAGTGCTTTTTCTCTTATGATCTCCGCACAGATCGCACGCTCCGGCTGATCGGTAATCGTATCCTCGTCATAAAACTGCGGGCCATACGGAAGATACTTAAAAATAGAATCAATCACGTCATCCACATTCTGTCCGCGAAGGGCGGAAGTCGGAATAATCTCCGCAAAATCATAAATCTTACGGTAGGTATCGATAAACTCCAGCACCTTATCTTTTTCCACGGTATCAACTTTATTGATCACAAGAATCACAGGTGTCTGGACTTTTTTCAGCTGTTCCACAATGTGCTGTTCCCCCGCACCGATAAAATTACTCGGCTCCACCAGCCACAATACGACATCCACCTCGTTCAGTGTCTTTTCTGCAACATTTACCATATATTCACCAAGCTTATTTTTTGCTTTGTGAATTCCCGGCGTGTCAAGAAAAACGATCTGTCCACGCTCCATATCCGTATACACGGTCTGGATCCGGTTTCTGGTTGTCTGCGGCTTATTGGATGTGATTGCAATCTTCTGTCCGATCAGACGGTTCATCAACGTTGATTTTCCTACATTTGGTCTGCCGATAATTGTAACAAACCCTGACTTAAAATTTGCTGCTGTCATTTGTATCTCCTTTATCGTGCTATTCGCACAGTCCCTGAATTGAGGTAAACATACCGCTTTCTTCACGGATTGCATGCTCATTTCCCACTACACACAGACACTGATCGGAAAGGATCGAGGCGATCAGATCCGAAAGACTGCGGATATCTGCCGGTGTCGCTGTCAGTATCTCGTCACGCTCTTTCTGGATTTCCTCATAGGTCAGATGTTCCAGATAAGCAGCCATCGAACGGCTTCCCTTTGCTTCCGGGTTTAACGGTGTATCTAAAGCTCCAAACGTGCCAATGATATATTTTGTCATATCACGCTCATCCGGATCAAAGGATGCTACATATTCCGGAATTTTCTCATAGACGGCATTGGTCTTTGCCAGATTCGGGTCCCGGTAAGATACAAAATAACTGTCTCCGGTTCTAAGGAAAGAACTCATACATCCATATGCACCGCCCTTTACACGGATATTCATCCACAGATATTCATAGCTTAAAATCATTTTTAAAATCTTTAAGGTTCCGTGATATGCGTATCCATGGCTGATAAAGTTACCAGATCTTGCCACATACTGGATCTGGGAGGCGTCCGTAAATCCCTCATTTTTCTTAGAAAGCACCGGATGGATTGCAACCTGCGCCGGTGTTCCTTCCGGAAGTTTCTCCAGATACTTCTGCATGATCGGGGAAGCTTTTTCATAAGAGCCTTCTTCTCCGGTAAAGCTGACGAGCATTCTCTTTCTGACAAATACTTTTTCTATCAGCTGCTGCAGTTTTTCGGCTACCGCCTGCGGATTCTCTTTCATCTGTTCATCCAGTCTGCGAATCATCTGATTGTATGCAATACCAATTGTCGCATCATTATAAAATGCATAAACAGATTCGTAAGAAAGTGCACGCATTGCAGCTACTGTGTGCCCGCTGCTGCTTAAGTTCACCTGCAGTCTGGATTTCACCTGTGCAATCAGTTCAGCCAGTCGTTTGGTATCGTGCAGATCCGAACTGTTTAAGATTTCCTCTGCCAGTTTCATGGCATGCTCCAGATTGCTCTCAAGCACTTTCATGCGGATCTCAAATTTAACTGCCATCGCATCGTGATTTTTCAGATCCGGATACATGCTGACCCCACTGGTAATTCCGCCGGTATAAATATTGATGGCATTTGCAAGATCGGCATAACTGTAGGATCTGGTATTGACATATCCGAGTACCGCGCGCAGAAGTCCAAGGTACGGAACCTCCTCCTCTGCAATGTCATTGCACTCAAACATCAGAGTAATATAATCGATGCCATTTGCCGGTGCCTCATGCCGGACAACCGGAATTTCTCCCATGTTCTCCTCCTTATTGGAAAACGGCATGGCTTCTTTTTTCATATCCTCTCTGCCAAGCATCGGAATTTTCAACAGATCTTCTTCCTTTGACGGTTCTTCCTGATATTCCCGCAGATGTCTGGTCTGGGCAATCAGCGCCTGCACCTCTTCGTCACTCAATCCGGCCTTGTATGCTGCAAGTTTTTCTGCCAGTGCCTGTTCTTTGGCACGGTTAAGCCCCTTCTCCGGCGCAACCACAACCACAGCACCATGCGCATTGTCAAGCAGATACTTCTGAATCAGATCTTCAAAATATCCGGTTTTGATCTGCTCCCGCAAAAACTGTAATGTATCCAGACATTCCAGATGAATAAACGGCTTGGTATCATCAAACAGCCAGCTTTCCATACACTGCAGTCCATACAAAAGTCCCTTCGGAAACTGTCCGTAATCTGCTTCCCGGAACCGGAATTCCGCACTGTTAATTCCTGCAAGAAGGGAATCCTGATTCAGACCTTCCTTTACCAGCTTCTGTAAGGTTTCCTCGATAATCTGCACAAAACGGGTCTGATCAGACTCATCGGCATTCTTAGCGACAATGGAGAACATCGGCTGAAGCATGCCATCCTCAAAAGATCCGTAGACATCTTCCCCGATTCCCGCATCAATCAGTGCCTGGCGTACCGGTGCTCCCGGCGCACTGACAAGGACATAATCCAGTACCGAAAATGCCTGATATAATTCACGGTCAAGAACGGTTCCCACCACTTTATTGTAAGAAAGATACGTGTGCTTCTCCTCCGGTTCATCCTCTGTGATCGGATACGTTCTGCGCTCGGATACTACCGCGTCAAATGGCTTTTGCAACTGGATTTGTGAATGTACTTCCACTTCATTTGCATCATAATGGCTTAAATATTCCTCATCCAGCCAGGTGAGCCGCTCTTCTATATCCATATCTCCGTACAGATAAATATAGGAGTTGCATGGGTGATAATATTTGTGATAAAACGCAAGATAATTTTCATACGTCAGTTCCGGTATTTTTTCCGGGTTTCCTCCGGAATTTTTGCTGTAGGTATTGTCCGGAAACAGTGCTTCCATAATTGCCGTCTCAAGCACTTCATCCGGGGAGGAATACGCCCCCTTCATTTCATTGTATACAACGCCGTTGATGGTCAGCGGTGCATCTTCTGACTCCAGCTCATAGTGCCAGCCTTCCTGCATAAAAATCTCTTTGTACTTTGTAATATTTGGATGGAATACCGCATCCAGATATACCTCCATCAGATTTTTAAAATCCCTCTCATTGTAACTTGCTACCGGATACAGTGTTTTTTCCGGATATGTCATTGCATTCAAAAACGTATTGAGTGACCCTTTGGCAAGCTCAATAAAAGGGTCTTTGACCGGAAATTTATCCGATCCGCAAAGCGTGGTATGCTCGATAATATGCGGAACTCCTGTCTCATCTTCCGGGGGTGTCCGAAATCCGATCGAAAACACCTTATTGTCATCTTCATTGGAAATGACACACACGCGTGCTCCGCTTTTTTTATGTCGCAGAATATATCCCATGGATTCAATATCCGCAATCTTTCTTACCTCTATTATTTCATATGCTGACAATTTCAATTTATCCATATTTCTCATCCTTCCATTTTTATTTCAACGGAATAGTTTTACTCTTTCCGAATCGATACATCCATCTGTGGGAATGGAATCGAAATTCCATTTTCATCCAGTGCATTTTTCATCTGCTCCAGCAAACGCCACCGCACCGGCCAGTAATCTTCTGTTTTTACCCATACGCGAATGCCCATATCTACGGCACTATCTCCCAGATCCGATACAAAAATATCGACCGGTTCATCCTTTATCACTGCGGTTTCTGTCTTTACCACATCCTCAAGCACTGCTTTAACCTTTGATAAATCCGATGCATAGCCAACCCCGACGGTCAGATCAATCCGTCGCATATCCATATGGCTGTAATTGGTAATACTGCTGTTGGACAGACTTCCATTCGGAATCAGGATCAGTTTGTTATCAATGGTAAGCAGCTTGGTGTAAAAAATCGTAATCTCCTTGACAGTGCCCTCTTCTGATGAAGCATTATCCAATATATAATCGCCTACCACAAATGGTTTCAGTAACAAAATCAGAACACCACCGGCAAAATTAGAAAGGCTTCCCTGCAATGCCAGTCCCATGGTAAGTCCTGCGGACCCCAGCACGGCAATCACAGAGCTTGTCGTCACGCCAAACTGCCCCAGAATAATCATTGCCAGCACAAAATAGAGCGCATATTTCACAAAAGAACTCAGAAAGGAAACCACACCGGCTTCTACTTTTCCGCGCTCTAAGAAACGGTGCACCATTTTCACCAGCATTTTGATCATCCGGCTGCCTACCAGAAGAATAATCACTGCAATCATCAGCTGAACGAGAAACCCCAGCAGAGATGGTGTCAGATCCTGTAAATATTTCCGGATAATTCCCGGATTTTTCGCCACTTCATTTAACACTTCACTCTCGGTGCTAAGCTGTGTCAGTTGGTCTGTTATTAAAATTCCCAATGTATTTCTCCATTTATGTTTTATAATGCTATTCTTTAAATCTCATGTATGAATAATCCACTGCGAAGTTTCGGCTCAAACCAGGTAGATTTCGGCGGCATGAGACGTCCCGCATCTGCCACAGCAAATAACTCCTGAATGGATGTCGGATACATGGCAAATGCAACCTTACAGTCCTCATGGCATCTTCTTTCTAACTCTTTCATGCCGCGTATTCCGCCGACAAAATCAATTCTTTTATCTGTCTTTGGATCACCGATTCCAAGTACCGGTGCCAAAAGTACATTCTGCAATACCGATACGTCCAGTCCTTCTACCGGATCATCCGGAACCGACTCCGGGCGCATGGTACAACGATACCATTTATCAGAAAGAAACATGGAAAACTGTCCCTTTTTCACCGGTCGTACATCGTTTCCATTTTCGATTTTCTGCACATCAAAGAGTTCCTGCATTTTTGATAAAAATGCCTCTTCGGTCATACCGCCCAGATCCCGTACCACACGGTTGTAATCCATGATCATCAGTTCCTCATCCGGGAATAAAACGGAAAGGAAATAATTAAATTCTTCTTTTCCGGTATATCCCGGATGTTCTTCTCTCCGCTTAAATCCGACTTTTACCGCAGAAGCAGCTCTGTGATGTCCGTCTGCAATATAGATTTCCCCAATCTGTGCAAATGCATTCCGGATCGTCTGGATATCTTCCGGATCGGATATTACAAAAACACGGTGGCGAATACCATCTTCCGCAACAAAATCATATAAGGCATCCTGTTTCTTTGTCTTTGCCACAACCTCATTGATCACGGCATTGGCACGGTATGCCAGAAAAATCGGTCCGGTCTGTGCACTGCACGTATCTACGTGACGGATACGATCCTGTTCCTTATCCGCACGGGTATTCTCATGTTTTTTGATGACCTGATTCGCATAATCATCAATGGATGCACATGCCGCAATGCCGGTCTGTGTTCTTCCATCCATTGTCAGTTCATATATGTAATAACATTCCCTGTTATCCCGAATAAATGTGCCGTCAGCGATCCAGTCTTTTAACATCTGTGCCGCTTTGGCATATACTCTGTCATCATAGGTATCCACATCATCCGGAAACTGTGTCTCCGCACGGTCAATTGCCAGAAATGATTTTGGATTTTTTGCCACAACTTCTTTTGCTTCTTCTCTGTTATATACATCATATGGTAATGCCGCCACTGCAGATACTACATCTTCTGCCGGTCTGACACATACAAATGGTTTTATGTCTGCCATATTATCCTCCATAAATTGTGCTGGTTTCTATACCTTTCTAGTATAATGGAAAAAATACGTTTATACAAGAAAAAATATGGCGGTTCTTTCGAACCGCCATACAGCAAAATGCTTATCTTTTCTGTTATTTTACAAGGCGTACACGCAATACATCGTCAATTGCCTGCAGTTTTTTCAGCACATCATCGGTAATTTGGGAATCCACATCGATCAGTGCATATGCATAGTCACCCTTTGCCTTATTTGTCATATCTGACACATTGATATCTGCCTCTCCAAGAACGGTCGTATACTGGCCGATCATACCCTTGACATTCTTGTGCAGAATTGCAACACGTCCGGCTGTGGTACATGCTCCCATGTTGCAGTCCGGATAATTGACAGAATGGGTAATATTACCATTCTCCATGTAGTCACGAATCTCACGGACAGCCATAATTGCGCAGTTGTCTTCAGACTCTGCTGTAGATGCTCCAAGATGTGGAGTGACAATACATCCCTTTGCTCCAACGGTTGTAGTATTCGGGAAATCAGAAACATATTTCTTAATTTTTCCTGCAGCCAGCGCATCAACCATTGCCTCTTCGTCTACCAGCAGATCTCTTGCAAAGTTTAATACAATTGCGGTAGGCTTCATCATTGCGATCGCATTGGCATCAATCATCTTTCTGGTAGAATCCAAAAGAGGTACATGGATCGTAATGTAATCGCACTCTTTGTAAATATCTTCTACATTGCTGATATGCTTTACGCTTCTGGATAAGTTCCATGCAGCATTGACAGAAATATATGGATCATATCCATATACTTCCATACCCATATGGGTTGCGGCATTTGCTACGAGCACACCGATGGCTCCAAGTCCGATGACACCTAATTTCTTTCCGGAAATCTCTGTTCCTGCAAAGTTCTTCTTCTGTTTCTCTGCAGTTTTTGCAATGTTATCATCGTTCTGGTTTGCCAGACACCAGTCAATACCACCGACAATATCGCGGGATGCATATAACATTCCTGCAAAAACAAGTTCTTTTACACCATTGGCATTTGCACCCGGTGTATTAAATACAACGATACCTTTGTCAGCACATTTGTCAAGCGGAATATTGTTGACACCTGCACCGGCACGGGCAACTGCAAGCAGTGAATCCGGAAGATCCAGATCGTGCATTGCCGCACTGCGGACAAGTGCTGCATCAGCGCCTGCCAGATCGTCTACTTTTTTGTAATCATCAGAAAATAAATCCAGACCTACCCCAGCGATAGGATTTAAGCATGTATAATTAAACATTTTATGCATTCTCCTTCTCAAATTTCTTCATGAACGCAACAAGCTTTTCTACGCCCTCTTTTGGCATTGCGTTGTAAATGGATGCACGCATACCGCCAACGGTACGATGTCCTTTCAGGTTTACGAAGCCAGCCTCAGTTGCCTCTTTTACGAATTTCGCATCCATATCTTTGTCTCCGGTTACGAACGGTACGTTCATCAGTGAACGGTCTTCTTTTCTGACAGTTCCCTTGAACAGTTTGCTCTCATCCAGGAAATCATAAAGGATCTTTGCTTTTTCAATGTTGCGTCTCTGCATTTCCTCTAAGCCGCCCATCTTTTTCAGCCACTTAAAGACTTTACCGCAGATATAAATGCCGTAGCATGGCGGTGTGTTGTACAGGCTGTCTTTGTCTGCCTGTGTCTTCCACTTGAGCATGGTTGGTGTGCCAGGAAGTACATCATCTGTAATCAGGTCTTCACGTATAATTGCGATCACCACACCCGCAGGTCCTACATTTTTCTGAACTCCTCCGTAGATCACACCATATTTTGACACATCTACCGGTTCAGACAGAAAGCAGGATGACACATCTGCCACCAGTGTCTTCCCTTTTGTATCCGGAAGTTCTTTGAACTTTGTACCATAAATCGTATTATTCTCGCAGATGTATACATAATCTGCATCTTCAGAGATTTCAAGATCAGAGCAGTCCGGAATATAAGAAAATGTCTTATCTTCGGAAGATGCGACTACATGAACCTCTCCGTATTTTTCTGCTTCTTTGGCTGCCTTTTTCGCCCACTGTCCGGTTACGATATAGTCAGCCACTTTATTCTTCATCAGATTCATAGGAATCATGGCAAATTGCTGAGACGCTCCGCCCTGTAAAAATAATACTTTATAGTTATCCGGGATGTGCATCAGGTCTCTCAGATCTTTTTCTGCTTCCTGAATAATCTGATCAAAAGCTTTGGAACGGTGACTCATCTCCATCACAGACATACCGGACCCCCGGTAGTTGGTGATTTCTGACCCGGCGCGCTCCAGTGCGGACAGTGGAAGCATAGACGGGCCGGCGGAGAAGTTGTAAACACGCTGGTCGCTCATTTGAAGAGCCCCTTTCCTATAAAAAATTGCCCCGCTCCGCAGAAGGGACCGGGGCAACTTTTAATTATAGACAACTGAAAAGGGAGTGTCAATGGCTGAACAGGGAAAAGGGGCCAGGAAACGATCTCTTTTCTTAGATTTGCCGAATGGAGAAGTCATATCGGACATACTGCTCCTGGCCCGGCAGGGAAACCAGCTGGCCCTTGTGGCTGTCATACCCCTTCAATTCTAGCTCCAGGGTGAGCTGCCAGCCGTCCACAGTCCAGCTCTGGGTGCCGGGACGGGGTTCCTTCAGGGCGGACAGCACCGGTTTCAGGGAGGGGTGGGCCAGCAGTTCGCCGTGACCCAGCAGGGCGTTCACCGTGTGCCATACCTGAGTGGTGGAAAGGGAACGGACGCCGCCCTGCTCCCGGTTCTCCATGGAGAAGGCCAGACCGGTGACCACCCCCTGCCGGCTTTGGATGTCCATATCCAGAGGGCCGGAGCCAAAGAGAAAGATGGGGAAGCTGTTTGGGTCCGTCCGGAGCCAGGAGCCGTCTGGCTGGAGCATATAGCCGGGCTCCTCGGGGGCGGAGGCAAAGGTGGCTAGATGGTTGTAGTTGGCGGCAAATTCCTCCGGGGTCA
>ERZ834798.2459-NODE-2459-length-13419-cov-3.959668_pt1 | contig 13419 bp, 10 predicted proteins | sample MGYA00519689_ERZ834798 | MGnify/ENA primary metagenome ERZ834798 (study PRJEB31850, sample SAMEA3708761) | human gut metagenome | biome: human gut; feature: human-associated habitat; material: faeces | place: China | collected 2014 ...
CTTCGATGAGTTCCGGTCTTTTCGTGTGTATGGTCTTGTGGGAGCCTTTTATAGGATGTTTCATAGGATGTTTCATAGGAGGCCGGCTTCTGTGCGGAGTATGCCTGACGTATAGTCGGCAGCGGCCGGAAAGAAGCCGAATGGCGATTGCCGAAGGGTGTCGGCTTGGCGGTTTCTTGTGTCCTTATGCCGAACGAACGTACGGCGCTTTGCGCTTGCCGGAAATAACGCTGTCCGGATTTTCCCGGAGCGTTTTCCGGTTGTTCTCGATTGTCTGTTTTGCCCGGCTGTATTATGTCGTCGGCTGTTTTTGCGTCGTCTCCGGTTGCGCCCGATCTTTTCGGCCAATCGGTCGGAAACGACCGAAAGGCGCTTTCCCGGTTATTCACGCTCTGTTTTCAAGACTTTTTCGGATGCCGCAAATCCCGGTTCTATCTGATCCCCAGCCGCCAGAGCGCCCGCAGGATGAAGCGTCTGACGGCGGCGGGCAGCGTCAGCCAACAGCGGGACTGTCGTCGCCACCGGCGGGAAGCGGTGGAGACGATGCGGCCGGAAGGGCGGATGACAGCCGTCATAACGGCCGCTATGTCTGTCGCTGCGCAATGTTCGGTCATCCGGTGGTTGCCGTCGCCTGCGAGGGTGAAACGAAGCCGGGGCGGGGCAGGTGCCGTTTCTGCGGGTGTTTGGCCGGGATTGCTGGTCGCTTGGGGATTTTCGGAATTTTCGGGGCGTGCCGGAAGCGGAGGGGTCGCCTTGCCGGTTTCCCGGAGCGCGGGGAGCGGAGCGGGAGTATCTCCGGCGTTGGAGGCCGTTGCCGACGCAGCTGTTGTCGCCGCTTCCGTTGTTGCGGCCGTTGGTATTGCCGACGCTTCCGGTGTCTTTGTTATTGTCTCTACCGTCGTGTTTGCCGATTGCGGGGGCATCTCCCCGCTCTCCGGTTCGATGCGGAGAATGCGGTGGAGGATATGGCGTCCTTCGCAGCGGAACAGCACCACGTCGCCCGGTTGCAGGGCCTGACTTCCGGAGGGAAGACGGTCGGGGTGGGAATTTGCGGCGGTGTCGGGGGCGGTTTCGTTTCGCGCGAGCCTGTTTTGCTTTCGGGCGGCTGCCGCCGTTTCGGAATTTCCGGTGTATCGGGCGATCGGAGTCAGTACTGCGATGTCGCGTTCGCTGCGCAGCAGGGGCCGCATGCTGTGGCCCTTCATGCGGATCTGGACTTCGTGTCCTTCGGCGAGCATCGCTTCGACCTGCTCGAAAAACAGACGGTTCGAAAGCTGCATCACGGGCGGGGATTTGCGGATTCGCCGCCGAAAATCGTGCGGCAGGCCAGTTCGGCGGCCGCGGCGTCGGGCAGGCATTCGAGGTGGTAGACCGGGACCTGCGCCACCACGGCCGAGACGGTTGCGCATACGGCGTCTTCCAGCGTTTCGTCGTGGGCGAACGACGGCGGGCACGAGGGCAGCAGCGCGCCGATGGCCTCGATTGCCCGCAGGCGGCGAATCCGGTTGTGCGGAGCCTGTGACAGCCGTACGATGGCCCGGATCGGCTGGCATACGTTGCGGTAGCAGGGCGTTTTCCCGCTCCACGGCGCACCGAAGACCATGGCCTGCGGTTTTGGGGCGCCGGTTGTCGCTGCGCTTGCGTCCGGAGTTTCAGCCGCAGCTGCGGGGGCGTTCGCCGGATTTTGGACGGCTCCGCAAATCGGGTCTGCATCTGCGGTCTGCACGATGCGGACGATCGGACTGTCGTCGTTGAGCAGCTCCGCGCCGGGGATATGTTCACGCCACAGACGGGTGTGGGTGCTTTTGCCGGTGCCCGATTCGCCGAGGAACAGCACGGCCCCGCCGTTCAGGCTGATGACCGACGAATGGATGGCTATGGCCTGCCGCGCCACGGCGGCGATGTTGAACATCGACCATAATCCGAAGCGGAACAGCGCCGGGTTGTGCCGCAGTGTGACGTCGGTCGTGACGAGCGGTGCGCCGAACGCCTTGCGGAAACGGGCGGCGGCGCAGCCGTCGCGCGGCGTCATGGTGAGCAGGTAACCCTCCGAGTCGCGGCCGAAACGGCAGTCGGCGTCGGCATCGGCGAAGTCGAATTCGTCGAGTTCGCGGTAGCCGTCCGCTTGGCGGATTTCGCCGCGGGTTTCGACGCTCAGGTCGGCCGGGCCTTCGTCTGCGGCGGCGAAGGGCGCCAGCGCCGTGCCGAAAGACCCTGCGGTGAATTCCTGCGGGACGGCGATGCGTATGCCTGCTATGATGTATTCCATAATTATTCTCCTATTGTGATGATTCGGGTGCAGTATTCGAGCGAGCTTTCGCGGTGGGCGATAACCACCAGCGTCAGCCCCTTGTCGCGCGCCGCCAGCTCGGCGACCGAACGGTTGATCTCCTCCTCGGTGCGGCTGTCGAGCGCCGAGGTCGCCTCGTCGAAGAAGAGCACGTCGGCCCGACGGTAGAGCGCGCGGGCGATGCCGATGCGCTGGCGCTGTCCGCCCGAGAGGCGGCAGCCGCACTCCCCGACGTGGGTGTCGATCCCTTTCGCCAGCCCGGTGACCAGCTCCCCGAGCTGTGCCGCGCGGAGCGCCTGCATGACCCGCTCCCGGTCGACCTCCCCGGCGGGGATGCCCAGCGCGACGTTGGCCGCGAAGCTGCCGTCGGCGATGAAAAGGTTTTGCGAGACGTACCCGATGCGGTTCTGCCATGCCCGGCGGTTGGCCGCCGTAAGTGGCGTGCCGTCGATGGCGATTTCACCCCCGCTCGGCTCGTACAGCCCCAGCAGCAGGTTGAAGAGCGTCGTTTTCCCGGCGCCCGAGGCTCCGCGGATACCGATGCGCTCGCCCTTGCGGATCGTCAGCGAAAGGCCGTGAAAAAGCTCGCGCCCGCCGTCCGCGAAGCGGAACCTAAGGTCGCGCACGGCGATCTCATGCCGGAACGGCAGCTTTTCGGGGGAGCTGGCGGTATCGGCGGCGGGGTTCCCGGGATTGCCGGAATTGCCGGAATTGCCGGAATTGCCGGGGGCAACGGTTGCGGCGGATGTGCTGCGCGGGCCGGGGGTGTCCCGGCAGTCCGGGTTTGCCGGCGCCGGGGGGCAGTCCGCTGCGGCGTCGCGCAGGATGCCGATCGTGTAGCGGTTGTATTTGATGGCCGTCCAGCCGGTCATGATGTTGCGCACCGAGGGCATCAGGCGCAGTGCGGCCACGGCGAATACGCCGAACAGCATTTGCGCCCGCCCGTCGCCGTCGCCGAGGCTCAGTGCCACGAGCAGGGCCATGCCCACGGCCAGCCCGACCTCGGTGAAGGTCTGGGGCAGCAGCCCGATCGCCGTTTCGCGCAGGCGCGTGCGGATCACCTGATCCATCGCCCGGTCGAACTGGCGGAGCATCATCGGGAAGGCATTGTTGATCTCGATGTCGGCATAGCCGCGGAAGGTCTCGGCCACGAGCCGCGCCTTTTCGCGCTGCGCCTTGTTTTCCAGTTCCCCGTAGCGGTTGATGCGGTTGCGCACCAGTCCGTAATAGAGCCAGATCGAGGGCAGGAAGACCGCCAGGGCGAGCAGTGCCGCGAGGGGCGTGTACCACATCAGCGCCCCGAACAGCAGCACGAGCAGCATCGCCTCGGCGGCGATGGCGGCGGCGGGTTTGAGCACGCCCGCCGCGAAGGCCAGGCAGACGACGTTGACGTTGCGGGCCAGTACGGCCGAGTTCGACGCCTTGACGAACGGCAGCCCCCGGTCGTGGTAGGTAACGAGCAGCCGCCGCGAAAGCGTGCGGTAGAGGTCGTAAATATAGGTGCGTTCGACGCGGGCGAGCCACAGCCCGAGCAGGCACTTCAGGACGATCACGCCCACCACAGCCGCGCAGACCGCCAGCGCGATGGTCCCGGATTTCCAGAGAGAGAGCCGCAGCGTTTTGAGATACAGGAAAATTGTCACAATCGTTATGAGCAGCAAGGGGAACGCGGTCGAGAGACCGAAATGATAGCAAAACAGCCCGCCGCCAAGGCAAAGCCCGAACAGCAGCGGCACCTCCCATACCGCAAGCTTTGCAGAAGACTGCTTCAGATAGGAGCGCACCGGAAAATACGCGAGCAGCAGGCCGGGAAACACAACGGTAAGCTCCAGGATCGGGCGCAGAACATCCTTCAACCCACACGCCCCCTTTGCAGCAGAAATTCCATAAACGCCTGTCGGGCGGCTTTCAAAAGCTCCTGACTGACATAGACCTGGCTGCCGTCCGTCATACAGAAGGCGGCATCCTGAAAATCGGCAGCATTCTCCATATTGATGATCGTACCGCGGCCACAAACAAAAAAGCGCGGGTCCTTTTTGAGCGGCTCTGTGAACGCCTTGAAACTCTGGCGCATGGCAAGCGTTTTGCCGGCAGTGGTGCGGATATTGATGATGTGGGCGAAATGCTCGGCGGATATGATATCACGATAGCGCAAATGGATGTCGCTACCATCCACCTTCACCGTCAAAACCGGCTCTGGGCGGGGGAGTTTTGCGAGCATTTCATCCAACAGACCGGACAACTCGGCCTCTGAAAAGGGCTTGACCAAATAATGAAATGCCCGTACCTGAAACCCCTCGAGTGCATGGTCTGTCGAGGTGGTGGTAAAAACCAGAAGACAGTCTGCGTCTGTTTTCCGAAGTTCCTTTGCCGCCTCCATGCCGCTTAAGCCTTCCATGTAAATGTCCAGAAATGCGGCGGAAAAACGCTGCTCGTTTTCTGCCGCCAGAAAAGCCTCTCCGCTGTCAAATTCCAGAAGCTCCGCCTCTGTGCCGCGCGCGCGCAGCTGCCGCACCAGGCGCTCCTTCAGTTGCGCGCGCTCCGCATCGAGGTCATCGACAATTGCAATTCTCATGCTATACCGGAAAGCTGCTTACAAACAGCTTCCAACCTCCTTTATAAAATCTTTCCTCCTGATTATAGCACAGTTGCCCGGTTCTGTCGCAGCAGAAACCGGGATTTCGTGCCGGAAACCGGGCTTTCGTGCCAAATGCCTTGAAAAGGCTGCGCCTGCCCGTATACTGAAGGCAGAAAAAAAACCAACGACGGCAGAAGGAAAGGAGGGGTGTTGTGCATCGAATCGCCGTGCTGACAAACAGCATGGCGCAGGAAGCCTTTTTAGCAGAGCAGCTCCTACGGTTCTGCGCCGAGCATTGTTTGTTTCCCCAAATGGATTGTTACCGCGATCAGGAAAGCTTTTTTGAAGCCGCACACAACGAGCCGCTGACCAATGCCTTGATCGCCCTGCCGGGTGTCGATGGCTTGAACGCGGTAGAGCATCTGCGCACACTTTGTCCCCAAACGCGCATCATCTGGTGCAGTGACCTGAATTTTTCGCTCCACGCCTTCCGGCTGCGCGCAGACTACTTTCTGCTCGAGCCGGTGACCGAAGACGCTTTACAGCAGGGCTTTTGCAGCTGGCTGGACAAGAAAGCGCCGCTCCGGTCTGACCGCAACGAACACAACAAGGAGAACGGTTTATGAAAAAGAGAAATATCATCCATTCTGCGTTAAGCCTGTCCCTGACAGCTGCCCTGTGCCTTTCCATGGCTGCCTGCGGCGGAACGCAGCCCCCTGCGGACAGCAGCGCCGCTTCGGCAGCTCCCGCACAGCCTGCTGCGGTACAGCCCGCGGCGGAGGAACCCACCTCTACGGCACTGCCCGTGAAAGCCCTGCACCCCAAGCAGGTAGATGAGAACCCCTACATGGCAAAGAGCGATGCCAACATCCACCATGACGGCTACAATACTGACTCGACGGATGAGATCCTGCCGCTGGGCATCTACCCCGAGATCAACGTTTCCTACGAGAAAACGAACGCAAACGCTTCTCCCGCCATTTATTTTGACAGCTACGGTCATGCCGTTGTGCCGCTGCTTGGCGGCATCGCCATCCGGGATCTGAACGCCGAAGAAACAAAGACGCTCGGCTATTTCTCCCCGAAGAAGCATGACGGCGGCGGTTACGTTATCCAAAGCTCCTATACCTTCTTAGATGCGTCCAACCGCATCGTCTGCCCCACCAGCAACAATCATGTGCTGATGCTCCGCGCAACAGACGAAAGCGGCAACGTGCTGCCCGAATTTGAAAAGGTGCTGGACATCGACATCAAGGCTGCCGCCGAGGCTGCACTTGGCAAGGAGCTGACCCAGAATCTTCTGTCCGTGGTTTTTGACTACGATGGAAACCTCTGGTTTGCAACGGGCGGCTTCCGCATTTATCCGCAGCGCCAGCAGCAGGGCGTTATCGGCTATATTGCCCATTCCGCCATTGATGCAATTTTGAACGGCAAGCAGACAGACCTTTCCAAGGCGGTCTTTGTCCACGAACTGACCCCCGGCGAGGGTGCAGAAAACGGCATCGCCGCCTCCAAGGAGGGTGCGGTCATCCTGACCAACCAGAACTGCTATCTTCTGCGTGCAGAAGAAGGCGTAGACGTTGTGTGGTGCACGCCCTATGAGAGCGCGGGTGCAAAGGTGAGCGGCGAAGGCGATAAGACCACCGGCGGCGGTCTTGCATGGGGCGGCGGCTGCTCTCCCACACTGACACCGAACCTTGTGCTGTTCACCGACAATCAGGATATCGTAAACCTTCTTGCGCTCGATATGAAGACCGGCGAGGTCGTGGCAAGCGCCCCGGTGCTGGATGACCTGCCCGAGGGCTATCAGGTAGCCGTTGAGAACTCTGCCATCGTCTATGACGACGGCAATGGCACCGTCAGCACCATCGTCTGCAACTGGTTTGGCGCGGGCAATGCAGGTCTGGCGGACCCCAACAACGACTCCTCCATCCAGAGCTACGCCAATATTTACGACCAGAACTGGCTCATGAAGGGCAACATTATGATCGCCCCCGGCATCGAGCGCATGGACACCGTAAAGACCGCAAACGGCTACGAAATGAAGAGCATCTGGAGCCGGAACGACCTGAGCGACACCTCCATCCTGAAGCTTTCCACCGCAACGGGCTATATCTACGGCTATGTGCAGGATGTGACCACCGGGATGTGGCAGTACATCATTCTGGATTTTGAAACCGGCGAGACTGTTTTCACGATGGATGTTTCCAACAAGTACGGCTATAACAACATGGCCATTGGAATGTATGCCGGCAACAGCGGCAATGCGCTCTACTGCCCGACAGGCTATCTGGAACTGCTTCGTTTGCAGGACCGTTTCGTTTATCTGCCCGAAATGCCCTACCGCAAGGTCGATCTTGATCAGGCAGCAAGAAATGTCCTCTCGCAGGAACAGTTTGCGCAGGACGGCGGCGAAGGCACTGTTGCAAGCTGGCGCAATACCGCGACAGTCGAAAACGTCCACCCCAACACCACCGTCGCCTTCCGCATGAACGACCTGTCCGGAAGCACCTCCGCGCTGACCCTCTACGCCTATGGCGTGGACGGCAAGCTGGCAAAGGTCGATCCTGCACTGTGGTCGATCACAGACGAGGACGGCGAGGCTGTAACGGAACTTACCGCCGGTACGCTCTATGAGCTGCACGTGACCGTCGCCGATGGCGGCGCTCTTGACCTGAGCGAGACGGAAAAGGAAATCAGGCTCTCCGTTGTACTCGGAAAATAAACATAAAACGCCCGCCCACCGTGTCCAAATCTCCACGGTGAGCGGGCGTTCCGCTTCCTTTTGAAGGCAGACCGCAAAGCCTATCAAGATCAAAAGCAGGTTCAAAAGCTGGGAAACCAGCGTGGCGATGGCAGCACCGGTAACGCCCATAGCAGGGGCACCCAGCTTTCCGAAGATGAGCAGATAGTTCAGCCCGGTGTTCGCCGCTACCGCGCCAAAACTTGCCCAAAAGGGGACAGCGGCGTGTTCCTTGCAGCGCAGCCATGCGGACAGGACGGTGCTGACCGCCATGGGCAGATAAGAGAACGTCACGATGCGGAAGTCCCACGGCTGCAATACCGGCTTCGCCCAGCTGCCCAATCATGATCTGATCCACGATAGAAAAGGAGGCTTGCAGCATTCCCTGTAAGGTGACCGGAATGACGATTTTGCAAAGGGTCCTCATAAAGTCTGACATGGCAGCCTCCTTGTGCTTTCCCGGCTTGCCAGTGTATCATCAAAGCCAATGATCTGCACATCCTCCGGGACGCGGATGCCCTGTCCCTGCAAAAATCGCATAAATTCCAGCGCATAGTGGTCGGACACCGCAAATACCGCCGTGATTTTTTCAGAAAAAAGGCGGGGAAGGTTCTCACTGTAAAACGCCATTCTCTCCCTTGCCGCAGCAGGGACCTGCCAGAATAAAGTTTTTCCCGGCGCAAAGGCGCTGCGGAAACCGTCTATCCGCTCCTTGTCCATTATACCGTTTTTATCAGTACATTCCACTACTTTATGCAGTCACATGGGTGGCATTCTCTTTCACCAAATTGATTGTCTCCATCAGCTCACTGCCTGTTTTGCCATCAAACAGGCGGGTAAACAGAATGGGCTGGTCAAAGGGTGGTTTCATCAGTACCGCTTTGCTTTCCACATAGCCGTTCTGCTCGATGTAATGGATGACCTTCTGCACGAAAGCGATCTGCTTTGCATTCAGTGATTCATCGTTGATGAACTTGGAGAATGCCTGCATTGCGGCTTCGTGGTCGAGCTTTGCCACCTTGCGTACCAACAAACCAAAAGGAGTGTCCTTGAACTCCCGGGCATAATCTTCTTTGCTGCCCAGCTCGCTGGTGAAGATGTGTTCCAGCTCAATGTAATCGCCCTGCGAGAGCGGGATGTTCTGGGTCAGTTTGTGGATAGCCAGTGTATCGTTGCGGTGCTCCATGATGTAGCGATTCACCCGCTCCCGGTACTCCCCGAAGTCATAACCGGAGTCCAGCGCCTTGCCCTCGGTCTGCTCCAACACCGGGTCGGCAAGGGCGGTGTAGATTGGCTTTTGCCCTTCCACACCGTCCACCAGAAACTTGACCAGCTCCCGCAGCTCCTGCCGCATTTCCTCAAAGCGGAGCAAATCGTGGGAGGTCAGGAATTCGTCCGTCTGCACTTCCCGGATGAGCGGCAGCTTGGCCTGCACCTGCGGGATGGTGGCTTTCTGTTCCAGCAGAGCGGCGGTGTTTTTCAGCTGCCGCTGTGCCCGCGTCAGGCCGGGCAGACCTTCCAGCTCACAGAGCACCAGACCGTACACAAAATTATCGAACCGCTTGGCCGCTTCATCCTTATCGTCCAGCGAGATAAGCGGTGCGACTTCCCGCATCAAGGTGCCCTTGTCCGTTTCGGACAGGGCGGTGAAGGCTTCCGGTTTCTGGTAGTGTCCCACCGCCGCACGGTGCAGCCGCACGGATACCAGCTCCGGGTTCAACGCTCCCACTTCGGCACGGCAGGTCTCCGTTAAGATCTTGCGCCAGTTCTGGTATTTTTCGCCCCCATAGGCTCCATCCTGCAGCGCGGCGGCGATCCGCACCTGCTTGCAGAAAATGCTCTCGGACAGACTCTTGGTGTCCGCGCTCTCGTAGCCGTTGGGTTTCTGACGGAAAAATTCAAAGTTGCCGCAGTAGTCGAAGATCAGAAACCGCCGTTTGCCCGTATATTCGCCGTCGATGGCATCCACGCAGGCAAGGGATGGGCAGAGCCGTGTACCACGGCCGATCATCTGCCAGAACTTCGTTTTGCTGCGTACTTTTTTGAAGAACACCAGATTCACGCACTCCGGTACATCGATGCCCGTGTCCATCATGTCTACCGAAACGGCAATGAACGGCGGCTTGTCCGGCTGCTTGAAGTCGTCAATGATGGACTGTGCATAGGCGTCGTCGCAGACCACCCGCTGGATGAATCCCGGGTACTGGGTCTCCAGCTGCGGGTAGAGCTTGCCAAAACGTTCCCGGATAAACTCCGCATGGCGCTTGTTCTGGGCAAAGATGATGGTTTTGCCGATGCGGTCACCGCCCGCCGTCTGGATGCCCCGTTCCATCAGGTCTTGCAGCACCGTGTCCACGGTGTTGGCGTTGAAGATGAACTTATTCAGCTTTTCGGATGGGATAAAGGTGGGCAGGGTGTCGTCCTCGGCAAAATCGTCCTCGTAGCGGGCTTTATCCTCCGGCGAAAGCTGGTCGTAGTGGATGCCCTCTTCCAGAAACTTCGTCTTGACCTCATAGTTGTAATAGGGCACCAGAACATGGTCTGTATAAACGGCAGTGTCGTAATCGTAGGCGTAGGTGGGGATGCCGTGTTCCATCTCGAAAAAGTCGTAGGTGTTGCGGTCCACGTCGGTTTTCGGGGTGGCGGTCAGACCCACCAGAATCGCATCGAAATAATCAAAAATGGCGCGGTATTTCTTGAAAATGCTGCGGTGGCTCTCGTCCACGATGATGAGGTCAAAGTGAGCCGGAGAAAACAGAGGCACGCCGTCCTTCGTCTTGGCGTTGTCGATGGCGTTGAGCATGGTGGGGTAGGTGGAGAACACGATGCGTGCCGCCTTGTCGTCCTTGGAGGAGCACAGGTTGCACAGGGACTGGTCAGGCAGATACTTCTTGAAGTCGTCCTTGGCCTGCTTGACCAGCGCGGTGCGGTCGGCCAGAAACAGCACATTCGTCACATGGCCGCCCCGGCTCAGCACGTCGGTCAGGCTGGACGCTGTACGGGTCTTTCCGGTGCCGGTGGCCATGACCAGCAGGTTGCGCCGGAACCCCTGCGTGATGTGGGCGCACACCGCACGGATGGCATTTTTCTGGTAGTAGCGGTCGGTGATCTTATCGTCGATTTCAATGGTGTCCAGCGGCTTTTTCTCGGTGCGGCGGTTCATCAGTTTCTGCAAATCATCCTTGCAGAACACGCCGCTCACCGGCCGCTGCGGGCCGCTTGCTTCGTCCCAGAAATAGGTGGTGTAGCCGTTGGTGGTGAACAACATCGGGCGGCGGCCGAATTTCTGTTCCAGACAGTCTGCATAGAGCTGTGCCTGCTTGCGTCCGATGTTGGGGTCCTTGGTGCTGCGCTTGGCCTCGATGACCGCCAGCGGCTTGCCATCCTTGCCCATGAGGACGTAATCTGCATAGCCCTTCTGGCCCAGCACGCCGTTCATGTTGTCCACTTCGTACTCCACGCGCACATCGGCATCCGGCCCGGTGAATTTCCAGCCCATGGCCTTGAGGTCGATGTCGATGATCTTCTGCCGCGTCTCGGCCTCGGTCAGGTCGGCGGCGGTGAAACTGCGGCTCTGCTGGTTCTGCTGTTTGCTGGCCGTGTATGCCGCCGAAAGGCTCTCCACCTGCTTGCGCAACGCTTCCAGTTCGGCATCTTTCTGGGTCAGCAGGCTTTCCTGTTCCCGGATCTTCTTTTCGTCCAGTGTTACCTTTTCGCCGGGGATGGTTGTTTCATCAAAGGAGCGCTCCACATAGTCCGTGCCGTAGCAGTAATCCACCCACTGGATGAAATCGAACAGCCCCCGCAGGCTGAACACTGCATCCGCCGCCGACACGCTGTGCCCCGTATGTACCGCCAGATTGCCCGCCTTCACGATGCTGGGCAGCACGCTCCACACATTGCGGTCCACTGCGAACCGGAAACTCGGCTCATGCAACAAGGATTGCAGGTTGTCCTTGTAGGGCATCGTGATGGTCTTGTCCGCCGCATACACCCACTTCACCGCCAGCTCCAACGCCTTCCGACAGCCCACTGCGCACATGGCCGGGGAGGTGGCGAACACTTTCTCGGCCTCGATGGCAGAATTGGCGAAGAGGGAATATTCGGGTTTTAAGGCAAGCCAAGAGAAGTTGGACATGGGGAGGGCTCCTTTCCAGCTATAGCATAAAACACGGTCAATCTAATATGCAAACATTTGCAAATTGATGGCCTATATCATTTTCCTGAATAGTATATTCCGAAATTTTTATAGTCAATTGCCATTCAAGATGGTTTTTCACTGCATAGTCAAATCTATCTTTTATATATGGCGTTGTCTCAAACTTTTTATAGTCAAAACCGTTCACACTACCTTCAAATAAATTTATAAGATTAAGTCTCGACAAATTTTCTATACTTCGTGAGATATCATATTCGTTTCCGAGACCGTCAAAACGCATACTATAAAAATGCGGCATCACATGTGTCAAATATCTGCTTTCAAAGGTAAATGTCACACGCGCAACTGGAATACTATCACTAATATCTACAATTTTCTCCAAAACCTTTGCATCCATCTCATTCATTTCATCAATCATTCTTACAAATGCAGGATGCGCATATTCTCTCTTTTCTGTGTTCATCGTACCCGCAAGTAATTTTGCATAGAGTCTCCGAATGATTTCTACATCAGAAATGCTTGCGCCCTGCAATGTCGGGACCGCAATTCTTGGTATCGGCGGCAGAATATTTTGAGGTTGAACTTTCTCCAATTCTTCTTTTAACATTTTTTGAAGTTCGTCAATTGCCTCTTTTTTCAATTGAGGATAATATTCCCGAAAAATTTGAAGTGCCATCTGCATGGCATCTGTCACTGATAAACCCGTATTTACTGTGCCGATAATTGTGTTTCCATGAGAGCCAAAGGCGGCGGTTTGATTAACTTCAAGATTTTCGCTCATTATTATTTCTCCCGTTTATCTGTTTGCACTCCAATTACAGTATTGTTATTGCCTGATACTGTTTGATTGACGCTTATTTTATCCTCAGACTTTTTCTTGCTGTCTTTCTCCGGCTTTTTTATCAATCCAAAAACTCCATTGATAACTGCTACTACTACAACGCCGACCAATCCAATAATTGCAACCCAAATGGCTTCTGACATACAGCATGGCACTTCCTTTTTCTTCCATTATACTGCTAAAATCTACTGTTGCACACCCTTTTGGCTAAAGTCTGGTAGCATTTTACATGTAAACTCCTTCCGTCTGCTCGCTTCGCTCGCATCCACCTCCCTCAAGGAGGGAGGCTTTTCGTAACCGCAACGTCAAAGGCTCCCTCTCAGAGGGAGCTGTCACCGAAGGTGACTGAGGGAGTTACCCAAAATACTCCTGCATCAGTGCCTTTTTCATCAATTCCAGCTTTTCAAGGCTCTGCTGTACGGTCTGCTTCTGCTTGTCTACACGCTCTACAAAAGCGGCAAACTGGTTTTGCAAGGAAAGCGGCGGAACATAGCCACATAGTTTTCGAATTTTTCCTTGAAATAGGTTGGCTTGTGATGATTGAGTAGCCGAGGTGTAAATTTGTTTTTGCAATTCGTCCGTCGCAATTAACCATTCTGCAAAAATGGGATTTATTGTATTATTAAAACGGATTAGTGCGACACTTCTTACCATTTGAAATTTCAATTCGGATGGCACAACACAACATCTTCCAATACTTCCAGAACACGATACAAGAACATCACCTTGTTGCGGTACAATACGGCGAGCAATTCGTCCATACTCTTCTTCATCGATATAATCAACATCATCTAATTGTATTGTATGA